>Ga0070734_10000912_pt1 | contig 50012 bp, 47 predicted proteins | sample Coa_R1_8_FD_66444 | JGI IMG/M metagenome (GOLD analysis project Ga0070734, IMG submission 66444) | Surface soil microbial communities from Centralia Pennsylvania, which are recovering from an underground coalmine fire - Coalmine... | ecosystem: Environmental > Terrestrial > Soil > Unclassified ...
CTGAGGCGAGAGCTTTTCGGGAGAGCCGGATGCGGGAAATCTGCACGTCCGGTTCGGGGAGGGGGAGGTAGGCCGCTCTCTATCACCTACCTCTCTACTCTACCGGCTCGTCATCGTCTTCCGCCTCCGCCCCTGATGATTAGTGATCGCTTGCTGACGCGCGCGGCTCGTCATCGTCTTGCGTCACCGCCCCTATGATTCGTGATCGCTTGCTGACGCCCGCTAACGCCCTCCGCACATCGCTAAAGTCGGCCGAAAGCGCACCACTATTTGCTGAGCTCCACCGTGTCTCCGGTGGCGTGATCTTTGATCTGGAATCTCAGGAACTCGTGGACTGCGGCGAGCGCCTCTGCATTGGAGGTCGTAATGCGCACGCGGGCTCCCTTGTCGATCTCTTCGTAGCGGTAGCGCACCTCCGCCTTCAAACGCTCGAGAACCGGCACGCCTGGCGGTACCTGATCGTGAATTAGAATCGGCGCCTTGAAATTGCCCGCCGCAAACATCCCTGGCAGATGCGTCAAGTGCATCCGGATCTGGTCGCGGCTCTCATGATCCTCGGCGGAATTCGCCGTCACTTCAATCGCCCCACCGTCCGCGTATAGCCGGAAGTGATGCGTCGTTTTCTCGTGCGAGAAGCCCATCACGTGGTCCCCGCGCTCGTTCACCCCCTGGTGCGAATGGTCCTGGCCGATCAAGCCCGCGATCGCCCACAGAGAAATACCAATCAGTCGTTTCGTCATTCGTGCTCGTCCTTTCGGGCGGGCGGAGAAATCAGAGCATCCAGCAATCCGGCGCGCTGTCCCGGAGGAGTCCGTTCGATCTGCTCGCTCCATTGCGCTACGATCGTCTGTAACTGGCTGCGCAGCGCCATCATATCGGTGATCTGGCGGTCCAGCCTGGCGATCTTCTCGCTCGCCAGCGTCAGCACCTGCCGGCAGGGAGCGCCACCACTGTCGCGAACGCGCAGGATCTTCGCCAGCTCTGCGAGACTGAATCCGATCGCAATCGCGCGCCGCACCAGGCGCACCCGCTCGGCAGCTTCCGGCGGGTAAAGCCGGTATCCGCTGCGGCTGCGGGCCGGCTGCGGCAGCACGCGCACACGCTCATAATGCCGCAACGTGTCCGTGCTGACGCCAGTCAATTTCGCCAGTTCGCCGGATCGTAGAAAACGCGGCTGGGCTCCGATTTCCACCTCCCAGCATAGTATCAGGGGTGGAACCGGTTCCAGGGTCAAGCGAAATTTTCAGTCCAGGTGGGTTCCTGAAAACGCCATGGTCGAACTCGATAAGAAAAAATAAGAAAAGGATTGCACTCACTGATTCCTTCCGGTACTCTATATTCGCTTCAAAAGTGACTGATGCTTGTACTGGCCCAGATCGCCCGCTGGGAGATGACTTTTCTCCTGTGTGCCTTCGCGGCCGTAGTCGCATTTCAACTCCTGACTGGCCGCATCAATACCCGTTACCTGCTCTGGGGCACACTCGCTAATGAGAAGCGTTACTTCAGCCCCGAACGTGTGCAACTGCTGATCTTTACGTTGGTTACTGCTTTCCAAATCGTACAGCAGGTCTCCGAGAATCCATCGGCGGCGAAGCTGCCCGAGATCTCTCAGAAGTGGGTCGCGTTACTCGCGTCGAGTCATGGAGTCTACCTGGCCGGAAAGGGTATATCCCGATTTGTAGGAGGTCGAGACAATGGCTGAGTTCCAACATGCTCTATCGCTCGTCGCAGGTCTTCTCGTCGATCTCCTGATCGGCGGTTACGGAATCTGGTTGCTCATCCTGATGGTGCGCGGCAAGGTCGATCTTTCCCGGTTGATCAGCGAGCCGAATGGCGACGCCAGCCTTTCCCGCTTTCAGTTGCTCATCTTTACTCTGGTCGTGGCATTGAGCCTCTTCGTGATCGTAATAGGCAACCCCACTGCTCCCGCTTTCCCGGATATCCCAGGTTCCATCTTGTCTCTGCTGGGAATCAGCGCGAGCTCTTATCTGGTGAGTAAAGGCATTCAGTTTAGCGATCCAAACGGTGTCAAGGACCGGATTCTGGAAGTGACCCCGAAAGGCATCCAACTCGCGACCGGCGCCACTCAGCAGTTCACTGCGCGAATATCCGGCGATCCGTCCACTACGGTGACCTGGTCGACCTCGAATCCGTCCCTGGGGACGATCACTGCGGCCGGCTTGTACACCGCCGTAGCCGCTCCCCCCGCGGGCAGTTGCAACATCGTCCGCGCGGAAACCGCGGATGGCACGGTCGGCACCGCGGTTGTGCTTTGAGGGCGTCATGGCCAACAGATCCATTGCAAATGCTCTTGCCGTCGCTCCGCTGGCGATTGGTCTGCTCTCGAATACCGGAGTCAAACAGCCCGCCGCCGTGGCGCAAAAGGCATCGGCGGCGGTGTGTGCCGTGGATCTCGCTTCCTGCCCGGTTTCAGGTTGCGCGGACCCAAAGTCCGATCCCGCCCATGCCCTGATCAACCAGATGAAGCGCCGCGAACCTTCCGGCCCGACCAAGCCCGTGACTTTCGATGACTTCAGCGCGCTCCAGCGTCAGGCCGATCAGTTAGTGGGGCAGGACAAACCGCTCGACCGGTCCGCTCGCGACAAACTCAAGGACATGAAAGTGAGCGGTGGGCTGGTCGCCGAGGGCGATGTCGTGCAACTCACCGGTTTTCTGGTCGGAAGCCCGCACCCGAACGCCGGCGAATCGGTCAACTGCGAGCTCACGGGCCAATCCAACAACGATTTTCACATTCCGATCGCCGCCGAGGCGAGGGCCACCGAGTTCGAGGGCATTGTGGTGGAGATGATTCCGCAGGCCCGGCGCGACGGCTGGGATTTGGCCAAGCTGCGGAAACTGGCCGGCACCGACAAACAGGTTCGCGTGACCGGACAGTTGCTCTACGACAACATGCACCGCGTGAATAAAGATCCCGAGCACGAGGAACCCGGCCAACCCAAGCGATTCTCGCTTTGGGAGATCCACCGCGTGACTGCATTCGAAGTCTGCCGTCTGACCGAGTGCAAGACCGACCCGACCGCCACCGGATGGGACCCGTTGGAGAAGGTGGCAGCCGCCGATCTTCTCAAGGATGTCACGGCCACGAATGCACCGACCCCTGCGGCCGCGTCCCCATCGAAATAACCAGTTCCGTCCAGAGATTAGTGCGCGGCCAGGCCTTCCGTCAGCTCAATCCGCGTACCGTCCGGGTCCGTCAGGAACGCGATCTTCAGGCCAATTGCAGGCACATCGCGATATGCCATATCGAAGGTGATGCCCTCCGCCTGCAACTTCTGGCAAAACGCCTCCAGATTCTTCACTTCAAACCCGATGTGGTCGAGCGATCGTCCCTTGGTCGCAGCCGGCGCTGTGTCCACCTTGCGAAAATCCACTTCACCACCTGGAATCATGGCGGCCAGGAACGTGCCGCGGGTCCCGGGCTTCGCGCCGAACATCTTCACATACCAGGCTCGCAGCTTTTCCGGATCCATTGTCGAGTTGTGAATATGATGCAGCGCGATCGGCACCAGTAGATTCGCGTCTTCGGTGAATTCCACTTTCACCTTGTCCGGAAAAGTGACCATAAGCTGCTTGGTATTGGGATTGTCCGAAACGATCTCCAGCTTGGCCGCAGTCAATTTCGCCTTGATGTCGGCGTAACTCTTCACCAGGAAACCCACGTGGTTTACAGTGGATCCTTCCGATCCATCCGCCGGTGCAGTTCGCGCCTTGCCCGCGATGATGAAAATCCCCGGCAGTTTGAACATCTCGAGCGTTCCCGCGTGGGTGTCTTCGGCACCCAGCACTCCCACCCAGAGCTTCTTCTGCTCTTCGGGATCGCCGACCATCAAGTGGACATGCCCCATGGAGACGCCGCTTTCATTGGGGGCGGGAAGTTGAGCGGAAAGCGGAGCCGCCGCTGCCGCGAGCAGGATAATCCAGCGCATCGAGCGCTACTGTATCACGGAATCCGCGGAGCTCGTCTACGTTTTCAATTCCGCGACGATCTCTTCGGCGATCGCCCGCGCCCGTTCCAGTTCGCCGGGATCCAGGCTGATGGCGCCCACTCGCGCGTGTCCGCCGCCTCCGTACCGCTCGCAAATCACCGCCAGGTTGTGCTTGGGCACTTCGGGCGCCCACGGGTTCGAGCCCACCGAGATCTTGGTGCGGAAGCTCGAAGGGCTTACCGACACGGTGTAAGTCGAGGTCGGAAACAGGTAGTACGGAATGAACTTGTTGTAACCTTCCACGTCGCAGCCGGCCAGGTCGAAGAAGACTACACCGTTATCCTGATGCGCGCGGGCGCGGATCAGGTCGATCAAATCCACATGCCGCCGATAGAGCGGTTCATACAATTGCTGGATCTCCGGTTCTTCGATGATCTCGGAGAGCTGGCGCCGCTGCATCCACAAAATAATCTTTTGGACAATGTCCGAGCCCTTGGCCGCCTCGATCACCAACGTGAGCTTCATGGCGGGCGCCCCGAGCTCGACGGCGGTGCGCGCATCCGGATACTGCGCCCCGTCGATGATGATCGACCAATGAACCAGGTCGTCCAAGTCCGGCGCGTGGAAACCGAACCGGTCGGATGCCACCTTCTGAATGAAAGATGTGCACGACTTGTAACTCGGATCGTAGAGCTTTCTGCCGCTGGTATCGCGGCGGTAATGCTCGGCGTCCTCCGGAGTCAGGAAGGCGCTCTGGTGATGATCGAACCACCACGTTAACCGGGGGTCGCTCGAGTATTTGAAGTCTACAATGGCGTTCTCGTCACCATCGAAAACGGCAGGGTCGAAAAGCTGGGATGCCTTGTGGGCCATCCCAGTGTAACGAAATTCCGCATGAGGGTGAATTGCGCCCGCGATGAAGCGGCTGAAGTAAGCAGCAGAGGCTGCTCCGTCGAAACAATGATCGTGATACAGAACGCGTTCCAGCATTTTGCGTGGGAAAACCTATCAGCTTGCCTGAATGTGACAAGAAAAGCAACTAATATTTATGCGAAGAGGTATTTTTCAGGCGGCAGCGACCCGTGGGTCGCCATCGGGGCTCGTACAATGAATGACGGATGTCGTTCCTTTCCGGTACACAGCGGGTCTTTCTGCGGGCTGTCTCCCAGCTTGGATTCTGTAATCCTTTCCTCCCCGAACGGGTGGAATTTGAGAAGGCGGCGCTCGGACCGGACTTCGTGGAAGGCGAGCCCGTCTGGAGTTACCATGTCGATCAGCCCGGCCCGCGCGAGAACCACTGGCGCATCCAAAGCCGCGTGGAGCCGCTCGCCGAACAACTGCGCGAACGCCTGCAAGAGGGAGTGGAATCCAACGAAGCCGACCTGGTCCTCTACGAAGACACGGTCCTGACGCTCCTCTACACCCGTTACTACCGCGACTTTTTCACTGCCGGATTTGGCCCGTCGGCGCACAAATCCGATCCCGCCCGCTGGCGCTTTTACACACGCTTCCGCGACGACTGGCGTCGCTTCCTCGAAATCGAGGGCGTCCATTTCCCCACCGGCTACGATCCGCGCCATACCTTCGCCTGTTTCCGGCAGATCCAGCGCGCGTTCGAGCAGGTATTCCGCGATATCATCGGCAGCTCGATGCCGGCCGCGCGGCTGCGTGCCGCCGTCTGGCAATCGATCTTCACTCACGACATGCGCCGCTACCGGCGCACGCTCTACTCGCGCATGGGCGAATTTGCCACGTTGATCACGGGCCCCTCGGGCACCGGAAAGGAACTGGTGGCGCGCGCCATTGCGGAATCCCGGTACGTGCCGTTCGACGAACAGCATCTAACCTTTGCCAACGATGACCTGGACTCGTTTTTCCCGATCAACATCTCGGCAATGTCCCCCACGCTCGTGGAATCGGAGCTCTTTGGGCATCGTCGAGGGTCGTTCACCGGCGCGATTGCCGATCGCAAGGGCTGGCTCGAAACCTGTCCGGAGTCGGGCTCGGTGTTTCTCGACGAGCTGGGCGATCTGGACCCCGCCATTCAGGTCAAGCTCCTGCGTGTGATTGAGACGCGAACCTTCCACCCGGTGGGCGACACCGCAGGCCGCCGGTTTCGCGGCAAGCTGATCACTGCCACCAACCGGGACTTGCCGGCGGCCATGCGGAAGGGGCAGTTCCGCGAAGATCTCTATTACCGGCTCTGTTCCGACCAGGTCGTCACCCCGTCGCTCGGCGAGCAACTCACCGATTCGCCCGGCGTGCTGCGCGAGTTGGTGCACTACATGGCGCGGAGAGTGGCCGGGGCGGAGGCCGAAGAGCTCGCGGCCGAAGTGATTCGCTGGATCGAGGACAACCTCGGCATCGATTATTCCTGGCCCGGCAATTATCGCGAGCTCGAGCAATGCGTGAAGAACGTGCTGATCCGCCGCGATTATCGTCCCTCGCGCGTAGACGAAAGCGAGGGACCGCTGGAAGAGTTCTGGCGGGAAGTGCGCACCGGCCGAATGCTGGTCGAAGACTTGATCTCCGGATACGTCACGATGGTGTACAGTCACACCGGAAGTTACGAAGAGACAGCCCGTCGTCTGGGCCTCGATCGGCGCACGGTGAAGGCGAAAGTGCAGCCCGAATTGCTGCGGAAACTGCGAAACGGGAAGCCCCCGATCGTACACTAAAGAATATGGAGCCGTCGGACAAACACTCTTTTCGGCGTCCAGGTCCGTTCCATGGCACACCTTTCTGAAGCTCCTGGGCTGAGATGGAAACGGTTCTGGGGAGCGGCGTTGGGAATCAATCTGACTGCCTTCCTGGCGGTGCATTCTCTGCAAAAAGCGCCGGTCGCCTATGGGGCGGCATTTGACGTCGCCGTCACGGTACCGTTGTTGTACTTCCTTCTGGTGGTTCGTGCCGGACTGCAGCCGGCCATCACGCTGGTTCCCCTTTGCCTGGTCGCCTTCCTGCGCGCGACCTATCTCGTCCCTGGACTGCTTTGGGTGCGGCCAGCGCTTAGTGCAAGCGCAGAACTCGCCGTGACCGCGCTCCTGGTACTGCGGGTTCGACGGGCGATCCGCGTGCCGCACGAGGGTGACGTGCTCGAAAGACTGAAGTCAGTAGCGGCCGAAGTGGTGCCCGTCCCCGTAGCTGCGGAACTGCTCGCGGCTGAAATCGCGGTCTTCTACTTCGCCTTCCTTTCGTGGCGCACTCAGCCATTGGTACCGGACGGCAGCCGCGCGTTTTCGGTTCACGAACGCAGCTCGGCGGGCATGATGTTCGCGGCGTTAGCGGGACTCAGTTTGGTTGAGAGTGTCATCGCACATGTGCTGATAATGCGATGGAGCGCCTCGGCAGCATGGATACTGACGGTGCTGAGCGTCTACGGCGCGCTGTGGCTGGCAGCGATAGCCCGTTCATTCGCATTGCGGCCAATCCTGGTCGGACGCGGCCAGTTGACGGTGCGGAACGGAATGCTCGGCAGCTTCTGCGTGCCAATCGATCAGTTAGGGATAGTGCGTCGCGGGTCCGGCGAAGATGCGGACTGGAGCGCCCTTCCGCTCACATGCACCACCGTCGAACTGGAGTTATCCTCTCCCGTAGTCGTTGCTGGTATGTACGGCCGAAAGCGCCAGGTGAAGCGCATTGCCCTTTCCGTGGATGATGTCGCCGCCTTTGAGCAGGCGCTCGAGCAGTGCCGCCTTTAAGGCCTTTCCATAGGTGCGGTATATGCGATGGCGTCGATCTCGACGCGAGCGTCCTTCAGGGGCAGCGCGGCGACGATGATGGTCGTGCGCGCTGGCTTCGCCTCACCGAAAAACTCCGCGTACACTTCGTTCATCGACTTGAAATCGTTAGCATCGATCAGATACACGCCGCAGCGCACCACGGCCGACATCGAAGATCCGCAACCTTCCAGAATATTCTTGATATTCGTCAGCACCTGCCGCGTTTCCGCCTGGATATCGCCCGACACCACCTGCCCGCTGATGGGATCGATCGGAATCTGACCCGCCACATAGATGTAATCTCCGGCGCGTACTGCAGGCGAATACGGGCCGCGCGGCGCAGGCGCGCCCGGAGGGGAAATGCGCTCGATCATGAATTAGTGTCCTTCCGCTTCTAAGTAACGTTCAGCTTCGATGGCCGCCATGCAGCCCGCTCCCGACGCGGTGATCGCCTGTCGATAAGTCCGGTCCTGCACGTCGCCGGCATGGAATACGCCCGCGATATTGGTGCGGGCACCGCCCTTGGAGAGGATATACCCGTCGACATCGGTTTCGATCTGCCCCTTGAACACCTTGGTGTTAGGGATGTGGCCGATGGCGACGAAGAAACCATCCACATCCTGCTCCCAGATCTCCCCTGTCTTCAGATTGCGCAAGCGCACGCCCGTCACCATGTTCTGCGAAACATCGAATACCTGTTCCACAACCGTGCTGGGCATCCACTTGATTTTGGGATTGTGCCGGGCCCGATCCAGCATGATCTTGGACGCGCGGAACTCTTCCCGCCGGTGGACCAGTGTGACCTCGCGGCCGAAGCGCGTCAGAAAGTTGGCTTCTTCCATGGCGGAATCGCCGCCGCCGATCACCATGATCTTTTTCTCGCGATAGAAAAATCCGTCGCAAGTAGCGCACGAGCTCACGCCGCGGCCGATCAGTTTCTGCTCGGACTCGAGCCCCAGCCAGCGCGCGGAAGCTCCCGAAGCGATGATCAACGTGCGGGTCTCGATCCATTCCCCTTCGACATTCAAGCGGAAAGGGCGAGTGGAGAGGTCAGTGTCGATGACCGAGCCATGCACGAATTCGGCGCCAAAGTTCTGCGCCTGTTTCTTCATGTTTTCCACGAGTTCCGGTCCGTTGATGCCTTCGGGAAACCCGGGAAAGTTCTCCACCAGCGTAGTGAGAGAGAGTTGGCCGCCGGCTTCATGGCCGCTGATTACGAGGGGTTTCAGATTGGCGCGGGCGGTGTAGATGGCTGCGGTGTTGCCGGCGCAGCCGGATCCTATGATCACGACGTTTTGCATTGGAAAAGATCAATTTATCACAATGCGGTGCGACGCCATTAGTGTCATGGCGCAGAGATTCGCTCAAGCCGTCGCGTAATCGCCCGTAGCGATGTTGCCTGAGGTGAACTCCTGTGCCAATGCGTCTTCCAGGTCGCTCGCAAAGGTCGCGGTCGTTACCCCGCCTTTTCCCCATTCGATATGAATGTGCGTCTTGTGGGCCTCGTCCACATGGGGAAATCGAGCGCCCGCGCCGTTCCATTCCCAGCCGTTGTAGATCACGGAAATGAAGTTCATTTTGGCGCGCTGTGCCAGGAAAATCTGCACAATCCGGTCGGCGTACCCCTTCTCGGTAGGCTCCTTGGCAAACAAAATGATGTCAAGCGCCCGGCCCGCCACGTGCGGATCGGATTCCGACGTCCGCCACGCCCCTGGTGCGGACTGCAGTCTGCCCAACAGTCCCCCGACAGCCTTTCCTTTCTTGTCCTTTACACTGGCATCCCAATACTGCTGGGTGAGCAGCCCTGGTCCGAAATAATAAAGAGCCTTTTGCGTGGCATCCACGGCGGGTCCTGCCATGATTCCTCCCTGGGGAAATCGAGGATAGCGGGCCGTCCCGACTTCTCACTTGTTAAATACGAAGTTGGCGCCGTCGCAGGATGACCTGCGTGGCCAGTTACCGTGCGATCCAGAACCGAACGGGACAAAGAGGGTGCGTGACCGGCGTGCCGGCTACGATCTCGACGCGAAAGCGGAAGGCAATCCAACCCACAGCCAAGTCTGGCTCATGCCGCAGTCTCTTCCGGAGGATCCATTCAGGCTGAAGCCCACCGCGAGACGAAATCGCTTCGTGTATGAATTGGCCGCCGCAAAGAGCGGCCTCAAGCTTCCCCAGCCCTCAAGTGATTGCGTCGATCCGAATGCCGTCCCACCTCCCGCGCGGGGACAGCAGCCTCCCGGTCCGTGCGGCGACGCGACCGTGACCTTCGACGCGGCGTCGTTGCACTCTCCCACTCGTGTGAGTATAGCGTTTGTTCTGGAGACGGCCGCTTCGGGATAAACCCGAATCTGTAACCGCCTAAGCCCTTGCATTTACAGAGCGACGTGCGCGAAGGAGTGCTGCGCTACACTACCTCGCAGGGACCTGGATTGTCACCGGTGAAATTAACGTCGCTCACGCCGTTAGATTGTGTGCCGGACTTTTCTCCGAATAGCTTGCAGCTGGACGTTTTGCGTCCGATCACTCGGGCCCGGAGATACATGTATGCCCGTCGCAATGCAGAGGGGCACGTCAGTTCGCTCCGTTTCAGGGACGCGCCTGCCGGAGAATTCACACCCGGCCTGATGCAACGAATGTGCCCGTCGCCGGTTGGCAGTCAGGGCACCAATCGGATGCTCCTAAATCATTTTCATTGATCCCGGGAACTTATGAGAATCGCTATTGTGTGCCTGTGTTTATGCGCGGTTTCGCAGGGAGCCACGGGAGTGGCGGACCCTCGGCTAGCCGCGTTTGACGACATGGCGAATGGGATACTCGCCAAGTGGCGCATCGCGGGTGCGGTGCTTGGCGTGTCGCACAATGGGCGGCTGGTACTCGCGCGCGGATATGGTGAGATCGAGGGGAGGGCGGTGCAGCCCGATACGCCTTTCCCCATTGGGGACATCTCCAAGGCGATCGATACCGCTGCAGCGCTTTGGTCTTCCGAAGAGCAAGGCCGTCCAGGCGATTTGCTGGCAGTACTGGCGCAAGCCAGGATCTCGCGAGTGGCTTCCGTCGCGCACCTACTGCGCTTTGCGAACGCGCTGGATGGCCGCCGGCCGCCGGCACTCCTGAAGCTGGCCAGCCTCGGTGCAATCATGCCCAACAGACTCGAGGCAGATTGGTGGAGCATCGGCGCGTCGCCCGTTGCGACGGCGTTCCTTTTTCGTGAGCCCTCGACGGGAGTTGACGTGGCGGTGCTGTTTGGCGGGCGGCCAGCCGAGGGCGAGGCCTTTGACGCCGACGTGAAGGCAGGGATCATCGCGGCGGCGAGTTCCGTGCGGCAGTGGCCCTCGCGCGATCTGTTCTTTGAAGGTCCCGAACTTTTCGCGCGCGACGTTCTGAATTCGGCGGACTATTCGGGAGGCAAGGTCTCTCCGGGTGAGATTGTGGTGCTTTACCCGTCGAACGCCGGGCCTACGGAATTAGCAGGATCGCAGCTCGACGCCGAGCAACGCATCGCGACGGTCACCGGGGAGACGCGTGTTCTCTTCGACGGCATTCCCGCGCCGATGGCTTCGGCAGTGGAGGGGCGAATCGGCGCAGTGGTCCCCTACGGAATCGCCGGCCACAAGACGACTCAGGTGGTAGTGGAGTATCGCGGTGCGCGCTCGAGTCCCGTGGAACTTCCGGTGGTGGACAGTACGCCTGCCATCTTCACGCTCGACGGCACGGGCAAAGGTCAGGCCGCAATGCTCAACGAAACGGGATGCTGCAATTCCATACGCAACCCCGCTGTGCGTGGCAGTGTGGCCGCACTGTACGCGACCGGCGAGGGGCAGACAATTCCAGCGGGTATCGATGGCGACCTCTCCGGTCACGACCGCGATGCCGATTTGCCCAAGCCTCGACTGCCCGTGTCCGTCACCGTTGGCGGGATTCCCGCTGAGATCACCTACGCGGGTGAAGCGCCGCACGCGGTGGCGGGATTGCTGCAAGTGAATTTCCGCATCCCCGCGGATGCGCCGGTCGGAGATGCAGTTCCGCTGGTGCTGCACGTTGGCGCCACGCACAGTATCGATGGTGTGACCCTGGCGGTGCGCTCCCAGGTGCAGCGGGTTCTGATTCTCGATAGCGATGCCGCGATTCGCGATCAGCTCACCCGGATGTTGAAAGGCGCGGGCTACGAGGTCTTCACGGCTCGCGATCGTCTCCAGGCAGTGGAGCAGGCCCACCAACATGCGATCGACCTGTTGATCTGCAGTCTCGGTCTGCCCGAAGGGGAGCGGCGGGAGGCCGTCCGTTCCATTTTGACGGAACGAACTCGGGTGCGCATCGTGGCCACCGCAGGCGTGCTCGATCCGGCTGCGTTGAAGGCTGCCGATCTGCTGGGAGCACAGGCGATTCTCGTGAAACCACTGGCCGCGGCGACGGTACTGCGGCGCGTACGGGAACTACTGCTCTCGCGACCGTTCCCGTATGTTGCCGACGAGGAGACGATGACTAGTTTTCCGTCGGGCGCTCCACATGATCGATGACGTAGATTTCGATGGGCGCTTTTTGCGATTCCATTTTCAAGCCCAGGCGTTCGAAGATCTGGAAGATGGTCGGCGTTGCGGGATCGGAATAGGCGAGCTCTTCCGCGCTGGGAGTCGCGCCGGGCGCGGCGGGCGAAGGCATTCTGGGCCGTAGCGGTATCCATCCTTCCGTCTCGATCGCATAGAGTCCCTGGAGCCCGGTCTTATCGAGGAACGGACGATCGGTCCAATTCTCCACGAAGTCCACGGTGTCCTGCATGGTGGCGCCTTTGGCATGAAGTCCTCGCCCCTGCCCGCCATTGAAGGCATGGCAGCGCGGATCTTCCTCGCCGGGAGCCGGCGTTGCGGTACAGTCTTTCTCTTCGTACTTCGACTTCTGCAGCTTGGGGCCGCCTTTGCCAACCACCAACGCGTAGACGGGAATCTCGCGAGTCTGCCGAACTATCTTCAGGTGAAACCGGTCGGCCAGAATGCCCTGCAGCAGTCGTTCCATCCGCGCGGTGCGCTCGGCATCCGGCAGGTCGGCGGAGATGGCGTCCTTCTCGGCGATGGCCTCGATGTCGTAGCGCTCGGAGTGGATCCAATCCGGCCCGCCGGAAAGCCGCGGCGACTGGATTTGTACGTGATAGGCGCGCGCGATGATGAAATAGAGCGGCACTCCGCGGATGGTGAGCTTGCCACCCGGTTCACCTCGAAACATTCCGAAGCTGCGCTGATCTTCGGTGGTGTTGCGGCGGACGGAGACCACTTCGGCACGAATCGGCGGAGCGGGTGGAGAGGGCGCGCTTGCGGACTGAGCGCGCGCGAGAGGCAGATCGGCGATGCCAATGACGACGGGTACCGCGAGGGACGCCACGCCGGCGGATGCCAGAAGGAGAGTCTTGGCTACGGTCAATTTTCGAAGTGCCGGTTGCGTCATGATAGCTTCGATTCGTTTTCGCAAATCGGCGCCGGTCACGCCTGGCATGCAGGCGAGGGGAGACGAGAGATAGAGTTTGCAGACACTGAGGATTCCCTCCGCATAGGTCTCCGGATCGTGCGACTGGCGCAGCACCTCTTCGTCGCAGGCGCGTTCGCGCTCTTCCACAAGGCGCGATTCCAACCACCACACCAGCGGGTCAAACCAGAAGATCGCCTCCACAAGCATGTGGAGTCCCGCCGCGAGATTGTCGCGTCTTCGCAGATGACACATTTCGTGCGCCAGGACGGCATCGAGTTGCGCGCGCGTCAGGCGATCGGGAAGCCCTTGGGGCAACAGCAGGAGCGGCCGGAAGACGCCAAAGATGCCGGGTTCCAGTGGCAGGGAAGAGGTTAGCACCGGGATGGGCAGACCGATCGGCAAGGGAGTGGCTGTGCGAACAGCGGCTCGCACGCGACGCCAGCGATTCCACCATGGCGCCATGCTGGTGAGCATTCCGCAGCACCACACGCAGAGCAGAATGTAGGGCACTGGATTGGCGGAGGGCACGGCTGCTTGGACGCGGGCTCTTGCCGGTCTCGGTCCGAAGGGTTCACTGATTTGATAGGCCACGAAGGTCCAGGAACGGGTCGGCGCGGCTGCTGGGCGACGCCACTCCAACTGGCTGCCCAGCGACATCAGTAGGGAAAACGGCAGCAGGAACTTCAGGGACGCAGCCAGCCAGAGGCCATAGCGCACCGGCGCGCGGTCCTTGCGGAAGCAGAGGGTCAACAGGCCGGCCGCCGCTGCGAAGAGCGTGGTCTGCCACAGGTGATGAGCCAAAGGGAGAAGGTAGGACGGAATCATTGGGTCTTGTCCTTTTTCGCCAGTTTGCGAAGAGCCTGTTCGGCCTCTTTCACGTCTTCCAAGGTGAGCTTGCCCGATTGAATCAGGTGAGACATCACTGGTTTGGTGCGCCCGCCAAACAGCGCTAACAGATCGTCGATAAGGCGGCTCTGCGCCTCCTCGCGCGAGATGGCGGCGTCAAAGATATTCGCGTTGCTGATGCGTTTCACGCAGCGGAGGGCGCCCTTGCTTTCCAGGCGATAGACGGTTGTCTGGACAGTGGTGTAGGCGGGCCGCCCAGGTTCGGGAAAGGCCTCCTGAACCTCGCGGATGGAGCACGCTCCGCGGGTCCAGAAGGTCTCCATGATTTGCAGTTCAAGCTTGGTGAGTTTGGGTAGCGCCATAGGCACTTAACTATACGACCCATTCAGATTACTATAGGTATAGTCAGGCTCGCAAGAGCTTTTCGGAGGATCAACGGGGTGCGGTTGGAATCCCGGACGGATTCAGGTGCATGCCAACGCAGCGCTCGAGCGCGTCTCCGCTCAAGACCGAGACTGACTCATTCGTGCCGTAGCGCGGCCATTGGATCGATCGTTGTCGCGCGATGGCGGCAAAAATGCCGCAACCGCCCGTTACGACAATCAGAATTGCGGCAGTTTGAAGCGAGCGGGCCCACATCGGTCGCAGCCGGCGGGGTTAGACGCAACAGAATTACTACGAGGCAGGATCTCACAATCCCGGAATGCATTGGCGCAGCGCCTTTGCACGCCGTTCGCCGACTTGAATCTCCGTGTGAGCGGTGTCGTTCATGACCACCAGAAATGTGCTCTTCAGGAACGGGCGCACCTCTTTGATGCGATAGAGATTGATCAGCGTCGAGCGGGACGCCCGAAAGAACTCCGCCGGCGGTAGCGCTGCTTCCAATTCCGCGATCTGAAAATCGCACGAGAATGCTTCCGTCGTAGTAAACGCGCGCGTGATCCCTTCGTCGATTCGAAAGAACACGACATCGGCCGGCCGCAGGAGCAGAAAGCGTCCCCTTTGCCGCACCACGACCTGGCGCATGGGCGACGACAGTGCTGCTGCGACGCGAGCCGAGCGCTCCCGGTCATCGGCTAGCTCCTTAGCTTGGAAGCGCTGGAGCCTCTCCACGACGTGAACCAGTTTTTCCTGCTGGACCGGCTTCAACAGATAGGCGACTGCGTCGGCCTGAAAGGCAGCGAGCGCGTGCTGATCGAACCCGGTCACGAAAACAACTTGGGGCGGTGTGACATCTGGGGGCAAGCTCCTGAGCATTTCGAAACCGCTCATGCCGGGCATCTCGATATCCAGAAAGACAACATCCGGCTTGATTTCGACGATTTGGCTGAGCGCGGCCAATCCATTTTCCGCCTCGCCTTCGATGGTGACCTGCGGGCAGGCAGCCAATTGACGGGCCAGCCGGGAACGCGCCGAGGCCTCGTCATCGACAATCAGAGCGCGCACGGCTGAGGCTCCGCAATGAGAATGGTCACCCGACATCCCTGCACATCCGGCGATTCCATCTGGACCGTCGCGTGCTCGCCGTAAAGCGCATGCAGCCGTTGCCGCGTGTTGGCGAGACCGACTCCGGTGGATCTCGTTTGGGGCTGGCCGGCCCCGTTTCGATGCAAACCGACGCCGTCGTCTTCCACCGTTAGGCGAAGTCCTTTACCAGTGCGCATCGCCGCGATGGATAGGTTGCCCCCCGCGATCTTCGGCGCGAGACCGTGTTTCAGGGCGTTCTCCACGATTGGCTGCAGAATCAGCGAGGGCACGCGCATCTCGGCCGCGGCTGGGTCGAGATGGACTTGGACGCGCAGTCGCTCACGAAATCGGGCTTCCTCAATCTCCAGATATCGCCGAACGTAGTCGATCTCCTGCTGCACCGTGCTGGTGGCGGTCTGGCTGTGAGTAAGGATATAGCGAAAAACGTCCGACAACCGCTCTGTCATGCGTTCTGCCTTGTGGGCGTCCATCGCAATCAGATCGGCAATGGTGTTGAGGGCATTGAAGAGGAAGTGGGGATTGATCTGCGCGCGCAGCGCTCGCAACTCGGCTTCGGTTTTTTGGTGGCGCAGAGTGGCCTCGCGCCGGTCGCGCTCGTAGTTCTCCCGTTCCACTCGCATCGTCTCCAAGCGCGATGACAAGAGTCCCGCGAGCCCAGTGAGGAACGATACCTCGGACGCGAGGAACCCACGTTGATCCCGTGAGCGGACGATTGCTACGGCGTGCGTGAGCCGCCGATTTTGCCGGACGGCTAGAAGCGCATCGGCTTCTAAATGGCCGCATGGAACCGTACATGAGCCGGACTGAAATTCGAGGATATCGTGCGCGGCCAACTCGCATTGCAACCCGGGCAACAAGTTTCCGCCGCCGACGATATGCGCGTCCACGAAACCGAAGAGACGGATCAAAATCGATTCGGCGTGCTGGAAGACGTCCGGCTCACGTGTCATCTGGCTGAAAGCGTCTTCGAGCCGATGGAGTTCGCCGTCGAAGTCCGGCTGTTGGAAGATTCGCTTCGTCAGACGCCGGATCGACCGGTTCACGACCGGAGTCAGTAGCACTATGGCGACTATCAGCACAATGGTGGAAACCGCCAGTCCGGCAGGTTCGCGAACACTGGCCGGCAAGGTGGTTCGAAGGCCGCGCAAACCGAGCCAAATAGCAAGCCCCCCGGCGATTGCGGCAAAACATTGCAACGCCCTTTCGAAAAGTACATCGGTGTAACGCAAGCGAGCTAAAAGGATGAACGCGGCCACCACAAGGTAGTTGACCGATTGTTCCTGGTAGGCCGAAATGGCGGCCCAGACCGGACGCGGAAGCAGCGGAAAAACTGGTATCAGCGCGAGTGCTGCTAATGGTCCGAGAACGCCGAAGCCCGTCAACCCGGCACACAGGCGCGCGGTTCGCGGTGGCCGGCTGGACACCGCCAGACCGACGCCCGCTAGCACCAGAACAAAGAATGCTGCCTGCGCTGCCACGCGAATTCCCGTCCGCGATAGAGGCGCGTTCCATCCCAGGGCGTCGATCCAGAGGCAGGCCGTGATCGCCAGTCCGGACGCAGCGGCGAGCGCTTGCAGGCTCTTGTGGATGCGCCGTTGCCAGCGTCCTTGGACCGACAGCCTCCAGACGTCGAGAAGCGCCCAGGTCAGGAAGGTCAGGCCGGTGAACCCGAAGGCACAAACGAGTTTCGGCGGGCTCGACCGGTAGTCGAGGCCGGCAATAATGAAGCCCGCATTCAAGAGGCCGCCCAAGTTCCAGACCAACAGCGCGCTGCTGAGCAGGATGCCCGGACGGCGCTGGTTCAAAAAGCTCCACGAGGTTCGCACGAGCTGGATGAGGAGAACCGAAACGCAGAGGCCGGCGAGGCACCCGATCATCTGGCAAATCAGGAGCGTATCCGTAACCTGATACAGGTTATTCATCAGTGAAAACACCCAACTGGCAATTCTCATCATCGCACTCCGGCCTCAAATCATGGTCGCGGCTGGATCGCGCCGCGGGCTTGGCCGCGCGCTGCGCGAACCGTATCCCATCCGAAAACTGAAGACGCCATGCCAACCGGAGTCCGGCGCCAGGGCGGCTAAATCGCGTGAGAACACCGGGTCGATGCCGGTAGTAGCTTCGCGGTCGATCCGCTCATGAATCTGGTTGAGCGGCTGCATGGCGATGCCGCTGACGGTGGCCCAGAGATGCATCCGCTGCCAGAGCCGGCCGGCCCGGGCCATGTCGGCCTTGCCGGCCCGAGTTTTGGCGAAGATGGTCCCAAAAACTGCGCCGGGGCCGCAGTAGATGTTCTTGACGTTGTTCACGAAGACCCGGTCCGCCATAGATCGGGACGGCTCCGGTAGCAACTTTGCCAGGGCCGTCAGCAAAGGCGACATCCCCTGAGCGTCGAGCGTGGTGCCGTCGCGGTATCGCTCGACGGCGGCGCGGGTTCCGCGATACCAACGCGCGCTGTCGGTGCTCTGCTGCCGATCCGCAACGACAGCTTCGGCCGCGGCAATCGACAATTCTCTCATCTTCGAGTGTTGCGCGCCCGTCCAGAGCTGCACTTGTAACAGCTCGGGCTCCGCATTCAGTCCTTCCAGATCGCGAATCCTGTAAGCGGCGATCTGCCGGTTCGCGAGGTACGGCGAACGATTGGTGTGGCGATGCGGGATGGCGCCGTAGAGCGGGGAATGAACGGGCGTGCGCGGTTCGAACGCAAGCGATGCAATCAGATCCGATTCCGGCCGCTCGTCATAAAGAAAGTCGCGGATGCCCAATCCGTTGGCCTCCGCCGCGATCAGTAAGTTCTCCAAAGCGCAACCGGTCCCGATGTGTTGTTCGCGAAGGACTGGGTCGATAGTCCCGATGGTTCTGCTCCTGTCGCCGAACAAATCGAGGCGATCGGCCGTGCAGCGGAATTTCCAGGCTTGCGTGTTGTGCGGGCTGGCTCCGAGGATGGCCGCCCGTACGGCGCGCGGCAGGCCGAACCCCTCCTCCCAACGACTCCAGGGGTCATAAGCCGCGCCCGGTTGCCTGGCCTGCCCTACCGCGCCAAGGGGTCGCCGGGCTAGAAACGCCGCCCCGATGCCGGTGGCGGCGGTACTCTGCAACAGTTGTCTGCGAGTCATGGCATTCTCCAGTATGCGAAGGAGCCCGGAATCCAGGCTCCTCGTCCGGCCTTGCGATCTATCGCTCTCCACCGCCGGCGGCCAGCGTTGTAATCTGCTCGGGACCGAATTTGGCGCGCAGGGCGTCGAGATTCTTGCCGGCTTCTTTGGGCGCTCGCGTGAGTGCCTTGCGGGCGTGCCCCACTGCCTGCACGCTGGGTATGAAGTCGTACGCGCGTCCGCGTCCCCGAATGGTCATCTCAGCAAGAGGTTCGCCGCTGTCGCGGTCCAGCAATTGAATTCGGGCGGTGGCGCCGCCGAAGCTGAGCGGCGCCTGGATCGCCGCAAGGCTGACTATGTTCACAGCGCGATTGGACAGTTCCACGTTCGTGACGGTAGCGCGCAGCACCAGAGTACGGCCCGTCTCGGCGCCTTCCATTTGCTGAAACCGGCGCTGTAGGGAGGTGGTGAGCGCGTCCCGCAACTGCTCTGTTTGGCGTTCGCTAAGGTCCTGCTTTAAGTTCGAGGGGGCGACTTCCACCGGGGCAATCTCCAGGCGCCCATAGCTCTGCCAGTCGATGTCTGTCTTGGCGCACACAAAGTTGTTTGGTTTGGCGGTCACCACTTGCCAGGAGCAAGCCGGAGCCTCAGCTTTCTTGTTGGTGAGCGCACGAACCACCGCCGGAGTTATGATCGCGACGGGCGCGACGACAAAAATCTGGGCTGCGGATAAAGTCGTCCCTGCAGCGCACGCGGCCAGGGCGATGACGTGAACAATCGATGAGTTCTTCATGTTTTCTCCTCCGCCCTAGGCTCGTTTTTGCTTTCGGGCTGATTCGAGCTTAGGGCGGGTTTGCCGACATGAGGGAGAGAATTCGAGCGAACATAGAATTCAACGTCTGAGTGTGGAAAGTTGGTCCCCGAAGCGCAAGGTGAAGGGCGCGGGCGTCCATAGGGGCCACCGCCAGCGGTTCTGTTCCTTCTCGTCGCTGAATCGAGCCGATGCCCCGCGGAGCGTTTTCCTACAAAGTCGGCCTTCATTCCATCGCGACGCTACCGATTGGGTGCCTACCGGTGTCTTCAACGACGACGAACAATCCATCGCTCACGTAGTCGTCGAGCACGTGGGTGACGGCGCTCCCATCTATCTGCGCGATCCTGTGCATACCAACCGCGGGTAGAGTCCGGACTTGCGACCGATGCTGTGTGACCAACGCGGGGTTGCGGTAATCAGAAAACGTAGATTCTTGAGCATTCGCCGGTGGAGCCGCAGCGGCTGGCGCAGCGATCGGGTAGCTGCTGAAAGGCCCGCAGTCGCCATACGAGCGAAGGGTCGCGGCCGCAGGATCGGCCCGCAGGTCAGGGCTCCACAATGCCCGTTCCCCGACGTGGCTTCAGCCGAGCGCGCGATATCAGCACCGAGAGCTCAAATGGCATTTTTGCCATTCACCAGATCCACCAGGGAACGTCCCCAGCGATCCAGGCGCCAGACCACGACGAGATCAATGTCCCGCCAACGCGCAGATTGGCGACTTGTCGGGGGCAAAGTGAGAAGTTCCTAAATTGCGTCCCCAAGCTTGTTGCAGGGCCTGCCCGGAGCCATGCTTTTGCTGGAACCGTCGCAAGGCCGCGATGTTGGCGGGACTATAGTCCGGTCCGGCCAGGCGGAGCCGCCTTGGCCTCGTCCGAAGCCCAACCATTCGCCGCTGGGTCCGCCCAACCCGTTCTGAGGATTGCCGCCCAGGATCGACAAATCGCTTTCCCCGCCCGGTGTCGCTTGGCAGAGCTGCCTTGTAACTTCCGACTTCCGTGTCCCGCAAGGTACATCGAGGGCTCGAAGTGCATGGCCCTTTTGGACTATGATGTCTTTGCTGGCAACGTGTCAGAGCCGGCCGTACCCAGGCCCCGATACCTTAATGTCCCATCTGTTCAGGATCGCCGCCGTTCAAGCATGCCCGGTATACATGGATCGGGAGGCTACGATCGCCAAAGCCTGCCACCTGATTGCCGAGGCCGGAGCGGCGGGCGCGAAGCTAGCCGTGTTTCCCGAGGCCTTTGTACCAGGCTATCCGCTCTGGGTTTGGTTCATCCCGGCTGGTCACACCCATCCACTGCGGGAAGTGTATGCGGAGTTCGTGGCGAACGCTGTTGCCGTTCCCGGCAAGGCGACTGCCCAACTCTGCGAGGCAGCCAAAAAGGCCGAGGTTGCCGTAGCTATTGGCATCAACGAGGTGAATATCGAGGCGAGCGGTTCGACGGTGTATAACACGCTCTTGTATATCGCAGCGAACGGCACAATCCTGGGTAAGCATCGTAAGATGATGCCTACCGGGGGCGAAAAGCTTGTATGGGGCATGGGAGACGGTAGCGACCTTGAGGTTTATGACCTGCCCTTCGGGCGCGTGGGGGGGCTGATTTGTTGGGAGAACTACATGCCGCTGGCGCGGTATGCGATGGCGGCCTGGGGCACAGAGATCTTTGTTGCGCCCACCTGGGACCGCGGAGAACCCTGGCTCTCCACGGTGCGCCACGTAGCCAAGGAAGGGCGATGCTACGTGGTCGGCTGCTGCGCGGCAATGCACAAGGATGACGTGCCCGATCGGTTTGCATTCAAAGAGAAGTACTTGGGCGCCGTGGAAGGATGGATTAATCCCGGCGACAGCGTGATCGTGGACCCGGACGGAAAGATGGTGGCGGGCCCCGCCAGCCAAAAAGAAGAAATCTTATATGCGGAGTTGGACCGTGCAAAGATCACTGGGCCCAGATGGCAACTGGATGTAGCCGGACATTACGCACGTCCCGACATCTTTGAATTGATCGTGCATCGCAGGCCCAAGCCGCTTCTTAGCGTCTCACTGGGTCAAGATAGTGATGACCGCAACAGCGCCCGTTTGGGCGACATCAAGACAGCAAGCCAACAAGGCGAGGAAGCGGACGTCCGTCAACGGCGTGCGTAGCTTACTGACGAAGGGTCAGTTTAGGCAGGCCAACCTGCCGCCGACTAGCTCATGCTCCTGAGTAAAGTAACATCCTGTCACTGATCGATTCGTTGGAAAGATAACCCGAATAGCGGACCGGAACAGTACAACATGGATCGGCCGGCAGTGGTCGCCGCTCGACCCCTACCACTAGGTCCGAATCCTCCCTATGAAGTCCGAACTGCAAAGTGCCGTTGCGCCCTGGGCTCAGTGACCGCTGTGAGCTTCGAAGCGTCGCCTGAAGTGTCATCGACACCCGCAACAAGTGTGAAGGAATCACAGTTAGGACGCATACTGTCGCCAAACCGGCAAGTTTATGGGTCCAGTCACAAGGAGGCCCGGAGTCGATATCATCACGTGCATGGAGCGGGCCGCGGTTTTCTGCTTGCCGCGATTCGTCTGCGCGCTCGAACATCTTCGCCGAATGGAGTACGCTGTCACCATGGTAGGTGCCCTCTCTCCGTCGATGACGCTGCGTGATTTCGAGAACGGCTATTGGTACCTGGACCAATTGAAGAACTTCGCTGTGAGTATCGGGATTCCCGCTGCGAAGAAGCTGCGCAAGGACGAACTCGAAAGGGCCATTGCGAGGTTCCTGCGCACGGGTAAGGCTGCGTCACCGACGAAGCGTTCATTGCGCCGGATCGGCGTGAGGGACGCGGACTGCGGCCTCGACCTGAAGCTCCGAATCGAGCACTACAGGGGCAACCGTGAAACCAAGGAGTTCATCGTCGAACAAGCACGTCTGATGGTGCCGGAGGTTCGTGAGAAGCCTGGAGTCTGGTATCGGCTCAATCGCTGGCGAGAGGAACAGACCACGAGCGGCAAGCACCCAACATACGGCGAGCTCGTGCGGCAGTACATCGCCCTGAACAACCAGGAGCGCTTCGAGAAGATCCCTCACTGCCGCTACATCAACTTCGTCGCCGAGTTCCTCGCCGCGAATCCGGGTGTGACCCGTGCAGAGGCAATTGCTGCGTGGACAGAACTCAAGAGGCTCGACGTCCCGAAGAACTATCCGTCATGGGTCAAGGCACGAGCCAAGGGCAAGGGAGCGAACTGGTGACGACAGGTGCTCCATACTTCTGTCTAAAGGCGTTCCTGTCGATCCGCTGCAGCTGTCATGGGTCAGTGCTGACTCGCGCCGAAGGCGGTGCGGTGCCACAACGCCTCGAATTGGATAAGGTTGTGAAAGGTTTCCACTAACCCCGTTACGCCGAAACCCACCGCCGCACTTATCGAAGCGGGGGCCGCGACCGCCACTTCCATCTTGCGATTGAACTCGCGCCGATGTCCTCTATCTGTGAAGGCTTGAGACGTGTTACCCGGACTAGCGCTGAGCAATATTGCACACGGTGAGTTCCAGCCCCTATCGTGATTCTTTCTCATTGCTTACGTTGGATAAGTTGGGGTATATTCCTGGTAGGAGTATTTGGAGGCCACATGGTTCCGAATCACCAGGAAAAAAACAGAACGATTCAGGAGAACGAACTGGAACAAAAGTCCGTCAGCCGGCGTAAAATCGCGAAGTTGGCCTATGTCGCGCCGGCAGTGCTTGCCGTCATTGCCGCCAGCGAACGGCCGTTGCTTGCTCAATCGCCACAATCGCCACAATCGACCGGTTCGACACCAGCGCCAGCAAAGCCACCGCTCTCTTTTATTCCGTAGCCCTAGAGCCTGGGAGTGCATCTCTATGTCTTATCCGACTCGCCGGGATGACGTTGAGGCTCATAAACTACCCGATCAGAGTGTTCTCCTGTTCGAATCCGCCGGAGGCGCGGCCGTTCCCGTGAACGAGTCTGGGGGCAGAATTTGGGATCTTTGTGACGGCAAGCATACGATCGAAGAGATCGTCGAGCAACTGTCGCTTCTCTATGAGGCTCCCAACGGCCAGGTGGACCGCGATACCCGCGAATTTCTCGCCACCTTAGCGCACCACGGTCTACTGAACGGACAGTCTGTGTGAGTCTCCAGCCTAACTTGCTGCCATTCACTGAAGATTGCTTTTGCGTCCATGGCGTGCCGTTTCGTCTGAAAACCAATGTGCCGGATGCGCGGAGTTGCTTCGGTCGGCTCTACGGGCATTTTTACAAATCAGGATTGACCGAATGCGAATTTCAGGCAGAATTGGCACTGTCTGCCAGCGGCACATTCCATTGGACCTTGGCGGACCGAACAGGCGAGGCATCCACGCTGAATGCAACGTTGTGGAATCTCGAGTCCATTCTCTGCGAAACGATCATCCGCTCCCAGCGGCGAAATATTGCGATCCACGCGGGTGCGCTTGCTTTCGGCGGCTCGGCGGCTCTCATCGCCGGGAGGTCAGGCGCCGGCAAGAGCACGCTTAGCGTGGCCATGGTTCGGCGGGGCTTTACGGTTGGGTCTGACGACGTGACGCTGGCCGATCCTGACTCGTTGCACGTCTTCCCCGTCCCCAGATGCTTTCACTTAGACGACCAGAGCCTCGCGCTATTGCGAACCGATGGACTTGAGATTCCCCTCGCTCCCCCGCGCCCTCCGTTTATCGTGCCGGGCGACTTCATGCCCGGGCCAATCCCCGCGTGTCGGGCCCGCATTCTCATTCTGATCTCCGGGCAACGCGTGACACAACCACTGCTGACGCCGATGCCGCAGGCCGAAATGGCTGCTCGCTTGCTACAGGAAACCGGACTCGGTCCCCTGAGTCACGGAGAAACTATGGGTGTCCTTAGCCGGCTGGCTGCCGGTGCACGCTGTTACGGCCTGACTTTAGGTCCTCTGGGTAGAACCGCTGATGCCGTAGCCGAACTGATCCGCGAAAGTGCCGGGACCGCCGCCGAGCCTCAGGCTGCGGCGACGAATTCCAGGTAACCGGTATGCGGACGAATTTGCAGGCACGGCCGCGCTCTGAAATGCAATTCCTCCAGCGGTTGCTCAGCGGCGGGGATATCGTCCCCGATAGTATCCCGTCGACCGACAGTGAGTGGCAGGCTGTCGCCGATGCGATCCTCGATCACCGGTTGATTGGGGTGGCTTATCGTGCCCTCCTTTCTCTTCCCGAGAACTCCGTCCCCGAAACCATCCTTCAACGTCTGCAAGCCGCCTTCTATGAGTCGTCACTGAGCAACTACCGCCTCGCTCGAAATCTGGTCCTTTTAGCGTCCATATTAGAGAAAGAGGGGATCCCGGTCCTCGCGATGAAAGGACCCGTTGTAGCGATGGCCGTCTATGGCGACTTGGCGTTGCGTCACTACACTGACCTGGACGTGTTAGTTCATTTGCGGGATCTCACTCGTGCCATGGATGCGATGATTCGAGCGGGATATCGGGCCGAGCCAGAGTCGTCACCGAAAACCCCCGGAGACCTGAAGAAGCTTTACCACGTTACATTTCGCGCTTCTGACGGGTCCCATTTTGTGGATCTTCACTGGCAGCTCATTGACCAACTCTGGAGTTCGTATTCCCCGGATGTCGAACTGTTATGGGACCGCGCTCAGTTCGTGAAACTACCGCACGGACGAGTCTCAACAATGTGTTTCGAAGATCTCTTTCTGGTACTCTGCTTCCACGGAACGAAGCATCGGTGGGACTGTTTGAAGTGGCTGGTGGACATCGCGGAAATGCTGCGCGGAGCGCATGCCTGGGATTGGTCGCGCATCAATCAAATGATTGCGACACGCCCGGGAGCGGGCGCCGCGGCAGGCCTTGCAGTGCTCCTGGCGCGAGACCTTTTCGGTCAGCCCATTCCTGCTGGGGCAGCCGGGATCCTGCCCCTCACTGGCCGCGTCGCGGCAATGGCCGAGAGGATTTCCCGCGAGATCTTGGCTGGAGGCGCACCGGTGGGGGCGGCCGTCTCAGTCTTCTGCGGATGGCCATGGGCGACTCTGCTCGGATTGGAATCACGATTCACGGCAAGGATGAGATACTTTTGGGGGATGGAGTTCGTCAGAGACCCATTCCGGTGGACTCGCATGGTCCTTCATGTGGGTGACGAAGACAGAGCTTTCATTACACTTCCCAAGTGGCTCGACTTTCTTTATACTTACATCCGAATCGTCCGGCTGCTGGCAAAATACATCGTACGGGGAGTTAACACTCTCTGGCTCATGGCCTGGCGAATTCCATTCCGCAGGAATTACTCACTCCCCAATCATGTGCAACAGAACACTCCGCCGGTGCGGTGACGAGAAAAAGGTTTACCTGCGGCGGCGGCCACTTGATCTTGCATTTTGGCAAATGGGAGTGCGGTGCGGGACGCGGCGTCAAAAGAGACCTTTATGTCGCGATAAGTCCCGGCATCAATAAATACTCAGACAACTTTGTTGTTCCAAGCAGCCTTCTACAAACATGACGTTGCTTCCTTTGCATCGGCAATCTGCTGTTCGTGGAGCCCTGGTCTCGCAAGAACTCTGACGGCGCAATCCCCAAATCACGGCCGTCCACGCATTGTTGTGGCGACAGAATTCGATCTCCGGGATGGAGAAGGTGGCGCTTGGAGAACGGCGATTCATGCGAAACACCTGGTAGATGGAATCGCCATTGCGGATATTCTGCCGCGGGTCGATCGTCAGGCGGTCCTCAAGATCGCCCGTGTGGAAGCGGACGCGGCGGCCGGTTCCGGGGAATCCGGATTCGGCGGTCACCCAGGCTTCGAGCAAGTATGCGCTGCAGAGTCGGATGGAGCGGGCCTTCCTCGGCCTCCAGGACGGAGTCGGACAATGCTCGAGGCGCTGCGCGAGGCATAGGAAATTTCCAGGTTATGCGATGGAGCTTCTCAAGCGTATGCACGACCGCGTATGCAGGACCGATGGACCACCGTGCCCGATTTCGTTATGCTCCTAACGGAAGTCAACCTGAAAAGTTAACGAAATGCCTATTGCGACCTATAAATAGCGCGAATATCCTCGGATACAGTGGGAGGGTTCGTATGAAAAGCGGTTCTCTCGCAAAGAAAGCAATCACCGCGGCTCCCCGAGTCGCTGTTTTTCTGGCTGGTGTTGTGGCGGGGGCATGCAGCCTCCCTCGCAAGCCGGGCTCGCCCAAAGCTTCCGCCGATCTGCGCGATCTTCGGAAGGTGGTGACTGACCTGGAAGGGCGGGTCGCCGCGCAAGAGGCGGCTGCGGTCACCCGATTTGTGCAGATCGAGGCGCGACTCGACGAACACGCGGCAAAATTGGCGGATGTGCCTTCCACTACGCAGATCGTCGCCGCCATGGAACAGTTGCTGGTGAAGACTATGGCGGGCCTGGAGGGCCGCCTCACTGACCAGGCGCGCTCGATTCAGACGTTGAAGGTAACGGTCTCGCAAACCGACAGCGTTCTGGAGCGCATCCTCGAATCGCTCGACACCTTGACCGATTCCGAGCAGCCGAAGCCTACCGAAGCGGAACTTCTCCAACTGACCTCGTGAGCGGCGCCCACGCCAAAAAAGTTTGCAAGGATCGACTCGCTCACGGCATTTGAGTGACAGCCGGGCACTCAGTTCCAGGCCGTACGAGGAGAACCTACATGAAATCGAACCGGATACGTGTGTTAACTGGCGTAGCAGCCGTGGCAGCTATCGGCATCTACGCTGAAACCAGGCTCGCGGGTGACAGTAGTGTGCCCAAGAACGATCCCGTGGCGATTGCCGTCCAGAAGGGCGCGCGGTGGCTGGCGTCGGTGCAGGGCAAAGATGGGGGATGGGGCCAGGATGGCGGCGAGACGTCCTACGTGCGTCAAGGCGAGAATCTGGAGTCGACTGGCAACGACGTTGCCAACACCGCCGTCGCTGCGGAAGCGCTCCTGCACACCGGCAGCACTCCGACCAGCGGTGAATATCGCGACAATCTGCAGCGGGCGGTAAACTTCATTCTGAAGAACGTGGAGCAGAGTCCCATGGAAGGGTTGGGCGTCACCAATCGCAACGGAACGCAGATTCAGCGCAAGCTGGGGCCGTACATCGATACCTTCCTCACGTCGAAGCTGCTGGCGGAACTGGACGGTACGATGGGCGATCCGCGCTCGAATGCGCGAGTGCGGCAGAGTCTGGAGAAGTGCGTCGCCAAGGTGCAGAAGAATCAGCTCCAGGATGGGAGCTGGAATATCGCGGGCGGCTGGGCGCCGATCCTGGGGACGTCAATGGCGTCGCGGAGTCTGTTCCTGGCGCAGCAGAAGGGTGTGCAGGTGTCGGCGAACGCAATGGCCAAAGTAACGGACTACACGCAGCAGGCCGCGACTCCGGTGGCGGGGGGCCCGGGTTCCTCGGCGACCGCGTCCGTGATCGGAGGGAGGCCGGCGATGGCCGACGCTTCCGCGGGGGTGTCGCTGTATCAGGGGGCGCAGGCTCTCGAGCAGTTGAGCCGCACCGAGGAAGATCGCCGGAAGAATGCCAAACAGATCGATGCCATCAAAGGTCGGCTGTCCGACACACGGTTCGTTACCGGCTTCGGTTCCATGGGGGGCGAGGAATTCTTCTCGTACCTGAACATCAGCGACAGCCTGCATCGCACCGGGGGGCCCGAATGGGTAAAGTGGAATACCGACATCAAAGCCAAGGTGCTGCAACTGCAGAACGAGGACGGCACCTGGGCGGGTCACCACTGCATCACCGGCCGCGTGGCGGTGACCAGCGCCGCGATCCTGACGCTTCTGTCGGATAAGGACCCGGTGATTCAGTCCACCAGCCTGAAGAGGAAGTGATGCGGCGGCGCTATTTCCTCGGCGTGCTGATGGCGCAAGCCGCCTGTGTCCGGACAGCGCAAACGGCAGTGGCGAAGGCGGCCCGCTGGCTCTGGAAGCAGCAGGCCGGCGACGGCGGATGGCACAGTCACACCTATGGACTGCTACGCTCGGGGCAGTCCCTCACGCCGTTCGTCCTGGATGCGCTGCTGCAGGTCCCGTCGAGCGAAGTGCCCGTGCCGGCAAGCCAGGTGGATCGCGCAATCGCGTTCATTCGACGCAATACACGTCCCGACGGCTCGCTCGGGATGGCGGATCCGGGAATTCCCGACTATCCCAACTATTCCACCTCGCTGGCCGTGAGTGCGATGTGTCGAGCGGGACGCGTCGAGTTGGCGCGGCCGATGGTGGAGTATCTGCGGCGGCATCAGTTTACTGAGCAGGACGGGTGGACGAAGTCCGACGCGGCATACGGCGCCTGGGGCATGGGTGGCGAACTGCGTACGCCGCCCGACACCGGGCATGTCGACCTCTCGATGACGCGCTACGTGCTTGAGGCTCTGCGGGCGGCGGGAATTGGGGATGGCGACGCGGTATTCGAACGGGCGGGTGTTTATCTGTCGCGCCTGCAATCGCCGGACGGGGGATTCTTCTTCTCGACGACGGAGTTCGATACCAACAAGGCAGGGCATGATGGGCAGCGCTTCCGCAGTTACGGCACGACGACGGCGGATGGAATTCTGGCGCTGCTGGCGACGGGGCGCGGTCCGCAGGATGCCGGGGTGATGGCTGCACGGAGTTGGCTGGCGGCCCGGCATCACGATATGGCGGTGCCGGGATTTATCGGCGAGGCATATCAGAGATGGCCGCGCGGTCTGGCGTTTTACTATGCGGCTGCGAGTGCGTCCGCGTTTCGGGCGCTACGGATCGACGGCGGCAAGGGGGTGGAGGAAGGTCTCATGCGAACGCAGCGCGGGGACGGGTCGTGGTCGAATCCCGAGAATCTGGTGAAGGAAGACGATCCGCTGATCGCGACTCCTTTCGCTCTGCGCGCCTTGGTGTAAGAGGTCTGGGGCACGTAGCAGAATCCCGGAGATCTGGGGACAGGCTACGCAATTCCCTAATTCCGCGAATTCGGGAGTTACGTAGCCTGTCCCCAGAACTCGGCCGGATTTGTAGAGGATTACGATAGTTCTGGGGCGGATTCGGATCCGCGAGACTATTTGCCCATGCGGAGCAGTTCGGTTTCGGCGCCGACGAAGCCCCAGGTGATCCAGACGTGGCCCTTCAGGACCCGCCGGAAGTACTCGCGAGCCTTGTCGGGATTGCCGTGATACAGGTGCCAGTTGCCGATCCCGTAGGCGACCGTATCGAATGGCAGTTCGACCTCCTGATCGGTGTTATCGGCGGGAGGCTCGGGCGGGAGAGCGTCGGATTCGCTCATGCGTCCTTGAAAGAAGCGGACCAGGTTCAGATAAAACTTCGTGTGCGGCGACTCGTTGGTCATCTCGGGCGGCACCGCCTCGAGCGCCTTAGCCGCTTCTGCAGTCTTTCCCGCACGGCTCAGCGCCGCGAAGAGCCAGTTCGTGGAGTTGATGCGCTCATCGGTATTGGGCGCCGTCTCCACCGCGCGCTGGAACGCTTCCGCCGCGGGCGCGAATTCCCCCAGAAAGTAGTGCGCGAGGCCAAGGTGATAATAGGCCGCCATCTCTTTGGGATTCAGTTCGGCGGCGCGGGACAAGTCGGCACGCGCCTGCTTGAACTCCCGCAGAGGCAGTTCGCGATGCCCGCGCTCCAGATAGAGGCTGGCATCTCCGGGAGAAATCGCCAGCGCCCGAGTCAGCGTGGCGACTGCTTGCTTGTCCTCCCAAACGGAGATCTCCGCCTGTGCGAGTTTCAGCATCAGTGCGGGACTCTTGGGATCGCCGGCCAGATTCTTCTGGGCGTCTGCGACTGCACCCTTACCGTCGGCCACAGAGTAGAATTTGGTGCCGAGTTTGGAGGTGACTTGCAGTTTGGTCTGAGCCGATGCCGCGTGGGCGACCAGCAGCAGAACCGTCAGAAGACCGAAAGCGCGCGCGAGGATCATGGGACGGTTGTATCATAGTCCGCGAGAGAAGAACATGAATCGATTTCTGCTGCTCGCCGTGTCCGTGGCCCTGAGTCTGCCACTGGCCGCCCAGGATCGTCCACGGAACCAGCCGCCCGACGGATTCACCGCGTTGTTCAATGGCAAGGACCTTTCCGGCTGGCGAGGGCGTCAACCGAATTACGACCCGCGGGCCGAGGCCGCGCTTCCCAAAGAAGAGCGTGCCGCGAAACAGGCCGAGTGGAATGCCTCGCGCGATCAGCATTGGCACGTCGATACGGCCAAGGGCGAGATTGTTTCCGACGGACAGAGCCCGCACCTGGCCACTGAGCGCGACTATGGCGACTTCGAAATGTATGTGGATTGGCTGATGGTGAGCCACAACGGCGACTCGGGGATCTATCTCCGCAGCTATCCACAGGTGCAGATCTGGGACGTGGACAATCCGCGGGAGGTCCGCAACGGGGCGCCCAAAGGTTCGGGCGCGTTGTGGAACAACAACGCCGACAATCCGGGCAAGTGGCCGCTGGTCAAGGCGGATAATCCCGTGGGTCAGTGGAACACCTTCCACATCAAGATGGTCGGTTCGCGGGTTTGGGTCTGGTTCAACGACCAGTTGACGGTCGATGGACAGGTGCTCGACAACTACTTCGATCGCGCGGCTCCGCTTGTGTCGAAAGGCGCCATCGAACTGCAGACTCACGGGTCGGAGATTCGCTTTCGCAATCTCTACATTCGCGAACTTCCGGTAAGGTGAGCCGTTGCGCATCTCAAAACGCAGCACGGCGACCCCCACCGAGTCCCATCGCCCGAAGATTGGCAGAAAATCGCACTTTTCGAAGTTTTGCAAGCATTTGCACCTATCCCCCCGCTCTGCCGAATGTTTCGCAGTGCGAACTATGCTGGGCAATCCGGGAAATTCCTTGTCAAGCGGCTCGATCCGCCGGTATTCTGGGAAGTTCCATGCCACGCTGTGCCTTTAGACTCCGGATCAAGAAGGACGCGATTGAAGAGTATGAGCGCGAGCATACTCGTGTGTGGCCGGAATTGCTGGCCAAATTGAAGGAGGTCGGCATCTCCGATTACTCGATTTTCCGGCAAGACCAGGACCTGTTCTTGTGCATGCGGGTGGATGATTTCGATCGTGCCTGGGACGCTTTGGACAGCGATCCTGTCAATCAGCGTTGGCAACAGGCCATGAGCCGTTTGTTTGAGCCCATTCCGGTTCCTCCGGGCGAGCGGTTTTCCATGATGAAGGAAGTCTTCTTCCTCGAATAGTCGCCGTTTGGCATTGCAAAACGCACTAAATTGGTTCACAAGCGCTTACAATCCGCCTGCTGGCCTCCAATTCGAGCGATAAGTATCTGAAAATTGGGCGACATGCGCGCCCCATCCCGTTTTTGCCTCCATTTTGCTATGTAAAACCCACCGGTCCCAGGAAATTGACTTGCGCGTTTTACCCGGCTCGCATAATATTCCCCAAGGTCTAAGGTTTCGCTCACGTCACGGAAGGGGTTCTACATGCATCGCTACGTCGCGATCTTCGCAATCGGGATCGTGTCACTCTACGCACAAACGAATCGGGGCGCCATCAGTGGAACGGTCACCGATCAGACAGAAGCCACGGTGGCTGGCGCGATCGTCACTCTCACCAATATTGGAACGAACGAAGTTCGAAAGCTCTCTACATCGCAATCTGGCGCCTTCGCCTTCAACGACCTGGAGCCTGTGTTGTACCGGGTGGAAGTGGAAGCTCCCGGCTTCAGCAAATCGGTTGTGGAGAATGTGAAGGTCGATACCTCCACTACCGCCACCGTCAATGTGTTGTTGAAGGCCGGCTCGATCGACACCAGAGTCACTGTGTCGGCGGAATCGGCGATGGTGAATACCCAATCCGGAACCACGAGCAACACCATTACCGAGCGTCAGATCCAGGATGTACCCCTGGTGAATCGTAGCGTGCTCGACCTTGCCCTGACGCTGCCAAACGTGTCGGGAGACGCGGGCTCCGAGAATCCCAGCCTTGTCACCGTGACCACCTGTCCGGGCTGCAACCTGAGTGTGAACGGCGGACGCCCCATGAGCACCCTGCTGTTGGCGGACGGAACCAACAACACCGGCGTCAGCCTGGCACGCACGATGGTCAGTTTCTCCCCTGAGACCGTGCAGGAGTTTACTGTGATGACCACCGCCTACTCCGCGGAGTACGGCACCTCGGGCGGGGGCGTAATCGCGGTCACCACGAAATCGGGCACCAATTCGCTGAGCGGAACGGCATTGTGGTACAACCGCAATCCCGCCTTCGCCGCGTCCCCCTTCACGCAGGCGGCTTCCAATCGTCCGGTCTCGACCTTGAAGTACAACCAGTTTTCGCTGGCGGCCGGCGGCCCTGTCTACATTCCGAAGGTCTACAACGGGAAGAATAAAACCTTCTGGTTCGCGGCGGTGGAGCCGTTCTATCGCCGCGACCATCTTGACCAGTACGGCCTTCTCCCCACGGACGCCATGCGGTCCGGCGATTTTAGCGGAGTCGTGAACACGCCCAGCGGCTATCTGCCACAGAGTGTGGTCAATCAGTTTCAGAGCACCGCGCCGGGCGCCGTCACCGCGAGCGACAGCGTGATCTACGACCAGTACAACGTGGTGAACGGGAATCAGTTTACGCCCATCACGCTCGCCTCAGGTCAGACCTACGTACCGTTCCCCGGGAACGTAATTCCCAAGAGTCTGCTCGACGCCACGGCACAGAAATCTCTGCAGTATATCGTGCCGGCGGGGCCGTACTACCTGAACAGCAACGGCCTCATCTCGAACATCGTGACGCCGCGCGTACTGACTCAGGACGAGCAGCGCTACACCGTCCGCATCGACCAAACCATCAGCGCAAGCAATCACCTCACCGGCCGCTACACCGCCACGCCTATCGTCAAGACGCAAGGCACGCCGATCAGCCCGACCACCAACGCCGCCGAGTACAGCGCTGCCTACCAGGTGATGCTCGCCGACACGCACACGATCTCGGCGACGATGCTGAACGATCTGCGCCTCAATTACACGCGAGGGCGCTTCAGCAACACGGCGGCGCCGCAGTTCGATGCGACTTCCGGAGAGAACCTGAACACCATCCTGGGACTGCCGAATCTCACGAAGGGCGGGGTGCCGCTCTTCAATTCGCTGTTCCCCGGCTCCTCGCTGGGCGGCGGAAGCAGCACCGCCACGGGACTCGGGTCGGGGGGCTCGACGAGTGTCGAGGACCGCGAGGAGCGCTACGCGGTAACCGACATTTTCTATAAGACCGCCGGCAACATGAGTTGGAAGTTCGGCGTGGATATTTCGCATTCGCTACAGAATGTGATTCCGCTTTTCGCGGCGTTGGGCGGGTCGTACACATTTTCCAATCTGCAGACCAACTCCACGGGAGCTTCGACTGGCACCGGGGGGAGTCCCTTCGCCAGCTTTCTGCTGGGCGTCGCCAATGGGAACGTCACGCTGCGCAACACCGAAATTCCGTACTACTATCGCTGGAACGCCTACGCCGGATTCGTGCAGAACGACTGGAAGATCAAGCGCAACCTGACCCTGAATCTGGGCGTGCGTTACAACCTGCAGATGCCGCGCACCGAGAAGTACAACAACCAGGGCGTGTACCGTCCCGACCTTGCCCAATCGGTTCCGCTGCCTTCGCCACTCACTCTGCAGGATGGCGAAGTTTTGAATTCGGTGCTGGTGCCGCCCTTCGCATTCGCGGGGCGCGGCGGAAACTCGCGTTATCTGACGCCGGTGGACTACACCGACTTCGAACCGCGCTTCGCCTTTGCTTGGAGCCCCACCCGTTTTGAGAAACATGGGCTGACGATTCGGGGCGGCTATGGCTTGTCGCATTCCCCCATCAGCGGGGCGACACGCCTGCCGAATCCTGATTTCGGAGCCACTACGAATTTCGCCACCACGGTTCCATCGACCACCGCGAATCCCACGTATGTGATGCGCCTGGGCGAGAATCCGCCGATCCTCACTCCGCAGACGCCGACCCAGGCAGTCAATGCCCCCTCGAACGGACTGGTTACGACGAACAGTCTCTACTATCAGGGCATCGGCGGATTCGCCATTTCCTCCAACTACCACACGCCGTACGTGCAGAACTGGAACCTCACGCTTTCGTGGCAAGTCGATCCTGCCACCACGCTCGAACTCTCGTACGTGGGATCAAAGGGCACGCACCTCTTCATGCCGCATGAGGATATCGACCCGAAAGATCAGGCGCTGTTGAACGCGCAGAACGCCGCGAACGTGAACACTACGGCGACCATCAACGATCCGCTGGGACGCATCAACCCGGTGACCGGAAAAGTACTGACCGTGCAGAACGGCAGTCTCGGCAGCCCGTACCTGGGCTTCTCGAGCCTCTATCTGCTATACGACTCGTCGGCGGACAGCATCCGTCACGCCGGCTACATCAACGTGATTCATCACACGACGCGCGGCCTGACATTCATTTCGAATTACACCTACGCCAAGTCGATCGATGACGCTTCCAGTTCGGGCGGCGACAAGAACATCCTCTCGCCGGTGGGCGGCCAAGTGGATGGTCAGGTGGCATTCGGCGGCAGCCGCAAGCTCGATCGTTCGGTTTCGACCTACGACCAGCGGCACGTCATCAACAACACGTTCATCTACGATCTTCCTTTGGGGCGTGGGAGGCACTTCCTCAATCACGCGTGGAAGCCCGTGGAACTCCTCGCGGGCGGGTGGACGACCACAGGCATTTTGCGGTTCAATAGCGGCTTCCCGTACATTCCCACACTGGCGGACACCAATCAGCTCGGCGATCTTACCCACACGGCGCGCCCCGACATCGTTCCCGGAGTGCCGCTGATCAATCCGTTCTGGAGCCGGAGTTGTCCGACCGGTGCGGGCTGCGAGCCCTATCTGAATCCGGCGGCATTCTCGCGGCCAGCTTTGGGCGAGTTGGGAACCGCGCCGCGCACTTTGGATGGTGTCCGAGGACCGTGGGATCAAAACTTCGATATCTCGGTGCAGAAGAACTTTAATTTGGGAGAGAGTGGCAAGCGGCGGATTCAATTCCGAGTGGACGCGTTGAACGTCCTGAATCACCCAACGTTCCGCGTCTTCCCGAACAACGCGGGAGGCACCGACTGGAATGCGAGTGCCGCACCCAGCACCGCGGCCTTAAGCGCGTCCGATTACAACACCTGGGCGACCGCGAACAACCAGCCGCTCGCCGCTACCACGCAAGGCACCGCCATTCTGAACAATATCAACGCCATGGTAAACGCGCAGAAGAATGCGGCCGGCGTCTTGCCGGTGAACTTCTTCTCCCTGCCGGTGCCGACCGATTTCTGGAAGCTGCAACCGGGTAATTTCGATGTCACTACGCTGCAAGGATTCAAGCTGTTCCGCCTGCGGCAGGCATACAACACGTCCTTCGGCGATCTGTATAACAACGGTCAGCCGCGCTTTATTCAGTTCGGCGTCAAGCTGTACTTCTGAACGGTCAGATCAGTTGTAGCTGCTTGAGGACAAACTGTGCGCGGCTGAAGGGTGCGAGACGGGGCAGTTCGATCGTCTCGTACCCGCATTCGCGATACACCTCGACCAGTATCTCGTAGGTGCGGGATGCCTCGGCAAAGTCCTGTTTGCGCTCGGTATCGGTAGTGTAGATTTCCGGCCAGGGTGGCGCTACGAAGACAGGCGAGGCATACCGGTAGCGGCGGCATGCGTCCTCGATGTGTTGCGTCTCGGGCAGCGCGATGAGGCGCGCGTAGCAAAGGGTGTCTGGGATTCCGCGGTCCGCAAAGAGAGGCTGCGACGCCGGCGTGTGCTGCTCGAACGACTCGATGGAGCGTCGCAGCATCAGCTCGGTATAGAGTTCGCGATCCATCCACGGTAGCGCCTACCCTCCGGATTGCATTTGCTCTTGAATGATCTGACGGGCCACTTCCGGGGCGAATGGAAAGCCGAGCTTCGCCAGTTCCAGAAGCGTAGTCGTTTTGCCTGCCCCGGGTCCCCCGGATACGACGAACAGCTTGGGATTGCGCAGTACCGCGGTCATACTTCCATTATCTTGGGGCAGACGTGGCGCAAACATGAGTGTTTGCGCCACGTCTGCCATGGAGCGAGATGAGGGCGTTGCGGCCGGAGCCTCAGCCCTACCTAACTAAGCAGGCGCATACTGAAAGAGATGAGTCAAAGTCCGGAGCCCTTCGAGCTAGCCCTTCAGGTGAGGCCCGAGGACATCGATGAACTCGGTCACGTCAACAACGTCTCGTACCTGCGATGGGTCCAGGACGTCGCGGTGGCGCACTGGAGAGCAGTGGCACCCCTGACGGACCAGGCGAAGTTGCAGTGGATCATCCTGCGCCACGAGATCGACTACAAGCGGCCCGCTTACCTTGGCGACGAGATTCTGGCCCGCACCTGGGTCGGTACCGCGACGCGGATCCGGTTCGAGCGCCACACCGAAATTGTGCGCGCCTCCGATTTCACATTGCTGGCCAAAGCTCGCACCTTGTGGTGCCCGATGGGCGTGAAGACCGGCAAGCCGGCTGTAGTGAGCAATGAGGTGCGCGCCTGCTTCTCGGTTGGACCGGCCCCCGCGGCGCAGTAAATTATTCATCAAACCTTCGCGTGTTCCATCCGTCAGATTGATCTATGCGATGGATTCGACTCCTGTCTCTGGTTGCGATGGCGATGAGACTCTCGGCTGCCGGAATGACGGCGGAAGACCGCGAGCACCTGTTGGTTCACTTTGAGATGACCGGCCAGGTTCTGGCTTCCGAAATTCGCGGCCTTTCGCAGGCGCAATTGGAATATCGCGCGGCGCCGGACCGATGGTCCATCCGGGAGTGCGTTTCGCATCTGGCGGTGGCGGAGCCGGATTACTGGCGGGATCTGAGGAACGCGGCGAAAGCCGCGCCCGACATGATGAACAAGAAGTCCGTCAACAGTGACGCGGATATCATGTGGTACGGGATCGACCGCGTGGAGCATACCAAAACCGGCGGTGGCCACGAAAAGGTCGAAACCTATAAGGACATTCAAGAAGCCATGTCCAGGTTTCAAACTCTCCGCGCCACCATGATCGACTACATCAAGACTACGAACGACGACCTTCGCGCGCACAGCTTCGGAAGAAACCAGCCGATCGATTGCTGGCAATGGATGCTCGAAATTTCCACTCACTCCGAGCGCCACATCAACCAGATTCGCGAGATCAAGGCCGATCCGAATTTTCCGAAGCACTGATGACCGCGCGACTTTATGTCTGGCTGGCCGCTGCGGCTTTCTGGTGCACCGCCAAAGGATAGGTGGGACCGGGGAACGCGCTGTCGCCGAGGACTTCGCTGATCGCCAGGTTGGTGTCGAAATAGACTTGCCAGTAGTTCTCGTTGTGGGTGTAGGGCCGAACCGCCAGCACCGGGCCGAACGGCGTGAAAGTCAAGATAGTGGCCTCCGGCGGGGGCGTCTTGCAGACGTTTGGGATGGTGGCAATGCGCTCCTTGAGGCGCGCGATGGCGAGTTTGGGGTCCGCCGCTCCGGAAATCTGAGCCGTCAATTCCACGCGCCGATACGGGTTGGCGGTGAAGTTCTGGATGTTGTCTGAGAAGATCTTGTTGTTGCCCACGAACGTGAGCACGTTATCGGGCGTGTTGAAGCTGGTCACAAACAGACCGATCTCATGCACCGTGCCCGTCACCGAGCCGGCCGTAATGAAATCGCCCACCTTGAAAGGACGCAGCACCAGGAGAAAGGCACCCGCGGCGAAGTTGGACAGAAGGCCCGCCCAGGCGGACCCGATCGCCAGGCCCATTGCGGCGATCAAGGCGGCGAACGTCGTAGTTTGCACGCCGAAATAGCCCAGGATGGCGACCACCAGGGTGATGTTGAGAGCTACCGACAGCGTGTTGCCGACGAATCGGCCCACTGTGGGTTCGATCTGTTGGCGGGTCAAAATGCGGGCCACTGCACGGACCAGGAAACTGATCAGCCAGCGCCCGATGACGTACAGCACCAACGCGCCCAGGATCTGCAGGCCTACGGCGGCCGCCTGGGTTTGAAGAAATGTCAGGATCGTCGTCCAGTTCATAGCTTTTGCTCCTTTGGAGGTCCGCCCAACCAGCGCGCCCTCAGCGAACGGTTCTTTCGTTCGGACCGCGAGCATAATTCCGCCTCGCGGTTTCCTGAAATCTTATCAGGTGCCGCTGGCGGAAGGACACGGATAAGGCGGGTTTCGTCCGGAACTGTACGAATTCGGGCTGTAGCCTTCCCCGGAATTAGACCGGAATTGGGGAATTCCGCAGCAGGTGCTCGGCTTGTGCTGCAACGGCGACCAGGGCGTCGTCCCGCCCCCAGGCGGCGTTGAGCTGTAAGCCCAACGGCGCTTCCTCTACCGACATCGGCACTGTGATGGCCGGAACCCCTAACGCCGTCCATGGCGCGTTGCTCGAAGGGTCTCCGGTCGATGACAATCCCAAGGGAGCGGGCCCCATGGCGGCGGGGCTGAGGATCGCCGCGTGCTCCCAGAAGATGCGCGACAGCTCCAGGCGGGTCTGGTCTAGTTGCTGCAGCGCCGACTGATACTCTTCCTCGGGGACTGCTAGTCCGCGTGCGACTAGTTGCGAGAGGCGAACGCCGATGCGCTCTCCAAACTCGGCGAATCGCGCCGCATGCGTGCGCGCGCCTTCGTAATCGTTGATCAGGCGTGCCGCCCGCGTAACGTCGCCCCATTGACGTGGGATTTCCATCTCTTCGACAGGCACTCCGGAAGCGCGGAGACGGTCCACCGCGTTCGACACCGCGATCGCCATGGGCTCCTCCACCGGTATGCGGAGGTAGGCGGCGCTATGCAATTCGGCCGTGGACTCTCCTCCGAATCCGCGCGACCACAGGCACTTCATATCGGACGCGGTCTCGGTGAAGAAGCCCAGAGTATCGAGTGAGGGCGCGAAGGGGAGAACTCCATCCATCGGAATCAGGCCGAAAGTGGGTTTGAATCCGCAGATTCCGCAAAAGGAGGCCGGCCGCAAGACCGAGCCGAGCGTCTGCGTTCCGATTGCGAAGGGAACCATGCCGGCTGCGACTGCGCCCGCCGATCCCGAGGAACTGCCGCCCGGAGTGCGTCCGGGTGTGCGGGGGTTGAGTGTGGGCGCTGGATCGAAGGAGGCAAACGCGGTGGTGTGAGTCTTTCCCAGCAGCACCGCGCCTTCCCCACGGAGCTCGTTCACCACGTGCGCATCGCGCTCGCCCTTGCGACCCGCGTAGAGCGGCGAGCCATATTCAGTTGCCATGCCGCGAGTCTCGATGATGTCCTTCACGCCGAACGGAATGCCGCGTAGCCGCCCTTCACCATGCGGCTGCGGACTGACTTCCACCCAGGCGTGCAAGGTCGGATCAGCGGCGGCGATTCTGCCGAGGCACAACTCCAGCAGGGATTGTGGCGTGAGTTCCCCGGATTCGAGGCGTTCCAGAAACTGGCGTAGCACGAAGGCGCAGGACTTATCTTACTTCGCCTGCGACGCGTTCCACACTCCGTCGTCGACAGCCGCGCTGCCATCCACCGTGGTGGTATGGTAAACCCCGTCGAATGCCTTACCCTTCAATTCGCCGGTGATGTGCGAACGCAGCGCGTTGCCCATCAGGTCGAAGTCGTAGGCGGCATCTAATTTCGACTGATTGACCTTGACCTCATGCATCTGCGTCTTGACTTCCGCTCCGGCATAGGTAAATACGACCTCGCATTTCCAGGTCCCGCCGGCCGTGGCATCCAGGTTCAGGCGGAAGGAGCCGCCACCTCCGGCGCTGTTGCTCTTCCACTCGCCGGAATAGTGGCCCGCCAGATCGCTGTCGGCGCCGCTCGCGGCCACCAGGAATAGAAAGAGAATGGTGAAAAATCGCATGTAGACTCCTTTCGTCTAGTCGTACTTTTTCAGTTCCAGTTTCGCGATCGATTCGCGATGTACTTCGTCGGGACCGTCGGCGAATCGCAGGGTTCGCGAGTTCGCCCAGGCGGCGGCCCACTCGAAATCCTGCGAAATGCCGCCACCGCCATGGGCCTGAATCGCGCGGTCCAGCACCCGCAACGCGAGATTGGGCGCCACCACTTTGATCATGGCGATTTCCGCCCGCGCCGCCTTGTTGCCCACGGTATCCATCATGTGCGCCGCCTTCAGGACCAGCAAGCGTGCCTGCTCGATCTCAATGCGCGAGTTGGCGATGTCCGCCCGGATGGTGCCTTGCTCCGCGATCGGTTTGCCGAACGCGACCCGCGATCGGACACGCCGGCACATTCCTTCGAGCGCGCGTTCCGCCACTCCGATCAGGCGCATGCAGTGATGAATCCGCCCCGGTCCGAGCCGTCCTTGGGCGATCTCGAACCCACGCCCTTCTCCGAGCAGCAGGTTGGCCGCCGGCACGCGCACATTCTCGAAAAGGATTTCGGCGTGGCCGTGCGGCGCGTGGTCGTAGCCGAACACCGTCAGCATGCGCTTGATCGTTACGCCCGGAGCATCCATCGGCACCACAATCATCGACTGCTGTTTGTGTTTGGGAGCGGTAGGGTCCGTCTTCCCCATGAAGATGGCCACCTTGCAGCGCGGATCGCCGGCTCCGGAGATCCACCACTTGCGGCCATTGAGCACGTAATCGGCGCCATCGCGGCGAATCGCGGATTCGATATTGGTAGCGTCAGATGAAGCGACCTGCGGCTCGGTCATGGCATAGCAGGAGCGAATTTCGCCCGCCAGCAACGGCTTCAGCCACCGCTCCTTCAACTCCGGCGAACCGTAACGCTCCAGCACTTCCATGTTCCCGGTATCGGGCGCGGAGCAGTTGAAGACTTCCGAGGCCATCGACGAGCGGCCCATAATTTCGCATAGCGGAGCATACTCGAGGTTGGCCAATCCCGCGCCGAGTTCGCTTCCCGGCAGGAACAGATTCCAGAGCCCGGCAGCGCGGGCGACAGGCTTCAGCTCTTCGATCACCGGGACGGCCTGCCAGCGGTTGGGGCCGTTGACGTGCTCGTGGTAGCGCGGCTCATTGGGATAGATGTGCTCATCCATGAACGCGCTGACGCGCCGCTGCAAATCTTTCACTTTGTCAGAAAACTCGAAGTGCATTCCGTTCCCATCCTCGCCCAATCGTCGCGCTACCCGTATTGTTCCGCCAGACGCGCCGCCTGACGTGCCAGCGCCTTCGCCCGCGCTCCGAAATTCTCGAAGCGCACATCCTGTGTCTGCCCGCGATGGAAACGGCAGTAGATCTGTTGGATGATCACTGCCAGCTTAAAGACGCCGAGCACTTCGTAGTATCCGATGTGCGCCACGTCGCGGCCGGTCTGTTGCTCGTAACGTTCCACCAGTTGATCGCGCGTGTACCATCCGGGGCCCGCAGTCAGAGCGGGGATGCCCGCCACGCGCAGGTCCGGAGCCGTCGCCCACGTCCAGTAACAGAGCGTCAACCCGAGATCGGAGAGCGGGTCGCCGATCGTCGTCATCTCCCAATCGAGCACCGCCTCCACCCGGTCCGGTGCGCTCAGCATCACGTTGTCGAGTTTGTAATCGTTGTGTATCAGCGATGGCGCTTGAGCGCGCGGAATATGAGAGGCCAGCCAATCCACTACCTGGTCCAATTCGGCGACAGTCTCGGTCTCGGCACGCTTCCAGCGATCCGACCACCCTCGAACCTGCCGCTCCACGTAGCCTTCGGGCTTCCCCAGCGAACTCACCTCTCCGCTGGTGACGTCGATGGCGTGGAGCCTCACCATGGTGTCCAGGAAAGCCTCGCTCACCATCGCCGCGTAGTTCGGCGTGCCGGCAATCGATTGAGGAATCTCCTCACGCAGCACCACGCCTTTCCGTCGTTCCATGACAAAGAACGGGGCGCCCAGGATGGCGGGATCCTCGCATACCAAAAGCGGCCGGGGAGCCTCCGGAAAGTGGGGATGTACGGCGCGCAGCACGTGATACTCGCGCACCATGTCGTGAGCTTTGGGCGCTACCGGACCCAATGGAGGCCGGCGCAGCACATACTCGCGGCCGCCGGCGCGCAGCAGATAAGTCAGGTTCGAGTGGCCGTTCGGGAACTGCTCCAGCTCGAGTCCGTTCTCGGCCCCATCGATCCGCACACGCAGGTAGTCGCGAAGAGTCTCCAGGGGAAGACTCTCGCCCTGACGCATCGCAATCGTTTCAGAACGCGCTGCCATCGTGCTCCTCAGAAATAGATCCGCACCAGCCAATCGGCGGCCAGGGCGGGCTTCTCCTGATTCTCGACCTCCATCACCACACCCCACGCGATTTCGGTGCCGCCCTCGACATCACGAACCGCATTCGGCGTGACATGCGCGCGCACGCGGCTGCCGGAACGAACCGGGGCAGGAAAGCGCAGCCGGTTGAAGCCGTAGTTGATGCGCATCTGGCAATCGGCTTCGACCGTGACCGCCTGGCTTACCAGCCTACTCAGTAGCGCCACGCTTAGAAATCCATGCGCGATGGTGGCGCCGAACGGCGATTCGCGCAGAGCCCGTTCGGTGTCCACGTGGATCCACTGCGGGTCGCCGGTAATCGCGGCGAACTGGCTGATGAGTTCCTGCGTGACTGGAAACCACTCGCTGACGCCTGCCTCGTGGCCGATCGACGCCCTGACCTCGTCAATCCGCATAGTTGCTCGCGGCGACCAGAGCATCGCGCCTCCGCATGTCCGCGCGGATAGTCTGCGCTCCGCAGTAGAGCACTACGGCCAGCAGCAGCGAAAGCACCGGCATGACGAACATGGCCTGTTGGAGACCAATCGCCTTGAAGGCTTCGGTCAGCACGGAGGATCCCGCGGCATCCGCCGCACGATGCGCCATCATGTCGCTGAGCTTGCCGGTGAGCAGCGGCCCGAAGGACGCGCCGCACATATACATCGCCATGAAATAAATCGCCATGGCCGTTCCGCGCAGGGATGGCGGTACGATGTCCTGAATGGCCGAGTAGACCAGGCCGTAATATGCATTCAACGTTCCGTAGGTCACGGTGATCAACCCGACGGCCAGAAAAACATCGCCCGCTCCTATGCCCAGAAAGCCAGTGGGCGCTCCTATCGCCGCGATCGCGGCGGCGGTGAGCAGCCTGCCATTTTCGCGGTCATGGATGACACGGTCGCCCAATCGCCCTGCCAGCAGTCCTCCCGCGATTCCTCCGGTAGCAAAGACGATTCCTGTAGCGATGCCCGAGCGTGCCAGGCTAAGGCCATGAATGCGGCTGAGAAACGCCGGCAGGAAAGTGCCGATCGCGTACATATTGAAATTTAACAGGGCACCCGAGGCGATAATCCACCACATGGTCGGGATCTTGAGGATCGCCGCCATCGAGCCCTTCTCCAGATTCTCGCGATGCAGTTCGGCGGCGCCGCGAACCGGCTCGTACAGGCGGAGCAGGATCGGGATCAGCACGATGGCGGGGACAGAGGCGAGCACCATCGCCGTCCTCCACCCGTAAGCCTGCGCTACGGGTCCACTGAAGAAATAACTCAACGCGCCGCCCACGGGAACTCCGAGCATGAAGAGCGCCAGCGGACGGGAGCGCGCATGGGCTGGGAACAGGTCGCCGATCCAACTGGTGGCCGCCGGCGCCACCACGGCTTCGCCCACCGCGAATCCCAGCCGTGAAAACAGGAGCATGGTATAGTTGGTGGCTGCCGCGGCTACAGCGGTGAGGGCGCTCCATACGAGCATGCCGCACGCCAGCAGTTGCCGCCGGCTCCAGCGGTCGGCCACCCTTCCCAGGGGCAACCCGACCAATGCGTAAAGCCAGATGAACGCCGAGCCGAGCAGTCCGACTTGTGAGTCGTTTAAATGAAACTCCTTGCGAAGCGGTTCCGTGAGTGCGCCGAGAACGTGCCGGTCGTAGAAATTCAGGACGTTGACAGCCACCAGAACGGCGAGTGCGGTCGTGGAACCCGTAGTCCTGTTCATGGCGAATTATCCTACCACACGTTCGGTAGGTCGCTATACCCGTGGTACCCTTCTTTCCGGTGAGATATGCAGGAAGCGTGTGGGGAAGGACAAACGCGCATGACCGGTGCTGAGTGCCTGCTGCGAACCCTGGCAGCTAACGGAATTGATACTTGTTTCATGAACCCGGGGACCTCGGAGATGCACTTTGTGGCGGCCCTGGAACGCGTGCCTGCAGTCCGGGGTGTGCTCTGCCTGGTGGAAGGCGTCTGCTCCGGTGCGGCCGATGGATATGGGCGCATGCGCGGCACACCCGCGGCGACCCTCCTCCACCTTGGCCCCGGTCTCGCCAACGCGCTCTCGAATCTGCACAACGCACGCAAGGCGAGGACGCCCGTCGTCAATATCGTGGGAGAGCACTCGACCACGCACTTACGCTATGACGCTCCCCTGACCGCGGATATCGAGGCCTTTGCGCGGACGGTGTCCAGCTACGTGCGCGTGGCGAAGGACGCAGCGGACGTGGCCCACGCGACCGCGGAGACGATCCAGGCAGCGATCGCGCCACCTGGGCATGTGTCCACACTGATCGTGCCTGCGGATCTCTCGTGGTCGGACACAAATGCGCGTGTCCCGGTGATCACGGCGGCGAAGCGTGCCATGCCTCCGGCAGAGAGGATCGAGGAGGCCGCCCGTTTGGCGCAACTGCCGGGGACGGCGTTGCTGCTGGGTGGCACCACTATCAACGAACGCGCCCTCGCCGCCGCGGGCAGGCTGGCGGCGCGTACCGGAGTGCGTGTTCTGGCCGATCGCAACGCCCAGAGGATCTCTTCGGGCCGCGGCAGATTTCAGCCGGTGACCGTTCCTTACTTTCCGGAGCCGGCGCTGGCCGTGCTCGCCGAGGTGCGGAACCTGATTCTGGTGGAGACGCAGGCCCCCGTCTCTTTCTTCGGATATCCAAACACGCCGAGTTATCTGTTGCCGGAGAGCAGTACCGTTTCCGTGCTCGCCGAGCGCAGTGAAGATGGCACCGGCGCGCTCGAAGCACTCCAGGACGCATGCGGAGCGCAGAAATGCGCGATACCGCTTTCACCGCCGGCTGCCGTGGCGACGCCTGCAGCCGGACCGCTAACGCTGGACTCAGTCGCAGCGACCTTGGTACTTCGTTTGCCTGAGGGAGCCATCCTCGCGGACGAAATGGTGTCCGCCGGCGCGGTAGTAGTGCCGCATCTGGTGCACGCTGCACCGCACGATCGGCTGCCGGTGACGGGCGGCTCCATCGGTCAGGGATTGCCGGTGGCTCTCGGTGCTGCTTGTGCCTTGCCCGATCGCAAGGTGGTGGCGCTGGAGGCGGACGGAAGCGGGATGTACACGCTGCAGGCCCTGTGGACGATGGTCCGCGAGAATCTCGACGTGGTAACGGTGATCTTCGCCAATCGGCGATACCAGATTCTCGAAATCGAGATGCGGCGGACGGGCGCTTCGCTCGCACGCGGCGCGGCATACGATGCGATCGATATCTCGCGGCCACCGCTCGACTGGGTTCAGTTGGCGAACGGAATGGGCATGCCGGCGAGCCGGGCTACCACTGGCGCCGAATTCGACGCGCAGTTTCGTGCCGCCATGGAAGAGCGTGGACCGCGATTGATCGAAGCTCTCCTGACCGCCTGAAATCGCGCAATCTTAGCTTAGATGGTCGAACCGCAACAAATGCAAACACCTTCGCAGTTCGTGTCTTCCTTTCGGTAACTTCCTGTTCCCTGACGCATTCCAACCAGTCTCACCGCACGAGGAGACCGGAACCAGGTAAACCCAAAATAGAACCGGTGCCTCAAAGGTAGGAACATGCAAACAACAACGCGCTTTCAGAAGTTTCTGGTGCTCGCGGCAGTGGCGCTTACCGCCACCTTCGCCGTGGCTGACGATGGCGGAAAAAACGGAGTCAACAATAACAACAACGGAGAAGTTCGTTTACGGGCGAAACTCTCCGGTCCCGCGATCCAAAACAAAACGCCCGAAGGGTCCGCCGATTTTCGGATGGACGACAAGGGCCGCGCTCGCTTGAATGTGGAGGTGGAGAACGTCAATCTTCCCGCCGCGAACGTGTTAACGGTGGCGATAGTGCATGCGGGCGCTTCTACCACTGCCGGAACCATAACCCTATCGGCCACCGGATTCGGCGAACTGGAACTCGAGTCGCAAAACGGTGCGATAGTGCCTGCCGTTCAGGCGGGAGACATGGTGACCTTCTCGAACGGCGCCACGGTGGTGCTTACCGGCATCTTCGCCTCGATGTCGTAGCCGAAGCAGACAGGCATGGGGGAAGCGAGCCTTCCCCTTTGCTCAACGGCCTGTAAATGCGGGTGCGCGCTTCTCCAGGAAGTAGGCGACGCCTTCCTTGAAATCGTCACATTGGAGACTCGCGCGCATCTCCAGGGTGGCCGTATCGAGCGCTTGCCCCAGCGTCTGGAACATCGCGTCATAGACTTGCTGTTTGATGACTCGCAGCGAGCGAGGGCTGACCTTCTCGGCGAGCTCGTTGGCATACCCGTAGACTCCGTCGATGAATCGATCGTGGGGGAGGACTTGATTGACCAGTCCGATACGCAGCGCCTCTTTTGCATCGAGAATGCGGGCGGACAGCAGCAGATCCATCGCGTTGGCGTGCCCGATTACGCGCGGCAGCAGCCAGGCGAGCCCATACTCAGCGATCAGTCCGCGCCTGGCGAACGCGGTGCCGAACTTCGCTTCCTCGGAGGCGATCCGCAGATCGCAGAACATGGCGATCACCAGGCCCAGTCCTACGGCGGGACCGTTGATAGCGGCGATGATGGGTTTGGGAACGGCGGGGAAGTAGGAGTATTGGCGCTGGAAATCGTCGCGGACACCGTCACCACCGGTGCGGCTGTCGACGGAATCGGGCAAAGGATGCGTACCTCGTTCGGCAACGCTCTGCAGCAGGCTCATGTCGGCGCCGGCGCAGAATCCCCGTCCCGCACCCGTGATCACGATGACGCGCACCCTGTCGTCCGCAGCGGCTTCTGCGATGGTCTGCCGGACCTCGGCTTCCATGTTACGGGTCCATGCGTTGAGCTTGTCCGGGCGGTTCAGCGTGAGAGTGGCGACACGACCGGAGACATTGTAGGAGATCTCTTGATTGGTCATTTAGCACAATTGTAAGCCTGGGTCGCGGACCGGTGTCCAGCACGATCGACCACGTTCATACAGCCTCTCCTCTGAAGCCGGTGAGCCGGCAACCGTTGATATAGACTGATCTCGCTACGCAAAAGTCGGAATACGAATGGTTCAGTGAAAAGCTCGGCAACTTCGAAGAAATCCTTGAAGGGTTCGGAGAGCAAGGCTGGGAGTCGATCAGCGTCGTAAACGACAGAGATTGTCTGAAGTTTTTTCTAAACCGTCCCAAAAGTTAACGCCGCCCAGATCCTCAGCGCTTCCCAAATAGCAGGTGTGATCCGTTTCCGCCGGATCATAGGTCCGAACCAGATCCAGCCCCTCTATTACACCGTTCGGTCGGGCTCCGCTGGCCTGCACGAGGCATCCAGGCGTTTATGTGCGCGATCCAGAATGCAAAACCACCATCTTCGTCGCCAAGAAGAATCGATCGAGTGCGGCCCGACAGTCACAATGAGGCCGCCTCCGATACGGCACCTTGCCTGATGTGTTCAGGCAAAGTGCCGCGCGATGATGGCGCTTGAGATTACTCCGCGGCACCCGCAGTTTTCACCAGAGGCTCCGCCTTCTTGACCACTCGGCAAATGAAAGGATAGTGGGTGTCGTCGATGATGGGCTGGACGCCAAAGAAGTCGTTCAGCACGGACTCGGCAGTACAATAAGCCCCTTCCACCCATGCCTGATCGTTGGAATAGGCTTCTCCCACGATAAAGATATTGGCGTCCGCGCCGGAGATCATCTGTGACGGTTTGCGGATCTTCTGCTGCACGTCGGCAATGTCATAATGTGCAGCCCAGGCGTGATACCCCGCGTTGAACGGCGGCAATGACCAGTCGATGTAGGCCGCATCCTTCGGTTCGGGCACCATGCTGTAGTCCGAACCCGGCCCGTAATGAATCTCGGCCAATTGCTTCCGGAGCATCTTCACCATCTTCGCCGGGACTTTCCGCGGCCCCTTCAGCGGCTGGTCGTCCTCCGATATCGGAATATGGCGCTGCTCGTTTGGCCCTAACTCCAGTTCCTGCCAGAAGGTGGTGAAGGTCTCGTCGTCGTAGCTGGCGAGAATTCCATAGATCGGCTCGCCACTCTGATCCTGCGCGTTGTTTCCAAAGTAAACCACCTGGCGGATCGGCGTGTCGGTGACGCTCGGCCCGATGGTGTTGCGCGTCGCCGCCGCTGTCAACTGGTCTTCCTGCTTGATGGTCAGCCGCTCCTGAATCAATTGCTGCACGTCCGCAATCAGACCTGTTGCGGAAGCGTAGGGCGTTCCCGCGATCTTCTCCAGAGCCTTCAGGTAGCTTTCCGGGAAGCCCTCCCGCCGCAATTGGGAGATGACGTCCGTCGTGACTACATACCCTGTCAGTGCCGGCGCATACGTCGCCTTCGCCCACCAGGCGGTTCCAAAAAACATTCCCACCTTATACGAAGGCTGCATGATCGCGGCTTCGAGATACAAGCGGACTTTCTGGTCGTTCAGGACATCCAGCCCGCCGGTCCTCTGGTAGCGCGTCGCCTGGGCGACCAGTTCGAGCGCGTGACGCGGCATGGCCAGCCAAGCGGCATCCGCCGTACGCGACCCCGCGGGATGCCATCGTTCCTCGCGCGTGGCATATGTGTAATGGATCTTATGGTCCTTCTGCACGATGGAATGGAGCCGGGTGTTGGGGTAGTATGCGAACTCGATGCCCTTGTGGGTGGCCAGTCTGACGATTTCATCGAACAGCGCCGTGAACATGCCCGAATAACCGGTCGTGAGGGTCTTGTACTGCGTGCCTGGCGTGAACTCGTTGTTGGCCTCGAAGGCAACCGCGGAATTCCAGTTGATGACGTTTGACGTGTAGCCGTTGCCGTCCGCCGAATAGTTGTAGCCTTCCGATCCCAGTTGATCGTACATCAGGTTCCAATACCCGATGTCCTTCAGCAATTCCCCTTTTTGAAATACCGACGACTCTGGCAGATCGGCCGCGATGCGTCCATGCTGATAGAACGCGTCCCACTCGGCTCGCGTCTGCGGACCCGAGGTGGCGGTAACGGCGATGTTCTCCACAATGGAAAAACCCTGGTCCGGCTGAGACGCCGCTCCATACTGATTCACGTGATAGGGTGCCGGGTTGCTCGAAGAAAAGTCGTTGAGATACATATTCTTCGTGCGCAGATAAAACAGGGGGTTGGTCGATTCGTTAAAAGGGACGGAATACTTCGTCAAGCCCAGTTCTTCAATCACCGTGGTGACCACCCGGTGGCCGGTGGCGAGTCCGCCGTTCGCGTCCTTGGCCTTGCTATCCCAGTCCGAGTAACGCATGCCCCCCAGTTCCAGGTAGGACTTGTTCGGATCGTTTTGGTAGTGCCACGTGCAGACACGCGCGCCGGGTTCGCGGGTGCCGGGGTGCGCCTTGGAAAAATCGTAGCGGCCCCAATCGTATAACTCCAGTGTGTCGCCCTTAACGGGTAGTTTGGCGCTGTCTCCGCCGCTTTTCGGGCTGCCGATTAGTACTACTGTGTTATAAAATAGCATTTTGATGTAGAATTGTTCTCGTGGGCAAAACCTCTGCGCCAGGCCCACAGCAGAAACGCTTTGCGGCATATTTTGAGGGCCTGGCGAAAGCCG
>Ga0070734_10000914_pt1 | contig 49965 bp, 34 predicted proteins | sample Coa_R1_8_FD_66444 | JGI IMG/M metagenome (GOLD analysis project Ga0070734, IMG submission 66444) | Surface soil microbial communities from Centralia Pennsylvania, which are recovering from an underground coalmine fire - Coalmine... | ecosystem: Environmental > Terrestrial > Soil > Unclassified ...
ATCGATCGCGACTGCGCTGAAGACTGACTGCTGGAAAGTCATTCCGCCATATGTGAGCGAAAGAAAGACGAGAACCAGCGTACCTCCGGGCTTCAGTTTCACGGCAAATCGGGAACCGAAACGGCGGATCGCGCCCAAAGCGGTGATCCGGTTCAAAGCGAAAGTCCGGGAAGTGACGCGACGGACGAGGGGGCATGAAGGTGGAGAAGATGGCCAGGAGTTGGGTGGGCAGCGCCCACTCTCCGTGGAGGCTGGCGAATCGCCCGGGACTTCAGTTTGCGCTGCCCAATGCTTATTTCGACTCGCTTGGGATGCCAAGATTGACTGTCGGAGACGGTAGCTCAACCCGCCGAACCGCCGGATGCGGACCCGCGGGTCCGGTGGTGTGACAGGCGAAAGCTGGCAACAGCCTACCCATGTCGATTGGTGAAAGGAAGCTCTCCTTACCGAACCGGCAGCATAGCGATGCTTCCATCCGTGCACTCGCCCACGCTTGCGGTGCACGCCCTTGCCGAAAGGTCCTTATTGAGGCAGATTCGGACCTCTTCCAGTTCACCATCGCGATAACAGGATGTCCGGATCGCTCCTCGCGGCAACTGGGGATTGGCCGCCGCCACTGCTGCTTCCAGTTGGCCCGGAGTGACTTGCAGCCGTTGTTGGGGTTGGGCGAAGTTGGCCGGTAGCATCACCGAATCCCGGGCGCGCCGCACCATGGCGAAGTAATCCGCCGCGCTTGCTCCACTGCAGGTCCCATGGGCCGCCCACTCGTGCTGAATCAGCGAGGGCGTGGGAATATAGCGGAGCATCGCCTGCACGATCGCCTGAGAAACCGGACTGGCTGGCCCGCAGTTTTCCGGTCCCCGCCCCGTATCATTCTGCGGCCACAGCCCGTGGACCACAAAGCCAACGAGCCGCCCCGTACCGCATTCGCGCGGATCTTTGACCCCCGTAGGCTGGTCGCAAAAATCAGGCGCGTACGAGAGCACCAGCACGTAGTAATCGAATGGCCCAGCCGCGCCAGCTTTCCTCCGGGATCTCGCGCCCGCGCCTCCGATCGTCAGCGTCACGATCAGCAGTAGGCATACCAGCCAACCGAACTTTCGCATGTTCTATTCTCTCGTGCCGGGCATCAGCGTGGAGAAACCGCAAGGCAGGGCCTTGCGCCACTGTGGCACAAGGCTCTGCCTTGTGCATGCCGGGCCTCAGCCTTTGTGAAATGGGTTACTATGAGCTTTCGGCGAACCCCTTCGCCGCTTATGAAGCTCACGTTTTGGGGCGCGGCTGGCGCGGTGACCGGCTCCATGCACCTCGTTGAAGCCGCCGGGAAGCGATTGCTCCTCGATTGCGGCCTGAACCAGGGCCGCCGCAAGGAAGCCGACCGCAAAAATCGCAACCTGCCCTTCGCGGGCGCCTCCATCGATGCCGTGCTCCTCTCGCACGCCCACATCGATCACAGCGGCAATCTGCCGACCCTGGTCCGCTCGGGCTTCTCCGGGCCGATCTACACCACCCCCGCGACAATCGACCTTTGCAACTGGATGTTGCGCGACACCGCCCACATCCAAGAGAAGGATGCGGAGTTCCTGAACAAGCGCCTGGACCGTCGCAAGTCTCGAGGCATGGCGGACGGCGCCGTAGTGCCGCTCTACGGAATGGAGGATGCCGAACGCACTCTGCCCTTGTTTCGTCCCGTCGATTACTACCAGCACTTCGAACTGGCGCCCCAACTCACCTTTCACACCTATGATGCGGGCCACATCCTGGGTTCGGCCTGCACCGTTTTGGAGCACAGCGAAGGCGAGAAGCCGGTGCGGCTTACCTTCTCCGGCGACATCGGCCGCCCGCATCTGCCCATCATTCGCGACCCCGACCGGCCCGCGCCTACCGAATACCTCATTCTGGAGAGCACCTATGGCGGGCGCCTCCACAAGAGTTCGGCGCACGTAATGCAGAAGCTTGAAAGCGTGGTCAAACGGACGGCCGCCCGCGGCGGGCGCATCATCGTGCCGGCTTTCGCCGTCGGGCGCACGCAACAGCTTGTCCTACTGCTCCATGAGTTGGCGAACGAGAAGCGCATCCCCAATATCCCCATATTTGTCGACAGCCCCCTGGCCGTGAATGTCACCGAGGTGCACCGCAACCACCCGGAGTGCTTTGACGAAGAAACCCGCCAATACTTGCTCCGCGGCGAAGATCCATTCGGTTTCCGCCGCCTGCAATACATCCGGGATGCCGAGGATTCCAAAAAGCTGAACGACTTGCATGGGCCGTTCGTAGTGATCTCGGCCTCCGGAATGTGCGAGCAGGGTCGCATCCTGCACCATTTGCGCAACAACATCGAAGATCCGCGGCACACCGTCTTGATTACCGGCTTTCAGGCGCGTGACACCCTCGGGCGAAAGCTGGTCGAGAAGTGCCGCGAGGTACGGATCTTCGGCGAACCGATGACCGTCCGGGCCGAAATCTCCAGCCTCGATGAGCTCAGCGCGCACGCCGACCGGAACGAGTTGCTGCAATGGATGGAACCTCTTGCAGCTTCCTTGCGCCGGGTTTTCCTGGTCCATGGGGAACCCGAACAGTCCGCTGCGTTCGCGGAAACACTTCGCAAGGAATATGGGTTCGAGGTAACCGTACCCGCGCCGGGTGAATCGTTCACGATACAATGAAGAAACCAGAACCCGCCCGGCACCCATCTATACTGAAAGAGCAGAAGGAGTATTATTTGTGAGTCCCTCACCCACCTACCTGGAACCGCAGCCCGACCGATCGGGCCTGAAGACCGCTTTGGTTGCCGGCGCGTTGATCGCCCTGGTCGCTGCCAATGTCTATCTATACGTTCAGTTGGATCATGTTCGCACCGACCTGTCCAAGACCCGCGAATCCATCTCGACCGAGCTCACCAACTTGCGGGATGCGTCTTCCGTGAACACGGCGTCCCAGACGCGCCACATCGAGACCCTCAAGCAGGAACTGGAGAATGAGCGCGCTCGCGCCCAGACGCTATCGAGCCAGGCCAAGGCCGAAGCTTTGGCGCATGCCGATCAGGTTGCCAAACAGTTGCAGGCGGAGCAGGCGAAGGCCCAGCAGCAGCTTACTTCCGACATCACGGGCGTCAAACAGGCCGCCGATACGGCCGCTGCCAGCTTAAGTTCCAAGATCACCGACGTTTCGACCGATGTGGGCGGCGTCAAAACTAAGTTGGATTCCACGCAATCCGAGCTGCAAAAGACCATTGCCCAGCTCAAAACGGTCCAGGGCGACCTGGGTGTGCAAAGCGGTCTGATAGCCACCAATGGTACCGAGTTGGCCGCCTTGAAACTAAAGGGCGAACGCAACTATCTCGACATCAAGCTCGGTAAAACCAAGCAGCCGGTCCGCTTCGGTGATGTGATGCTGCTTCTCAAGAAGACCGACCCGAAAAAGAACAAATACACGGTGGACGTGACGGCCGACGATAAGCTCACGGAAAAGAAAGACAAGAACATCAACGAGCCGGTCCAGTTCTACACCGCCAAGGGCGGTCATACGCCCTATGAGTTGGTGGTCAACTCGGTCGGCAAAGACCAAATCGTGGGTTATCTCTCTACACCCAAAGAAATCGCCGCCCGCTAGCCCTGGCCATGTGGGGCGGACGGTCTTGCCGTCCGTCCTGCCGTTACTTCATCGCTTTCTTCTCGTTCCTCCGGAACCCCGCCGTAGCGGCCATACCAGTCAACCGGTATGAATCGCGTTGACGAGGCGAGTTGGCCAAGGTATGCTGGCAGAGATTTGCGATGAGATTCGCATTCTTTCTGATTTCGCTGCCGGCATTCGGGCAGTCCACGAAATTCGAACCGCCGCGGCAGGCCGACGGTCATCCCGACCTGCAGGGCGTCTGGCGCAACGCCGCGATCGTGGCGGCCTTCAACATTGAAGGGCAGGAGGCGTTCTACAACGAACCGGGTGGCAAGTCCGTGATTGTGGATCCGCCCGATGGGAGGCTGCCCTACCTGCCCGCCACGCTCCAACAGGCCAACGACAATCACGTGCACCGCGAGCGCGATCCCACCGGGCACTGTCACACGCATGGAGTGCCGCGTTTGCTGGTGCCACCATTTCCCATCGAGATCGTCCAGGACAGCAACACCGTTGTGCTGCTGTCCGAAACCGAGCACAGCCTTCGCATCATTCCTCTCAACGGCCGTCCTCACCCGAAGAACTATCGCGGCTGGAACGGAGATTCGCGGGGACATTGGGAAGGCGACACATTAGTCGTCGACGTGACCGGTTTCAACGGCAGAACCTGGCTGGATCAATCGGGAAATATCGTCGACGAAAACGAACATGTCGTGGAACGGTACACGATGACGGCGCCCGACACGATTGTTTACGAAGCGCGCGTCGATGATCCGACGGTTTTTTCGCGGCCGTGGACTCTGCGCATTCCGCTGCGGCGCCAGCCCGCGGGTACAGAGTTGATTGAATACGACTGCATTGAAGGAGAGCGGAGTGAAGTTCATTATCCGGGCGCGCCGAAACAGTAAGCACGTTCTCCTCGCAACCTTCTTCGCTCTGGCAGCCGGGCATGCGGCAGACCTGCGCGGTATCTGGATGGCGGAGAATCATGCAGATGCCAGCCTGGAAAGCGCGCGAGTGATTGTCGATCCGCCCGATGGCAGGATTCCGTACCGGCCCGAGGCGATCGCGAAACAGAAGCAGAATTTCGAGAATCGCGCGGCTGCCGATCCGGAAACCAAATGCTTTCAACCCGGAGTTCCGCGCGCTGCCTACGTGCCATCGCCCTTTCAAATTTTTCAGAACGATCGCGCCGTGTACATGGTTTATCAGGACGTGCACGCTTACCGGATCATTTACCTAAACAGCAGCAAGCATAACGAGGGCCTTGGCTATGCGATGGGCGATTCGCGCGGCCATTGGGAGGGGAATACTCTGGTGGCGGACGTCACGAGCTTCAGTGACGCAACCTGGCTGGACGCCGCCGGCGATTATCACAGCGATGAGTTGAAGGTCATCGAGCGCTACACGCGCACCAGTCAGGACACGCTGCTGTACGAAGCCACCATTGAGGATCCCAAGGTGTTCACACGCCCGTGGAAGATCCGAATGCCGCTGCGGCTGCAAAAGGGAACTCAGATTCTTGAGGACGAGTGTGAGGAGGGCGAGAACGGCCGCAGGCATCACGTGCCGCTGTTCAAACCAGCCCGGTAATTCGGCGACAGCCGCAAGGAGTTGATATGAAGAAGACGCTGCCCGGTTTGGTTTGTCTAGCCTGGTGCTTGTGGTGCCAGGAAGGCACCGGCCCTTTTCCTGCCGTGATGGAGCAGGATCCGGGCCTGCCAACACACACCGTCTACCGGCCGAAAGACCTGCCTGCATTGCGCGGACAGAAACTTCCGATCATCGCCTGGGGAGAGGGAGGCTGCGCGAACAATGGCAGCGCCTATAAAAACTTCCTGAGCGAAATTGCCTCCCACGGGTTTCTCGCGGTCGCTATCGGACCGCCGCAAGCACCGCGAGCCGCCGGCAACCAAGGGGCGCCAAAGGCGGGCCCGGGCGGCGGGAACGCGGGTCGAGGTCCCGCCACGAAGTCGTCGCAGCTAATCGATGCCATTAACTGGGCCATCGCCGAGAACGGCCGACAGGGTAGCCCGTATTACGACAAGCTCGACACTTCCAAGATCGCGGTAATGGGCCACTCGTGCGGCGGGATTCAGGCGCTGGCGGTTGCCGCGGACCCTCGCATCACACTCGTGGTGAACTGGAGCGGTGGACTGTTCACTACGCCTCCGAAAGGGGTGGGTGCCGCCATGGAAAACGTTCCAAAGGAGCAACTGGAGAAACTCCATTCGCCGGTCTTTTATATCTCGGGGGACTCATCGGATATCGCATTTGCAAATAGCAATGACGACTTCGCGCGCATTACCAAAGTTCCCGCATTCCGCGCATACAAAGATGGCGTGGGGCACGGCGGCACATACAACCAGCCGAACGGCGGCGACTTCGGCAAGGTTGCCGTCGCTCTTCTCGAGTGGCAGTTCAAGGGCGACCAGGAGGCCGGCAAGATGTTTCTAGGCACGAACTGCGGGCTGTGCCTGGAGGCGAAATGGCACGTTGAGAAGAAGGGGATGAAATAGTTAAAGGGCCGGCGGAAGCACGGAATGCTGGGAGTGCAGAGCCCGCTGATTAGCGGCATCATTGCGCCCGGATCTCGATCACGGCAACCGTATGGGGGTCCAGATCCACTGCGAGGTCTTTTGAGTAATTCAGCCCCCGAGTCACCGGGCGGATCGCATCGGGATGATCCATGGATGCCGCATCGGTCAGTCCGGCGCTAAGCGTGTGCATGGTGGCCGCCGCCTTATCGGGAACGCTGCCGCCCTGAAGCCGCACGAACAGCGCGTTCCGCTCTGCTGCATAGTTGACGGCCTTGATCACAATCCGGCGGCCATCGGCGCTGGCGGTGGCGATGGCGTCGACGGTACCCGGCATCCACTCTTGCGGAATCATCGTGGCGATCTGTTCAAAGAAGCGCTTGCGATCGGGAACGTCCCGGAAAGCGCCGCTCGTGGAGGCGAGATACCGTGCGGCGTAGTGTTCGCGAAAGAGCTTTTCCACGACGTACCCCGCCCCTGGAAACCAGGAGACGTGGTCGTGATAGATCCATGCTCTCCATGTGGGATCGTCCGTGGTATTTCGCATGAGGAGGGCCGGGCAACTCATGGTCAGACCGGGGCTGAGTTCCTCATACAAGATGAGGCTGCCGGCCGCATGTAATCCCGCCCGCCAATCGTAGGTGCGGGCGAGGCTCCACTCCAGGACGCCCACCTCGATCTGCGGGTGCGCCGAACCGCGGACATAGTCCCGCAGTTTGAAAAGGTAGTCGCGGATGCGCCTCAGCCCGGTCTCGAAGTTCTCCGGCTCGTATTCGTAGTTATGAACGCCGAGGATGTCGAAATTCTTTCCAGCGAGGTCGATCACTTTCTGGCTCCAAATCATGTCGTTGGAGCGCTTCTGGCCGCAGGCCACGATTCGCGCCTGGGGAGCGAGCGAGCGTAACTGGGCGCCGTAGACGTTCACGATCTCGGCATACTTCTCGGGCGTGAACCCGTTATTCATCGGCTCGTTGTCGATCTGGAAATAGCGCACGCCGTAGGGCTCGCGATGTCCGTTTGCCGCTCGCAGGCGGCCCCATTCGGTTTCTGGCGGGTCATTCAAGTAGTGAACCCAGTCCATGGCATACTGAACCTGCTCGGCGTCTGTGCCGGGCGCGGGCAGCACAATCAAAGGCTGCGTGTTGAGCTTGCGGCACAAGCCCAGAAACTCATCGGTCCCGAAGCCGTAGTAATCCGAGTAGCCGCCCCAGGTCGTGTTGGGGTGATATTGGCGGGACACGAGCGGACCGATGCCGTCCTTCCACTTGTAGGTAGAAGCGAACGAACCTCCCGGCCAGCGTATAAAAGGAGGCGCCAGATCGCGCAGAGCCTGGAGCAGGTCCGGACGGAGCATGCCATCCTGGCGAACGTCTGCGCGCATCATCGAGACAAAATCGAGCAGCAGAGCCCCGGTCCCCTCGGCCGTAATCTCCACCGAGGCTTGCGTGTCACGCACCGGGCTGGTGAAATCGAAGCGGACCTCCTGCCAGTCTGCGCCCGTAAGAACAAGCGGCACCGACGCGATCGTGTCACCTTTCGAGCCGATAACCCGCAGCGTCAACTGAGGGGCGCCCTCCTCACGCTTGATCCACAGGGACCCGTCATATTTAAACCCGGCATCGAGGAAGATGCGACCTTGGCGGATGCCGGCCCGGCCGCTGTCAACCCGCAGGCGCACGCTCTTCTTGCCGTTTTTGAATTGGATGTCCGCGAGCTCGACGGCGCCGCGATCCGAGAACGGCTTCCAATATTTGGCGAAGTCGTCGCCTTCGAACCCGCAGCCTTGAATCTGTTCGGCAAAGAGTCCGTCTTCCACGGAATGGTTGATGTGCTCGAGGAAATGGCCGTAGATCCGCTCGTCGACGGAACTCATGACGGTGTCCGTATCGACGAGCAGGACCGCAACTCTCCCTTGTCCCGCGGACGGAGCGACTGGCGGAACCTCCCGGCCGGACTCGACTCCGTTCTGGGCGGAAACGGACTCCGGGACGGCAGCGCTCGCCGCTATTGAAGTGATGAGAAAGTCACGTCTGTTCATTGTCGGCTCAATTCGATCACGGTGACGCTTGTCTTTGGGAAGACGTGCTCGAATGTAGATCCTTTCACTTTCAAATCCAAGCCGGCTGGGATGACAGCCTCGGGCCGCACCTCGTCATTGACAATATACAGACTTGGGGACGTGAGCTGCTGGCCGTGCGCCGATCCGGTTTCAAAGCCGGAGAGTTTGATGGAGGCGCGAAGATCGCGCGTGAGGTGCCGATTGACGCAGAACAGCGTCAGCTTGTCGCCGCTCTCGTTCAGGGTCGAAACCACGTCCAGGTACGGGACACCATGAATCCTTGGGATGCGCGCTACACCGTCATCCACATCATATTGCGCGACATCCGTTTTCGTTTCCAGGAGCTTCGTGGCGTTAGCTGTGGAATACATGCGGAAGGCCCAATAGGCCGGAACGCCGTACACTCGCCCGCGCTTCTGCCAGATTCCGCCGAATTCGATCAGGCCGGTCATATCGGCAACCGGCACGATGTCCGCGGCTCGCATCAAGGTGTTTAGCATTCCCGCCGTGCCGAGAGCGCCGCCGAAGTTCTCATACATGGGAACGCTATTTTCCGGAGCGAGGAACAGCCATTCGGTGAAGGCGATCCGGACCCGCCCGCGCGCGCGGGGCTCGCTATCGATGTGCTGCTTCATCTCGCGGAATTCCCGCTCCAGGCCAACCGGGAGGGCCAGTGCCGCCTCCGCCAGAAATTCACGTGAGGGATTCGGCTTGCGGACGATCAGCGGACGCGGCACCGCATGCGCCGACAAGTAATCGAAAGCTTCCGGCGCGGACCGCAATTCCGCGGCGACATAGTCATCGCGATACGGATCTTTTGGGATGGCGCAGGAGGATGAAAAACACGACCCCTGGCCGATGAGCCGGATTCGCGGATCGACTCTCCGCAACGCATCGCTAAACTCCCTGGTGCGATCCGCAACCCGCTCCAGCGTCGGGTAGCCGAGTTGCTCGAAGTCATGGTACAACTCGTTCCCCATCTCCCATAAGAGGCCGCCGGACTTGTCACCCCATTGGCTGTTGACGTACCGGACCCAATCCGCGGCCTCCTCTGCGGTGCCGCTGCCCAGGTTCAGCGCGATCTGCGGTCCGGCGCCGATCAATTCGCAGAAGCGCAAAAACTCGTCCGTGCCGAAATGATTGTATTCCGGCATCTCCCAAGCCTGGTTGAGCATGCTGATGCGCTTGTCCATGGGTCCGATGCCGTCGCGCCAGTGATAGCCCGAGGTAAAATTCCCTCCGAAGCGAACCAGCGGTGTCTTGAGAGCGCGCACCAACTCGACCATTTCCGGGTTCAATCCATCCAGGTGATCGGCGGGAAACAGAAAGACTTGATCGATCAGGATACGTGCCTCGTCCGCAGCGGCTACTACGAAGTCCGCCGGTTCCCGGCTCCCCAGGGCCGTGTTCGGGACTTCCAGCGAGAACTCATATCGAGCCCATGCGTCCGACGCCAGCCGGACCTCTTGGCGGGTGAAAACCTCTTCCGGCCGGTTGCGCCGGCGCAGCGATACCTCCAGATTCCTTCTCCCGCTTACCGGTTTGGCATACAGGCTTCCGCTATATCGCAGAACGCGGTGCACCGGCGGGTAAACCTCCTGACGCACACCCGTCTGTTTGCCGGGCAAGGCCATAATCAGTAGCGAACGTGACGAATTGGCCGCGTCGCCCCACCTCGGCTCGAAGCGCCGTCCCTGGCTGCGATCGAGCGATTCCCACGGCAGGGGTAGACCGATGATGGACGACTCTTCCAGTTCGGGACGTTCTTTGATGATTTCCGCGATCCGCCGCGGGCTCCATAGGTTCTCTTCAAAGCTCGGGTTTTCTAGGAGTTGCGCCCACAGCCCGCCGTAAATGCTGTTCCCGATCGGTTCCAGGAAGGTGCCGTAAATGGTCCGCGGAATAGCATGCAGGACTTTCGAAGCATCGACTTGGATCACCGCTTCGGGGGCCTGACCGAATGCGCTCCAGCAGCCAACGAACCACAAAACTCGAGTAAGTGCCTTCATGAGTCAGATGCGGTATTTCGCTGGAACCGCTCCCTCACTGAGCCATGACCGCGAGGGAGCGGTTCCTGACATTCACGCAATTCGGGCTCAGAAGTTCAGCCGCAGCGTGAATTGCACCATCCTTGGTTGGTCCACCGTCCCCGAACTTCCGCTCCATTGGCCGGATGGGATAATCAAGCCGAATGTCGGGGAGTACGGGTTGGTGTCCGGCGCGGAGAGCACGTGACGGTTAAAGGCATTCAAGAGTTCCGCCTTTAACTGCAGCCTCGCGGACTCCGTAAAATGCAAAGGCATATTCTTGATAATGCTGAAATCCTCGTTGTAGTAAGGCCGCATGCGCGCGAACTCCGCCACGCGAGGATAAGTTCCCAGTTGATAGGCGCCGCCGTTCCGGCTTTTATTCGGGTCTACAAAAGCCGCCGGGTTGTAATAGCTGTTGACAAACGGATCGAAGGTCCCATTTAACACCTGCGTGGAGTACGGGCTAAGCCCTGCGACGCGGTTGAACCGGACACAATTGTCCCATCCCGGGATGGCCGTGGCGCATCCGAACGAGACCGGCACACCCGACTGGTACCGCTCGATGCCCCCCAATTGCCAACCGCCCAGCACCGCCGAGACCGGGCCGCTGTGGTTCAGCCATTTCTTCCCGGAGCCGAAGGGAAGCTCGTACATCCACGACCCGGTAAACACAAGCGGCAGGCTCTGCATACTAATCGCTTTTTCGCCGTTGAGATTGTAAGGATTTTGAGCGGCACTGACGCCGGTGTAATCGGGAATATCCAGACTGTCGGCATCGGTGAGCGTTTTGGACCAGGTGAACCCGACCTGTACGCTCAGACCGGACCGGACACGCTGCAGAGCCGTGATCTGCAGCGCCTCATAGCTGGACTGCCCCATGTTCTCGATGGTAGAAGTGGTGATAGCGCCATACTGCGGGTAAGGACGCAGAGCCTGAGCGACGTTCCCGGCGAAGCCCTGAAACGGAGCGCTCACACCGGCGTTCTGGGCGGCCGCCGACCCGACCGGCGCCACCAAGGCGTCCCCGAGGGCGAAAGAACCCGGGAGAATGTTGTTGATATTTAGCAGATTCGAGCGCAGATGGGTGGACCGATTGCCCACATAGGCCGCAGTCAGCAGCAGGTCGCCGGTCAATTGCTGCTGCACCTGGAAGCTCCAGTTCTGAATCATGCCCGGTCTTCCATAGCTGGGCGCAATGTAATACGGATTTCCGCCGTTCAGGTACGAAGGATCCAGCACCGGCGGCTTGGCGTACGCGGGGACACCGGAGTCCAGATAGAAGGCGGGCGTGAAGTTATCCGAATTGAAGAAAGTCGGCGAGACCACGTAACCCTGGGTATTGATCTGCGGGCCCTTGATGTACTGCAAAGGACCGTAGAAAATGCCATAGCCGCCGCGGATAACGGTGCGGTTGTGCAGTTCGGCCGGCGCCCAGGCGAAGCCGATTCGGGGCGCAACGTCTTTGTAGTAGGTATCCGCCCATGCCGTATTGCAATGGCATTGCGTACCGAATACCAACGCGCCCAGCCGATTCCCGGCAACCGGATTCGGCGTGGACGGACTGAAGTTGGAAGTATTGTCGAACGATTCTGTGCGCGGTATGTCCACGTTATAACGGATACCGAGGTTCAGAGTGAGAGTGGGACTCACTTTGAAATCATCCTGGAGAAATCCCGCATAATAGCCACTCAGCCAGCGCGCATAGTGCGACTGCACCACGAAGTTGGCATTGCTCACGGCGCCGAGTAGGAAACTGGCGAATCCGTTGCCGCTTGTGCTGCCCAGGGCTTGGCTCGCAGCGGTTTGAGCGCGTGCGTAGTTGAAGATCCCGGACTGCGTAATCTGGCCGACTTGGGAAAACAACTGCCGGCGCACGTCAGCCCCAATGGTCAAACTGTGCCTCCCCTTCATCCACATGATGAAGTCATTCAGGCGGACGCCGTTATCGAGGCTGCTGTTGCCATTCGTCCGTTCCATATTGGCAATGCCTTCGCCAAAACTTTGGACTGGAAAGTGATACCCCGAAGCGCCTTTAATTCCCAGCATGGCGTCCCAGTCGAAATTGCCCGCCTGGGCCTGCAGGTACGAATCGGTGTAGTTGTTCGCCTCGGTGCGGTTATAGCCCAGGTTGAGATGATTGAACAGCGTGGGACCGAAGGTGTAATCCCAGCCGGCACGATAGTAGTGAGTGACGAAATCCTGGTCCCATCCATTCGAATCTGCGGGGGACGGGTAGGCGCGGTAACCGCTAGTGTAGCGGGTGTTGTCGCGACCGTTATAGGAAAAGAAGATGCGGTTGCTCTCCGTAAAATTGTGGTCAAGCCGCAGGTTCCAAACCGTGTTGGTGAGCGGGCTGGAATCCAACAGCGAGAAGTTCCGGGTGGCCGCCGAGGACGTTGGGCTGGGCAGATACTTCATAATATTCCGAGCCACCTGGGACATGCTGCTGGCCGGAATGATGTTCCCATAAAATGCGGAACGGCACGGCACGCCCGTAGGCCCGACGCGCTGCGATTGCGGATCGAAGATCTGCTGGCCGAAAACGGCCGACCCATCGCAGGGATTCGTGCCGATCTGGGTTTTCCCGAGAACCTGCGAAAAATCGCCGGACCGCATCGCCACCGTAGGCACGGTCGAAACCGAAGTTCCTCCCACGGTCTGCCGGAACTGTTCCCAATTGAAGAAAAAGAAGCTCTTGTTGCGTCCGTCGTATACTTTTGGAATCCGCACCGGGCCGCCCAGGTTCAAGCCGAAATCATTCTTGCGGTCCGCTGGCACGTCGTACGTGGCGCGGCACACGCTGTCTCCCGGCGCGCAGCGGGCACGGTATCCCGAGTTGAACCAGGTATTGGCGTTCAGGGCAGTGTTCTGGAAGATGTCGTACGCCGTGCCGTGGTACTGGTTCGTCCCCGACTTGCTGGTGAAACTCAGGATGCCGCCGGTGGTGCGATCGTACTGGGCCGAAAACGTCGAGGTGAACACTTTGAATTCCTGAATCGCTTCCACGGACGGAGACGCTTCGTCAAACGAGGATCCGTTCTCATACCGCAAGATGCTCGCCCCGTCCAGCAGCACGTCATCTCCAAACGCCTGTCCGCCATTGGTCTTGGCCTGCCAGACTCCATTGGAATTGTTCTGCGTGCCCGGGCCCACCGTGCCGGGAGCGAGGAATTTAAAGGCTTCCGGAGATCGCAGCGCCCCGACACCTCCCAAAGCCAGCGGCAACTCGACAATCTGACGGTTATTGAGAACGGCGCCGATATCCGAGGTGTCCTGGTTGACAGTGGCCGCTCCCGCCGTAACTACGACATTCTGCGCAGTGGCACTGATCCGCAGCGTGATGTTCACGTTGGTCGTGGACCCTACTTGAACGACAACGCCTTTCTGCGTGACCGTTGCAAAACCGGTATGTTCCACGGAAAGGTCATACATACCGACCGGCAGAGAAGGCAACTTGTAGCCACCTTCGAGACTATTGGTTTCTTGACGAAGGCCAGTCTCCTGACCAATGGCCGTCACCTTCGCCCCGACAATGACGGCGCCAGATTCATCGACAACATTCCCGGCAACCGAGCCTTGGTTGGTTTGGGCCAGAATCAGCGAACCGGAGCCGAACAGGATGATTCCTAGCCAGAGCGCCTTGCCTTGTGCCGAAGCACGCAGGTGTCTCATATGACCTCCTAAACTGACAGGGTTTGCGGACTGGTCGAAATCGGTGCGCCGGGACGATCGCACCAACACCCGCGGGAGAACACACCAGACTGGTGTCCGTCCTCCGTCGGCTACGCGACACTACCCCATCGGCTGCACGATGGGCATGCAGTCGATCAAAAGATCCCCGACGAGATTGTAGCTGGGTGCACTTCGAATTTCAAGATAATTTTGACCGTTTATCTTCTGCGGTGCGGCGCAAGTTCGATTGCCTGCCTGAGGGCCTCTAACAGACTGCGCTCGTCTGCTTTGCCCGTACCCGCAATGTCGAAGGCGGTCCCGTGATCGACTGAGGTACGAATGACCGGCAACCCGACAGTCACATTCACACCGGCCTCCAATCCCAGCACCTTCACCGGCGCGTGCCCTTGATCGTGGTACATCGCGACCACCATATCGAAATCGCCGCGGGCCGCCCGGAAGAATAACGTGTCTGCGGGCAGAGGCCCTTCTACATCCCATCCACGCGCGCGGCATTTCTCGACCGCCGGAACGATTTTGGTTTCCTCCTCGCCATGGCCAAAGAGTCCATGCTCGCCGGCATGGGGGTTGATCCCGCAAACCCCGATTTTCTGCCGCGGGATTCCCGCTTTCACCAGCACTTCGTGTCCGCGCCCGATCGTGCGCTCCACCAGCCCCGGCTCTATTCGCTCGATCGCATCCCGCAAGCCGATGTGCGTAGTTACGTGAATCACTCGCAGGTTTGGCGCCGTCAGCATCATCGAAACCTCCGGCGTTCCGGTCAACTCCGCCAGCAGTTCCGTGTGGCCGGGATAATGGTGACCGCCGGCATGCAGCGCCTCCTTATTCAAAGGTGCGGTGCAGATTGCATCTACCTGGCCCGCCATGGCCAATTCAGCGGCAATTTTGACGAATTGGAACGCCGCATCGCCGGCTATCGGCGAAAGCTTACCCCAAGGCAAGCCGGGCGGAACCAAATGTAAGTCGACACAATCGACCGTGCCTGGGACGTAGCACACCTGGTCGATCTGAGCGAGCGGAAGGCTCCGGACGGTCAGTTCCGCGCCAGCGATTTGCCCTGCTGCGCACAGCCGGCCGGCATCCCCAATCACCAGGGGACGGCATCGCTTAAAAACGTCGGCATGAGCCAGGGTCTTCATAATGATTTCTGGACCCACACCGGCCGCATCGCCCATCGTGATCGCTATTTTTGGCCGTTCCATGCTGATCCCCTTTATCTCAACAGATTTCGCAGCGCGTCCCGGCAGCGCACCAGCGTGTTGGAATCGCCGAATGCGCCCGCCTTGGTGATCACCGGCAACCGTTCCCCATCCGCGGTGGAAGCGAGGGCCAATGGGATGCCGGGCTCCACTTCGCGAACCGGGACCAGAAAGCGCACTCCGACCGCCGACAGTACGGCGCGGGCCGTTTCGCCGCCAGTCACGACTAAACCTCCAATCCCCGCGCAGCACGGCGCCAGCAAACATGCCAGCGCACTCGCCAGGCGAGGAGCCATGTCAGGGTTGAGCCGATCCTCCGCTCCGATGACGACCAACACGTCGCACCCCGCGGATAGGCCACTCCTTATCTGCTCATCACTGCCGCACCATTTCTGCGTGCCTGGGCCGCCCAGGAGCCACTGCGGCCTGAGCGTCACCACGACGACATCGCCCCGCTCCGACAACACCGCAGCTTGGTTACGGGATAATCCGGCGAGGCTTCCCACCACGCAGAGGGTCGGGCCGTGGCGGCCCGGCAGCAGAGCGGCGCGCGACGGGCGGCGCGAAAAGTTGAGAGTCGCGGGCAGACACCGAGCCAAGCCGGCAGAGCCTGTCCACACCGCGCCGTCTCGCAGGCAAGCAGCAGCTTCGGCAATCAGGCGCAGGTCGGCATCCGTTTCCGCATCGCAGATTAAGGCGTTGTAGCCGGCCGCATTCGTTCGTAGCAGCTCGGAGAGCCGGCCAGAACGCAGCATTTCGAGGCCAATACAGCCGGTTCGCAGACCCACAGCTCCCAACTTGGCCGGCAAATCCGTTTCGAGCGGTACTCCATTGAGGCACTGCTGACCACCGATTGTGGTTCGTCCGGCGGCGGGAAAGGCCGGAGCGACCACTGCGATGGCGGAGTTCCGAAGTGCCGCGCTCCTCCAGGCTTCCAGTGCAGCCGCTATCTCCACTCCGATATGACCCCGCAAGGTCGAATCGAACTTCTTAAAGAGGATCTGCCGCTCCCGGGCCAAGGCGCGTACCACGCGCGCGGTTTTCGCGGCCGCCTCGTCCGATGTCATAGCTCGGGTATTAGCGTCCAGAGCCAGTACGTCCGCGTCAATGTCAGATTCGTCCAGTGCGACTACGGAGTCCACACCCTGAACGGCACAAGCGACCGCGCAATCAGCCGCTCCCGAAAGGTCGTCAGCTATGATCAGCACGTGCGCCATTTACTTCTTCACGGTAGGCGTCATCCGCACTCTTCCCGCCCACCACGCCGTGATCAGGGGTACGACGAACGCCGTCACCGTGACGCTGGCCGCAACCAGAACAGTGGCTGGTCCCGCGGCTTCCGCATACGCTGGATTGGCCGCCGCGACCAGTGCAGGAACGGCGGCCGCATTCCCGGCAGTGGCTGCCGCAGCGACCCCGGCAGTTCCATCGCCTCCCGCTAACCGGTCCGCCACGATCAGCACAGCGCCCGATATCACGACCACTCCCAAGCCCAACATCAACCCAATTAAACCTGCGCGCCACACGCGGTGCAGGTCCAGCGTAGCACCCAGCGCGAAAGCGAAAAACGGAATCAGCACCGGAACTGCCGAGCCGAAGAATTCCCGGAGTTCGCGATCCAGGTTTCCGAGCAGCATCCCAACTGCCAGCGGCAAAATCGCGCCTGTCAGAGTTTGCCACGGGAAAGCCGATAATCCCGCGACTCCCAGAGTGACCATGGTGAGAAACGGACCTGATTCCAGCGACATGACTGAATATGCCCCCGCTTCCTCCGGCCGCCCATACTGCTTCATCAGCGCCATGTAGAGTCCGCCATTGGTGTCATTGATGGCGGCGACCACCGCAAGCGCGGAGATGCCCGCAAACCAGCCTTGCGTCACCGGCCGCTCCCCGAGCCAGTGCCCCAACAGGAGACCCGCCAGGACTCCGATACTCACTTTGGTCGCCAGAAGCACGCCACCCCTGCGCAAGACATACGGTAACGATCTCACTGCAATCGTCGAACCCAGACAGACAAAGAAGACGGAAAGAATGGGCAGCGCTCCCGTAAAGAGCGCCCCCGTGAACGACCCGAAGAAGCCCGGCGCGGATGGGGCGAACGTAGCAAAGAGAGCGCCCACTAATAAAGGTACAACCATTAAACCACCCGGAATGCGTTCGATCGTTCGTTTGATTCGGATCTCCATTCCTTCTCCAGTGACAACCGGCCGCAGGCGAGCAAGACACGGCGCTTGCCTCTGGCCTCACACACAGATAAATACATTACCATACCTGTAACTCCTTAATATTGCACTCTAAGGAATCTCTGGCGTAGCTCTTGAGAGCTATTGACGTTTTGAGTTAATAGATTTTAAGATCTAATTATATTTTTTCGACCTTTAACGGTGAGTTTCGAAAGCCGTTTAGGGGCCAGGGGAATACGTATGGGTGCGTTTTGGCGCCCAACTGAGGAGGTTGTCAACTATGCGCAAGAGCATGCAGCGGACAGCAGCAATGGGGGCGTTACGATCCTGGGTATGGGCAGTTGTCGTGCCGGTGATGGGCTTGGCGGCACTGCTTCCCACGACATGCAATGCTCAAGCTATTGGGGTTGCATCAGTCTCTGGTCTTGTGACGGACCAGTCGGGAGCTCCGATCGCAGGCGCGCCGGTCACCATGACGCAAATAGAGACCAATGCTTCACGCACTACCGTCACGGGCGTGGAGGGGCTCTATGCTCTGCCGAGTCTTCCAGTCGGCCCATACCGGCTGCAAATCAGTGTGTCGGGCTTCCGGGATTACGAGCAATCCGGGATCAATCTGGAGGTTGGCAATAACGTCCAGATCAACGTCACGATGCAACTCGGCTCCGTGAGTGAACACGTTGAGGTAACTCTGAGTCCTACCATGGTGGAAACAACGGAAACCGCCATTTCGCAGGTCATTGACTCGCACCGCATCGTGGATTTACCTCTTAATGGACGGCAGGCTACGGACCTAATCCTGCTTGCCGGCGCCGCTGTGAATCCGCCCGTTGTGGATCAGACGGGCCCCAAATCCTACTTCAGTTCCGTTACGATTTCGGTGGCCGGGGGCCAATCCGGCGGAGTCAATTACCTGCTGGATGGGGGCGATCACAATGACGCGACCATGAGTGTGAATTTGCCGGTTCCCTTTCCGGACGTACTTCAGGAGTTCAGCCTCGAGACCAGTTCGGTTCCAGCGCGATTCGGCATGCATCCGGCCGGCGTCGTAAATGCGATCACCAAATCCGGCACGAACGCCTGGCACGGCGACCTTTTCGAATTCCTGCGCAACGGCGATGTCAACGATCGCAACTTTTTCGCTGCAACCCATGACAGCTTGAAACGGAATCAGTTCGGGGGAACTTTCGGCGGGCATGTCATTCGCGACAAGCTCTTCTTTTTCGGGGGATATCAGAATACGATAAACCGGAGCGACCCTCCACAAACCGTCTCCTACACCCCGACAGCGGCGGTGATGGCAGGCGACTTCAGCACCATTCTCTCGGGAGGGTGCGTCGCCGGCGGGAAAGGAAAGACGATCCTGGACCCGAGTACCGGGCTAGCCTTTGCCGGCAACCAGATTCCGGTTTCCCGGTTCAATCCGGAAGCGGTTGCCACTGTCAACAAGTACATCCCGATCTCGAATAACCCGTGTGGGCGAGAGGTTTATGGAATCCGGAACAACACCAACGAATCCCAGTACATCGGGCGCGTAGACTGGCTGCAGAGTACGAAACATACACTTTACGTACGTTACTTCCTGGCGAACTATCAGGGTCCCGCGGTTTTCGACGGAACCAACCTTCTCCAGACCACCGCGGTCGGCAATGACGAACGGATGCAGACAGTCACGATCGGCGATATGTATTCGCTGACGCCCACGATTCTGAACTCCTTTCATGCCACTTTCAGCAGAGTACGGGACGACCGCGGCGCGGCGCCGAACGATATCAGCCCTTGTTCGCTCGGTTTGAAGATCTACTGCGCGGTGTCAAACTTTATCCAAATTTCAGTGAATGGTTATTTCAGTGTGGGTAATGGAACCGGCGCTCCGGCTTACTTCAACCGCAACTCCTTTCCGATTACCGACGACGTAGATATCACCCGCGGAAGACACCACATTGCGTTTGGCGCGTACTTGGCGCGCAATCAGTTCAACTCCGTCAATGGGTGGGAAGAGCAGGGGTGGCCGGTGTTCAACGGGTCGCGTTCGGGCGACGCCTTAGCAGATTTCATGCTTGGTCTCCCGCAAAACTATAGCCAGTCCAATCCGCTTCAGAACTACTCGCGCCAGTGGCTGGTTGCCCCGTATGTTCAAGACACGATCAAAGTATCGCGCCGGGTCACGATCAATGCCGGTTTGCGGTGGGAACCGACTCTGCCGGTCGTCGACCGCGAGGGCGCTACTTTCTCGCCGGCTGATTTCGCGGCAGGGGTGAAGAGCAAGATATTTACGAATGCGCCCGTAGGGATGCTCTTCTATGGAGATCCCGGCGTCCCCAAGGCGTACTATTCTCGCCATCTGAATAACTGGTCGCCGCGTCTGGGGCTGGCCTGGGATCCCCGTGGCGACGGCCGGCAGACGATTCGTGTCTCGGGTTCCGTGCTTCGCGACACAATGGAGCAGTTCTATTATGAGCGCCTGACGTCCAACGCTCCGTATGCCTCGCTGGTCACGATCATCAATCCGCCCAGCTTTACCGATCCGTTCGCGGGTTACCCGGGCGGCAATCCCTTTCCGGGCAAGAATCCGCCGCCTTCCGACGTGACATTCGCCGCGGCGGGCACCTATTACATCATGCCGAGATACATCACGCCAACCTATGCGGCCCAATGGAATGTCTCCTACCAACGCCAGATTTCGGCGAACTGGCTGGGCACCGTCACCTATCTCGGCAACAAAACCACGCATATCTGGGCTGTGCAGGAGTTGGACCCCGCCATCTACATTCCGGGAACCTGCTCGGCCGGGCAGTACGGATTGACCAAGGCTGGTCCGTGCTCCTCCACAGGCAATACCAACCAGAGAAGACGTTTTTACCTGCAGAACCCGGCCCAAGGCTCGATGATTTCGTCGATGGCCTACTCTTTTCAGGGTGGGAACAGTGAGTACGGCGCGCTGCTGGCAACCATACAGCACCGCTTTTCTCACAATTTCACGGTATTGAGCAACTACACCTATTCGCATTGCCTCAGCAACGCCAACTTCAATGCCGAGCTCGGCCTGATCACGATGTCGAATTCGAACAATATGGCCGCGGACCGCGGCAACTGCAACTTCGATACCCGGCACCTGTCGAATACGTCTCTAGTGGCAACCAGCCCGGCGATCGGCAGCGGATGGACGAAGCGTGTCCTGTCCAATTGGCAGCTTTCTCCGCTGCTCACGGTTCGTAGCGGTATGGCTACCGGCGTCACCACCGGCGTCGACAACTCCCTGACCGGAATTGGCCGTGACCGTCCGAATGTGGTCGCAGGCGTGAGCCCATACCTGAACAAGGGTGCGGCCGGTTTCCTGAACCCGGCGGCGTTCACGCCGAACGTATTGGGGACGTTTGGGAACCTCGGGGCTTATGCGCTGTACTCTCCGACGCGTCTTCAGTTCGACCTCGCGCTGAGCCGGATGTTCACCTTGCGGGAGCCCATGCGCCTGGAAGTCCGATCCGAGGCCTTTAACGCCATCAATCACACGAATCTCACCGGTGTCAGCACAGCTCTGAACTCTTCCACTTTTGGAGTGCCGCAAAGCGCCGGCGACCCACGGATTTTGCAGTTCGCCATGAAGCTTCATTTTTGACGCAGACGAACTCAGGTTCCGCTCTGGCTGGCGGGAGTTTTGCAGCCAGAGCGGAATGCTTGCGATCCAGGATGCCGCAGATGAAGACCCATCGATTTCTCGTCATGATTTTCGCCGGTGCGCTGATCACCGGGTTGGCGCTCCGCTCGAGTGCGCAGAGCATAGCCATGACTATCGACGCCGGCAAGACCGGCGCTCCGATTTCCAGATTGATGTACAGCTATTTCAGCGAGCCGGCGACTACGCAGCTCTGGGGCGAAATGCTGAGTGACCGGAAGTTCTTCTATCCGGTGAATTCGAAAGAAGAGCCTGCGCCGACGGACCGGCGCGGCTTCGGCCGCCGTATCGTGCGCTGGAGGCCGATCGGTCCCGACGAATTCGTCTCCATGGACCGCGAGCATGCGTATGTCGGTGAGCACAGCCCCGTCATCAAGCTGGAAGGCGCAACGCCGCATGGCATCCAGCAGGCCGGTTTGGGACTTCGCAAGGCGAGGAAGTACTCCGGACGGATCATCCTGGCAGGTCAACCCGGAGCCGAGGTGAAGGTCAGCCTGGTCTGGGGCGCCGCCCCGGGCGACCGGCAGACCATCCCGATTCGCTCGCTCCGCTCAGAGTATGTCAAATTCCCGTTGAGCTTCATCGCGGAGGGTGACAGCGATGACGGGCGAATCGAGATTGTCGGGACGGGGAAAGGGTCCTTCGAAATAGGCGCCGTATCGCTGATGCCGGCGGACAACCTGAATGGTTATCGCGCCGATCTGATTGCGCTGCTCAAACAGCTCGATCCGGGCATGATTCGGTGGCCTGGCGGAGACTTTGTTTCTCAGTACGACTGGCGCGACGGGATCGGCGATCCGGACAAGCGTCCTCCGCGCTACGACTACGCCTGGAAGTCGCTGGAGTCCAACGACGTCGGAGTGGACGACTACATGGCGCTTAATAAGCTGCTCGGCATGGAGCCGTATATCTGCGTGAATTCCGGATTTGGAGATGCGTACTCCGCCGCGCAATTAGTCGAGTACGTCAACGGTTCGGCGAATACGCCGATGGGCAAATGGCGCGCCGCCAATGGCCATCCGGAGCCATACAAGGAGATCTGGTGGAACATCGGCAATGAGATGTATAACCCCCCGCAGCTCGGCCGCATGACTCTGCCGAATTACGTGATCAAGCACAACATGATGGCGCAGGCTATGCGGAAGGTGGATCCCAGCATCAAGCTGGTGGCTTCGGGCGCCACGCCCGCCACGATGTGGTACGCACGGGAAAACGGGAAGGCACAGGGCCTGACACCTCCGGCCATCTATCGGGCCGAAGGAGAGCCGGGAGTACTTCCCGACTGGACCGGAGGGCTGTTCGAGAAGTCATCGGATTATCTGGACGCTATCGCCGAACATCTGTACACCAGGCCCGAGAGTCCATTCGATCCCGAACGGAAAGAGTATGTGCCGGAGGAGAACGAATCGGCGATGGACAGTATGCGGAGGACGCCGAACCGGCTGCGCCTGGCGATTGATGCATGGGCGGACTACCAGCAGCGATTCCCGGTCTTCAAAGAGAGGTTCATCCCCATCGCGCTGGATGAATGGACATCCAGCCGGACTACCCTGGCGCCGGGAGGCTCTTTCTTCTCGGCGCTGACGGCCGCTGAGACGTTGAACGAGATGTTCCGTTATTCGAACCTGTTCCTGATGTCGGTATACACGGGAGCCACCGGGTGTCTCGCGATCACCAAGACGGATGCCGTCATGCGGCCGAACGGGCTGATGTTTCAGATATACCGGAAGCATTTCGGGACCCTCCCGGTGGCCGTCACCGGAAATTCTCCGCAGCACCCCGTTAGGGGCACCGTCGGAATTGACGTGCCCAAAGTGCTGTCGGGCGGGGGGACGTATCCTCTGGACGTGGAGGCGGCGCTGACCGCCGACAAGAAGGCTCTGACCCTTGCCGTCGTAAACCCCTCAGACACGCCACAACAGGCACAAGTGACTGTGGCCGGCGTGGCGCTCCAACCGACTGGCCACGTGTGGCGGATAGCAGGCAGGGACATAACCGTGACGAATGAGGTAGGAAAGCCGCCCGCCGTCGAGATCGTAGAGAACTCGGTGAATGGAGGGCTGAACAAGGTCGAAGTTCCGCCGCTCAGCATCAGTGTTTACGAGTTCCCCGTGCAGTGAAAGGAGACCCATGTCGAAATCGAACTCCGAAAATCACACGACCCTGAATCGCCGGCAGGCGCTGCTCCTGCCGGCGGCAGGCATAGGAGCCGCGCTGGCTCTGCCGGCCGGGGCATCCGATAGCACGAAGACCGCCGCCCACCAAACCCCGGGCGGATGCGCGACGCCTCGTTCAGCAGTCGCGAAAACCCGGTACGGAAAAGTCCGCGGGTTCATCGATGACGGGGTCCTCACGTTTAAGGGGATACCGTATGGCGCGACTACCGCCGGCGAGAACCGCTGGTTACCGGCGCAGCCTCCCAAACCCTGGGACGGCGAGTATCCCGCCCTGATTTATGGGCCGAATTGTCCGCAGAACCTACATAGCTGGGATCGCCCAGCGGCTCAGCAGGGCCAGGGCGAAGCCGTGTGGGGTTCGATCGAGCAGTCGTTCCTCCAGGATTGGGATGACGGCTACCAGGGCGAAGACATGCTCAAGCTGAACGTCTGGACGCCCTCCCTGACCGGCAAACGCCCGGTCCTGGTCTATTTTCACGGCGGCGGCTTCTCATTCGGCTCTTCCTATGAACTGCCTTCGCAGGAAGGCGCGCAACTGGCCCGGCATCACGATGCAGTGTCGGTCACAGTCAACCACCGGCTCAACATCCTCGGCTTCTTCGATCTGTCGGAAATTGGCGGACCGGAGTACGCCGATTCGGTGAATGTGGGAATGACCGACCTGGTGGCATCGCTTCAGTGGGTCCGCGAGAACATTGCGAATTTTGGGGGAGATCCGGACACCGTCATGATTTATGGCCAGTCGGGTGGCGGATCGAAGGTTACCTGCTTGATGGGCATGCCCTCGGCGGCGGGACTGTTCCGTCGCGCGTCAGTGCAGTCCGGCGGCGGCGGGAATTTTCCGGACTCCGAGCAGTCCCGTGAATTCGCCAATCAGGTGATGCGGGAACTGGGGTTGCCGCCCAAAGACCTCGCGTCGTTACAGAAGATGGAGTGGGCTAGATTAAACGCGGCCGCCATTGCCGCCGCCACGAAAATGAATCCCTCCACGCGAGGCATTACAGGCCCCGGTTCGGCGCCGGCGGGTAGGCCGCGCATCGGAATGGGTCCCACCATCGACGGCCGCATCGTGACCGTGCGTTCCTTCTTTGACGTCGCCCCCGAAATCTCTAAGAACGTGCCCATGTTGATCGGCAACGTCAGCGAAGAAGGCAACCGTATGGCTTCGCGTCCTACGGAGGCGGAGTGGGACACTACCCTTGCCCAGAGCTTCGGCGAGGCCAAAGCCGCTGCTCTGATCACGGCAATGAAGAAAGCGCACCCGGAGAAGAGCATTCGCACGCTGTCTTACGCCGTAAACGGCATTTCCTCGCGAAATAACGTGCAGCGGATGGTCAAGCTCAAGTACGAGCAGAAGGGAGCGCCGGTTTACCAGTATTACTTCACCTGGCAATCGCCGATGCTGGAGGATGCGGGCGCCTGGCACACGGCCGAACTGGCCTTCTGCTTCGACAACACGAAGCGCTGCGAACAGGGCACGGGCGACACACTGGCCGCGCAGTTACTGGCGAAGAAGATGGCCACCGCTTGGGTGAATTTCGCCCGGACGGGCAATCCTAGCCAGCCCGGGCTGGTCTGGACGCCGAGTGATCCTATTCGCTGCCAAACGATGGTGTGGGACAACGACTGCCGCATGGTGGATGATCCGGAAGGGGAACTACGCCGGATCCTGCTGTCGTAGCGGTTGGCGGCAGCTACCAGCGCCGCTCCGGCGTTTCCCGGCTGCCGCGCTGCAGCGACGTTTCATAGCCGAGGCGCCGCAGTCCTTGTACCCGATTCCGCTCACGAGCGGGTCCACCGTTTCCGCGCAAGTTGCGCGGCGAACTGGAGATCCTTGTCCTAGCGGACAGATGCGGCGCCCCACGCGCCCTGTGGCCACTTACTTCTGAATGGGATAACCCTTCCACAGAAATTCGAGCGCCTGAGGCAATGTCTGATTGATCACCTTGGCGTCGACGTGGCCCGCATTTTTCGCGTAAACGAACTGGTAGTGGTAACCCTTCGCTTTCATTACAGCGGCCATACGTTCGTTAGCGATGACCCAGTTGCGGCGATTCGCTGAGGCCGAGTTGGCGCCGATGTCATTCTGGGCGACCTCCATCCAGACGCGCAGCGGCTTCGCCGGATTATCGGGAATGAAATGTTCGTGGTATTCCCATGCCCCGTGCGGAGCGTCAGGGCCGTTCTGCAAATCCGTATATGTGCCGGAGTAAGTCAGCACGCGATGGTAGAGCTCCGGTTTGAACCAAGCCATTGTTAAGGACACGGCCCCGCCCGAACTTCCGCCGAAAGTCATACGGCCGTCGGGATTCTTTGTCAGCTTCACGTGGGCCTCTTTTTCCACGCGCGGCAGGACCTCGGCTTCCACGAAGTCGGCGTACTTGACCGAGACAGTGTCATATTCCATGCTGCGTTCGGCGCCGCCATTCGCGATCATCACCGCCGCCATCACGGGGAGCCGGTGGTCGGCAATCATGTTGTCGAGAATGGTCGGCAAGCCATAGCGCATCCCATAGGCGTCCGCCGAGACGATAAACGGTGCGGCCGTGCCGGGAACATACTGGGCGGGAACATAAACGCATACGTGGCGCTGGAAGGGCCCGTTGACGCCTGGATAAAATTTGCTCTCGGCCGAATCCATGACGAACTCGATAACTTTGCCCTCGGGAACTCCGGCACGCTTGGTTTGTTCCGGGGCGGGCGCGTAATCCGGCCCGATGGAGTAATCGCCATCGGCGGCTCCCGCATGCCAGGCTGGGAGCGTCGGGAGTTTGGCCATCTCCGCGATATCTTCCGCTGTTGCTGGAACCACTGCGGCGGGAGCGCGCTTGGCCGGAGCAGGGGCCGCATTTGGACGCGCCACCGGGGCTGGGTCACACGGACGAGCGGCAGGGGCGGGCTCCTGCGCCAGCGCAAATTGCGCCACCAAGAACAAACCGATCGCAACTCTCATTCAATTTCCTCCGGCGACGATATTGTACAAGGCCAGCTTGATCGAGGGAAGGGCCGCCATCGCGGTTCCCCGGTGTATGATGAAGCCATTCCGGTACGAAGCCGTGGTGAACCTATCGAATCCATACGATACGCTGTTTTCCAGGCGGCGATTGCTGGTGTGTGCGGCAGCCGTTGCTGGAGCGCCACTAATTGGCCGCAGCCAGGCGCCGCAAAGATTGCTGCCATTGAACACCACCGGACTCGATCATCTTTCGATTACGGTACCGGATTCGAAGGCGGCGGCCACGTTCTACGCCCGCATTTTCGACCCCCAGGTTTTCCACGAACGCACCGGAGTGCAGCGTTACTATGTGCGCCTGGGCTCCGCATACATTGCCTTCGGTCCACAAGCCAACCGGACGCCCTACATCGATCACATTGCGGCAGCCGTAATCGATTTCCCGGAAGCCGATTTCGGGAACCCGGAAGTGAAAGCACAGATTACGGCCGCCGGCCTGACGGCGCCGCCGGGGGCGCTTCCGATGCTTGCCGATCCGGACAATTTGCGGCTGCAGCTTGTGAATGCGACGCACGGGCTGTTTGACACCCTCATGCCAGGCGGGCGCGTAACCACAGAACCCGCGGCGCTGACACCCGTCGGGCTCGATCACATCATGCTCTCGGTCGCCGACCTGGACAAATCGACGGCACATTACCGAAAGCTGTTCGGGCAGGAAATGGCGCGCGAGCGCTCCTCTGAGCGGGTCTGGTTCCGGATTGCGGATACTCGGCTCGGACTCGAACCTCTGCCGGAGGGACAGAAGCCAGCCGTCTCACATTTCTGCATCAAGGTGGCCGGGTTCGACCGCAAGGCCGCAGTGGAAAAGCTACAGAAGCTCGGCATCCATTCCGAACCGGGCGGCGAAAAGGGCACGCTTCGATTTCGCGACTTGCATGATCTGCCTGTCGAAGTGATGGGCTGAACAGCGGAGGAGGGAACAATGCATCGCACTGACTACGAGCGGCGGAGTCGCATGAGGCGTCTTTCCGCGCAGATTCTTCTCTTACTTGCGCTGTTCGCGAGTCCGGTTCTTGCCATCGCACAGTGGATTCACTATCCGACGGCCGGAGTGCCGCGTAAGGATGGCGGCGCCCCGGACTTGACTGCCGCGGCGCCCCGGCTCTCCGATGGCAAGCCTGACTTCTCCGGAATCTGGCACACCGCCGTGATTAATAGATGCATCCCGGAGACCGGCCAATTCTGCGGCTCGGAAATCGGGGGCTCGCCCCTCGCGCTAGACATCGGCCGCGATTTTGCCAACGGTCTACCGTATCAACCCTGGGCAGCCGCGCTGGTAAAGCAGAGATTCGCCAAGGACGATCCCCACGTGCGCTGCCTGCCGGATAATCCTCCGCGCACCTGGGTAATGCCGCATTTGACCAAGGCCGTGCACACGCCGCAATTGTTGGTGCTGCTGTACGAAGTCAACGCCATGTACCGGCAGATCTTTGTGGACGGGCGCCCTCTGCCGGCCGATCCGACTCCCTCGTGGAATGGCTACTCCACCGGCGCCTGGGAGGGCGACACGCTTGTGGTCCGGACCACGGGTTTCCGCGATGACCTGTGGATCGATATGGCCGGCGCACCCCTGACCAGCGCCGCCACGATGACGGAACGGATACGGCGCCCCAGCTATGGAACACTCGAACTGGAAATCACGATTGACGATCCCAAGGCATACACCAAGCCGTGGACAGTAAAGTTGAAACAGGAACTCATGCTGGATACCGAGCTGATCGACGAAGTCTGCCTGGAAAACGAAAAATCGTGGAGCCACATGCAGGTACCCGACCCAACCAAGTGAAGTCTTCGCGCGCTGGGCAGTTTCGCCGTTGACCGCCAAGGCTCAGTAAATTCCTCGGCACGGATGTGATATACGTGTCCGGAATGAACTCGCGGCTATTGAGCATTGTTCGCATCGCGACAGGGCTGCTCTTTTTCCAGCACGGAGCGGAAAAGATATGGGGATTCGCGAGTGGCCAGATTGACCATCGGTTTCTCACGCTGCACGGCTTCGCGGGACCGCTCGAGGTGCTTGGCGGAACGCTGATAGCCTTCGGTTTGTTCACCCGCTTCGCGGCGTTCATACTTTGCGGCCAGATGGCGGTGGCGTATTTCGATCAGTGGGCCGGGCGCGGATTTTTCCCGATCAGCAACGGCGGGGAGGAAGCCGTGATCTTCTGCTTCACCTACCTGTGGTTCGTAACTGCCGGCGGCGGTTCCTGGAGCCTGGATCGCCGCATCGGCCGGGAGTCGCGGCTAGGCAACGTCCTGAGTGGCTGGGAGCCCTGGGGACGGGCGATCCTGCGCGTCGTCCTGGCTTTCCTGTTCACGCTTCACGGATATCGGCACGTGTTTGGGTTATTCCCCAAATCCGCGGGCCGGGCTGCCGTGATGCCGCTGGCCATGGATATGCTCCCTGCATTTGTCGGCTGCTGGGAAATTCTTGGCGGACTCCTTCTGGCCGCCGGTCTCTTCACACGCTTTGCTGCCGCGATCACATGCGTGGAACTCGCTGTCGCGTACCTCTTCGAGGCGATTCCGCGCGGCGTCTGGCCCTTGCGGAACGGGGGGAACGAGACGCTGATGTACTTTTGCGTGTTTCTCTTCTTCGCGATTTCGGGCGCGGGGGCCCTGAGTCTGGATTCGTTGCGCGGCGAGAGAAAAGGCGGCCGGACAGTAGCGGTCACGGCTCGGGTTGGCTCGTAGTATCCGTTCAACGGATGCAAATCATCCGAACAATCGATTTGCCGAATTGATCGCGATTGGATAGTGTGTATTTTACTCGCATGCCGGCCAGGCCTAGTGTATTCAGCAGAATCGTGGTGCAGCCAACTCGACGGTTCATTCTGATGGCATCTGCCGTTGTCATCTTAAACGCCGCGCTACCGGCGCAGCCAGCGCCAGTGGACAGGCAGCCCATGGCCGAGCAGGTCTTCACCAACGTGCAGGTGCTCAAAGGGATTCCGGTAAGCGAATTCATGGCAACCATGGGCTTCTTCTCTGCGTCGGTGGGCCTCAATTGCGTCTACTGCCATGTGCCGGAAAGCCTGCAGGACTGGAAGAAATTCGCCGAGGACGTCCCCCGTAAGCGCATCGCGCGCAACATGATCGCGATGGTGAATAGCATCAACAAAATCAATTTCGGCGGGCGTGCCGTGGTGACCTGCTATTCGTGTCATCACGGGAATGAAAGACCGAAACCGATTCCCAGCCTGGCACTGCAGTACGGCACTCCCGAAGAAGATCCGAATGAGATCGAGGTTCCGCCCCAGGCGGTGGCCGGTCCTTCAGCCGAACAACTGCTCGACAAATTCATAGCGGGGTCGGGCAGCGGGCGGGTGAACCATACCAGCTATGCGATCCGCGGCACGTACGAAGGCTACGAAACCTATCACCAGCAGGTGCCCTTTGAAATGTGGATCAAGGCGCCGGCGCAAATGGCTAGCGTGGTTCAGACCCAGAACGGCGACAGCACGACGGTCTACGACGGCAGCCAGGGCTGGATCGCGTCGCCGAATAATCCGGTGATGCTGCTCCCGATGGAGGCAGGCGCCGAGACCGATGGCGCGCGCTTCGACGCGCAATTGTTCTTTCCCGCTGGTCTCAGGCAGGCGCTCAGCCAGTGGCGCGCAGGATTCCCGCAGACCAGCGTCGGCGATCAAGATGTGCAGGTCGTGGAAGGCGTGGGTCCGGGGCGAACCAGAATCAAATTATTCTTCGACGTGAAGACGGGCCTGCTCGCACGGCAGTTGCGCTACGTAAGCACAGTAGTGGGGACGAACCCGTATCAGATCGATTACGCGGATTATCGCGATGTGGGCGGCGTGAAGTTACCGCACCAGTGGACCGTTACCTGGACGAACGGCCAATCGATCTGGCGCGTAAACGAAATTCAGGCGGACGCTCCGATTCCGGCCGGAAGATTTGGCAAACCTGCGCCCGCTGTCCTGGCTCCGGCCAAGAGCCCGGAACACTAGAGAGGACCTGCTATGAGAACGCGATTCACAGTTCTGTTTACTGCTTTGCTGGCGGCCGCTCTGCCGGCATTGGCCCACCATGGAACCGGCGCATCTTATGATCTGTCGCATCCGGTCACGCTGCAAGGGACCGTAACCGAGTTCCACTACGCCAACCCGCATCCGCAGCTATTCTTCGACGTGACGGATGACAAAGGAGAGGTCACGCACTGGAGCGCGGAGTTTTATCCCAATCCCGCTCAGTTGATCCAGGGCGGTTGGGGCAAAAGACGCTCGGAGGCAGCCCTCGCGCCCGGTACGAAGATCACGATCACGTTGGCGCCCGCGCGCGCGGGCACGAAAGTCGGCGCCATTCTGAAGCTGCTCAATGACAAAGAGGAAGTGCTGCTCGGAGTGGCCGGGGGTGGTCCGGGTGAAGTGCCGCAAGGCGGTCCAGCTCCCGCGCCTGCACCTGCGCCCGCTCCCGCGGACCCGGGTAAGTGAGGCTCCCATGTCGAAAGCGCTGATAGGGACGGTGTTGGCGTGCGTCTTGGGATCTGCCGCCTACGCGCAGGGTGGTCGCGGCATCCTGGCGCACAATCCCGCCAATGAGAACAAGCCGTACGATAAGCACGACCTCGCGGGTATCTGGACGCGCAATGGATCGCCCGGCGGGTATGGCGGTGGCGGTACGTGCCGCGACTGCGGCGATCGCGGATACGCGGCCAAGGTTCCACCCATGACTGCAATGGGCAAGAAGATGTTCGACGCCAACAAGCCGTCATACGGCCGCCTGCTCGGGAGCGCGGATGCCGCGGCGCACCCCGAAGAAGATATCGGCCGCAGGCGCGCCGTGCCCCCGGCGAACGACAGCGACCCGTATCAGCACTGCAATCCCATGGGCCCAACCCGCGCCCTGATCTATGTCGATCCCATGGAGATGAATGTACTGCCGGACCGGATCATTCAGCAGTTCGAATGGGGCTGGGGGACGCGCATCCTCTGGACCGACGGAAGGGGGCCGTTGATGGATCCCGATCTCCCGCGCTGGTGGGGTTATTCTACCGGCCGCTGGGACGGCGACACGTTTGTGGTCACCACCACGGGTGTGGACGATCGAACCTGGGTAGATCAATACGGCTATCCACACAGCGCCGACATGGTGCTCGAAGAACGATACCGGCGCACCGCCTACGACGTGCTCGAGTTGACCATGACCATCAACGATCCGAAGATCTACACGCAACCATGGACCAGCGAATTGAAGAAATTCCGGCGCCTGGAAAAGAACACCATCAAGACGGTGGACGGATGGGCCGGCATGCTGGAAGACGTATGCGCGCCCGCCGATGAAGTGGACCTCTTCAACAAGAGAGTCCGCGATCCAGCCGGCGGGGTGATTCATTAGACTGGGTGGAATATGAGAAACGCAATAGCTGCTGCCGTGATTTCCGCCGGTATGCTCGCCGGGCAACCTCCCGCCCCCGCGCCTGCCAAGCCCGATTCGGAAGCTGTCAAGGCTCTAATTGAGAAAGCCAAGAAGATCGCCGGACCCCGCTGGGCGGAAGAAGAACACTTCTTCTGCGAAGCGCCGCGCCCCAACAGCGCGTCCGATCCGCCCATCGAACCCACAAAAATCTTCGATAACGTGTATGCCATCGGCGATCAGGGCACGGTCGCCTATGTGATCCGGACCTCCGACGGCCTGCTAATGATCGATTCGCTGTCTCCCAATGACACCCAGACCAAGCTGCTGCCGGGATTCCAAAAACTCGGCCTCGATCCGGCGATGGTGAAGGTTATTGTCGTCGGACATGGCCACGCGGATCACTTCGGAGGCACGCCTTATTTTCAGGAGCACTTCGGTTCGAAGGTTTATATCTCGGAAGCCGACTGGAACGTGATGGAGCATCCTCCTGCGCGCGGCGGCAAGGGCGGAGCGCCCATCGTAATCCCCAAGCACGACCAGGTGCTGACTGAGGGACAACCCGTCACGCTGGGCGATTTCAAACTCACGGCCGTTGCCGTGCCGGGGCATACTCCTGGGTCGATGGGCTTCATCTTCCCAGTGAAAGATAATGGCAAAACTCGCATGGCGGCCATGTACGCGGGAACCATTTTGACGCCCGGCATCGTTTCCGATGAGGGGCTCGCCCAGTATGCGAAGTCGGTACCGCACTTCGAGGAGGAAACGAAGAAGGCCAAGGTCGAGGTGGAACTCCAGAACCATCCGCTCATGGACCCGATTCAGCCGAAGCTGGACAAGCTCAACGCTCACAAGCCGGGCGACCCCAATCCTTTTGTCGTGGGCAGGAGTGACTATCAGAAATTTCTGGAAGTCATGGCTGCCTGCACGGAAGTCAACATCGCTCGCAGGAAAGGAATCTGATGGTCCGGCGTCTGGTCGTGTCCGCAATTCTGGCAGCGCTGACGATCTATGCGCAGGGCGGCCGCGGTCCGGCGCCGCCGCGCACCGCCAAAGCCGCCGCGCTGTACGACATTACGGGCTACTGGGTCGCCGTCGTGACGGAAGACTGGCGCTATCGCATGGTCACGCCCGTCAAGGGCGAACTCGGCGGCGTGGCTCTCAACCCCGCCGGGCGAAAGATTGCCGGAGAGTGGGATCCCGCCAAAGACGAACAATCCGGCGACCAATGCCGCAGCTACGGCGCGGCCGCCCTCATGAACAATCCCGGCCGTCTGCATATCACCTGGCAGGATGATGAAACCCTCAAGATCGAAGCCGATAACGGCCAGCAGACCCGGTTGTTGCACTTCGGCGCGGCCACGAGCGGCGCCGGTGAATGGCAAGGTTCTTCCAAAGCGCTGTGGGAAATCGTGCCGGCCGGGCGCGGCGATAAACCGGTGGGCTCGCTCAAGGTGGTCACCACCCAAATGCGTCCGGGCTATTTGCGCAAAAATGGCGTCCCTTATAGCGGGACCGCGGTTCTGACCGAGTATCTCGACCGCGTCAACGAACCGGATGGCAACGCTTATCTGGTGGTGACGAGCACTGTGGAGGACCCCGTCTACCTTGCGCAGCCCTTCCAAAGCGCTTCGCACTTCCGGAAACAGCCGGACGGCGCGGGATGGAAGCCCCGGCCCTGTGTGACCAGGTGGTGATTGTCATGAAAAAACGCTGGAGTATCGCGGCATCCGTATCGTCGCTCCTGGCGCTGGCTTCGGTTTTGGCCTTCGGTCAGGGACTCGACTTTTCCGGACACACCGGGCTGCCTGCCGGGATCGACATCTCCGGTTCCTGGTATCCGCTGCCGTTTCAGGATTCCGGGCTCATCACCGCTTCGGGCGCGCTGGCGGAATACGGAGGCATTCCTTTGAACGAAGCGGGCCGGCTGTATGCGCTTGCCTGGAACCCCTCGCGCATACAGGGACGGCAGCACCAGTGCATGGGCTACGTCCCGCCCTACACCTACAACCAGCCCGGCAATCTCCGCTTCTGGGAAGAACGCGATCCTTATACGCAGCGCCTCGTCGCCCTGAAACAGTACTGGCAGATCAGCGAAGGCACTCGCACCATCTGGATGGATGACCGCCCGCATCCGCCAGCCTACGCGCAGCACACGTGGTCCGGCTTCGCGACCGGCAGGTACGAAGGCAATCAACTGACGGTTTATACCACCCACCTCAAACGCGGCTGGATTCGCGCCAACGGCATACCGCAAAGCGATGGCGCCACTTTGGTTGAACACTTCATTCGGCACGGGGATCGCATTACCTACCTCTCTGTCGTGAACGATCCCGTTTATCTGGAAGAGCCCTTCAGCCGCACCTATACTCTGGGACGCAGCATCAAAGAGCCCGATACGTGGCAGTATGCGTGCGACGACGGCGAGCAGATTCTCGGGCGCACCGAGGACCAGGTGGAGAGCTATTTTTGGGGCCGCCACCCCTTCCTGCACGAGTTCGCAGACAAGAACAAAATTCCCTTCCTGGGCACGCTGGGCGGGCCGGTGACGATGTACGCCGAACTGCTCGACAAAGTAAGCGACCAGAAGGCGGCCGAAGCCGCCGCTACCGCGGAACTGAAGCCCTCCGCCGGGCCGATACAAGTCAGCCGGGTTGCCGACCCTACTCCGCACGACGGCGAAATTCATGTGCTCCCCGTGCAGGGGAACATTTTCATGCTGGCCGGCGATGGTGGCAATGTCGCCGTGCAGGTGGGCGACCAGGGCGCGATTGTGGTCAACTCCGGCGCGGGCGGCATTCCCGACAATATTGTGGCGGCGATCAAGAAGCTCACCGACAAGCCGATTCAGTTCATCGTCAACACGGGGTTTCAGCCGGATTACACCGGCGGCAATGCTAAGCTGCGGGCGGCAGGCTTCGATCCCAGCGTGGAAGGCTCGTTTTTCTCCGGCCAGTTCGCCGATGCGGGCAAAGGCGCCACCATCATCGGCCACCAAAACGTGGAGAACCATCTCATGGCCCTGAAGACCGCCCCGGAAGGCTGGCCTAGCGACACGTTTGTGCAGGCGCGGCGGCGCAAGTTCCACAACGGAGAGGCGGTCGAGATCTTCCATGTGCCGAATGCGGTAACGGACGCCGACAGCGTCGTGCATTTCCGGCGCTCCGATGTAATCGTTACCGGCGACATTTTGAATCTGGTGAATTACCCGCATATTGACGTGAAGAACGGCGGAAGTATTCAGGGCGAGTTGGAAGCGCTCAACTTCCTTCTGGACCGTACCGTCTATCAGCACGATGAAGAAAACGGCACGATGATCATACCCGGCCGTGGGCGTTTGTGCGATGAGTGGGAGCTGGCCGAATACCGGGACATGCTGGTCATCATCCGCGACCGCGTACAGGACCTGATTCGCAGCGGCGCCACGCTCGATCAGGTTCAGGCTGCCCGGGTCACGGCCGACTATGACACGCGCTTTGGGGCCACCGCTGGCGCCTGGACGACGCCGATGTTCGTGGAAGCCGTGTACACAACTTTGAAAAATCCGCCGAATGGCATAAAAAGATAGGAAGGTACCTATGTGGAAGCATGCCTTCTGTCTGAGTCTCCTGTTCGCGGGAGTCCTTTCCGCAGCCGACCCGCCTGTCACATTTAACAAGGACGTCTTGCCGATTCTGCAGAAAAAATGCCAGTCATGCCACCGCCCGGGATCGATTGCGCCTATGTCATTCCTCTCCTACCAGGAGACGCGACCCTGGGCCAAAGCGATAAAGGCGGCGGTACTTGCGCGCAAGATGCCGCCCTGGTTCGCAGACCCTCGATACGGGCACTTTTCAAATGACCATTCATTGAGCCGCGCCGAATTGGACACCATTTCCCGATGGGCGGACACAGGCGCAGCGGAAGGTGATTCGAAGGATGCGCCTCGGCCGGTCAAGTGGGCGGAAGGCTGGCAGGTCCAACCGGATGTCATCGTGCAGGGTCCGGCCTATGACGTTCCGGCGAACGCCAGGAACAACGTCGTGGAATGGATCTCTGTTACAGTGCCTTCCGGCTTTACTAAAGATACCTGGATTACGTCCGTTCAGATCAAGCCGGAGCACCCGGCTGTGGCTCACCACATCTGCCTGGGATTTAACCGCCATACGCCGGACGTGAAGTACTTCGACCCTGTCTGGATGGACAAACCGCGGGACGAAGAAGGGAGCGTCCTACCCGACAAGGGTCCCACCTTCGGTCCAGCCACGCCGGGAGGCCGTTTCCGCAGTATGGCGGAAGATTGTTATTTGCCAGGCAATCCGGTGGCCGACTACCGGGAATTCCAAGCTGCCAAGCTGATTCCGGCGGGCAGCGATATCACTCTGAACCTACATTACACTCCGAATGGCACGGCCGTGACCGACCATGTTCAGCTTGGCTTCACCATCGCCCCGGAAGCACCCGCCAAGAGATATGTTTCGCTGAGCACTTCGGCGCCGACTAGTCCGCGCGTCTTCGCCATTCCGCCGAACGATCCAAATTGGCAGAGCCCTCCGGCCGAAGTGACGTTTACGGAGGACTGCGAACTCGTCTACATGATGCCGCATATGCATGTTCGCGGGAAAGATATGACTTACACGCTTATCTATCCCGACGGCCGGAAGGAAGTTGTCCTGAGCGTGCCGAATTACGACTTCAACTGGCAGTTGGGCTACACCACAAACGTTAAGGTCCCCAAAGGCACGAAGCTTCACGTCGACGCGCATTACGATAATTCGGTCAACAACAAGTGGAACCCCAACCCGAATCGGACCGTTTACTACGGCGAAATGACCTGGGAAGAGATGATGTTCCCGTTCTTCGGTGTGCTCATCGACCGGAACGCGGACCCGACCAAGGTCATCTCGTCTTCCGGGCCGCGTGTTGGCGGAGCGTAACCGTATGACTCCGACGAAGGTTCATCTCGTGGGCAGCATTGCCCTGGACAGTGTCGAAGATGTTTTCCGGACTGCCGGCAATACTCTCGGGCGAAGGCTGCAGCGCATTCCGGATGGCGAACCGGGAGGACGAAGGTTGTGGATCAGTTGGCAATACCCGCTGCTGCGTTCCCTGCCGTTCCTGAAAGCCGATACTAGCCGGCCCAATCAGACTTCCGGATTCCTGCCGCTGGGATTGGCAGCGGGAACCGATCCTGAGAGCATACGATTTCCCGAACTTGGCTATGCGAGGGAAGCACGGGCTTCTTATCAGGATTTCATCGCCGCCCAAAGCCGGGGCGAACTGCCGACGACCACGCGATTCCAAGTGTCTTTGCCTACGCCTTTCGCGGTGATGAATCCGTTCCTGCTTCCGAATGATGTACTCGCCGTCGAACCCGCCTATGAACGGGCAATGCTTGGCGAAGTAGCGGCGCTTTCGAAAGCCATACCGCACCGCAGCCTTTGCATTCAATGGGATGTCTGCATTGAGATGGTTCTCTGGGATGGACGGTGGCCGTTCAGTTCCAACCCGTTTAAAGACCTGCGCACTGAAATCATGGCACGGCTGTCGAGGCTCGCGGCGGCCGTTCCCGAGGATGTCGAGTTGGGCTTCCACTTGTGTTACGGCGATTGGGACGCCAAACATTTCGTTGAGCCCGAAGACACGGGTAAGCTGGTGGAGTTCGCGAATACTCTTGCGGCCGCGGTGACCCGGCCAATCGCCTACATCCACATGCCGGTCCCGGTGAACCGCTCGGATGCGGTATACTTCGCGCCCCTTGGCTCGCTGAAACTCCCTCGCGGAACCGAGCTGTATCTGGGCCTGGTCCACGACGACGGTGCGGAGTCAACGCGCGCCCGCATGCAAGCCGCTGAAAAATACGTACCGGACTTCGGTATCGCGACCGAATGCGGCATGGCGCGCTGCCGCACACCCGAGCTGGTTCGCAGGCTGCTCTCGATTCATGCCGAGGTCTCGGCGGAGCCGCCGCTCGGCGCCGCTCATTCCGGATAGCGGCCATATGGACCTCGGAGGCCTGGATCTCAATCTGCTGGTCGCGCTGGATGCCCTCTTCGCCGAGAAGAGCGTGTCGCGAGCCGGCGATCGACTGCATCTCAGCCAGTCGGCCACTAGCGGCGCCCTGGCCCGCTTACGAGAGGTCTTCCGCGATCCGCTTCTCGTTCCCGTAGGCCGGAAGATGGTCTTGACCCCGGTTGCGGAATCTCTGGTCGAGCCGGTCCGGAATTTCCTGCTCCAGGCGGAGGCGATCCTCAACAACAATCCCGTTTTCGACCCGTCCTCGTCCACGCGCAAGTTCCGTCTGCTGATGTCGGACTACGTCGAAACCGTTTTGATGACGGAAGCCCTGCCGCGCATCGAGCAGTTCGCGCCGGGCATCCGGCTGGAGTTCATCTCCAATGTGGAAGGTGGATTGGATGCCCTCGACCGCGGGGAAATCGACCTTGCCATCGTCCCTTCCGTCCGGGTCGGTGCGGAACATCCTTCCGAGCTGCTGTTCGAAGATGAGTTTACCTGTGTCGTCTGGTCCGGGAACACCCGCGTCAAATCCACCATCTCACTCGAAGACTACCTCGCTATGGGCCACATCGTGGTGCGCTTCGGGCGGCACCAGGAACTGACCACTTTCGATGAATGGTTCATGGAACGATTCGGTCACGAACGCAGGATCGAAGTGGTTACGACGGCCTTCAATCTGGTTCCACAGATGCTGGTGGGAACTCACCGGATCGCGACGCTGCACCGGCGGCTCGTGACGTTCTATAAGCGGTATCTGCCGCTTAAGGTGATTAATCCTCCATTTGAAATCGGCACTTTCCAGGAATCGATGCAGTGGCACAAATCGCGGGATCGCGATCCCGGGACTCTATGGCTCCGCTCGCTCCTGCGCAGCGTCGTACCGCAAGTACCGGCGCGGGAGCCTCCGCGTCCGAAGCCTCGGATACAGCCGGTCCACATACCGGGGCGGGCTTAACCGGTTTCGGTATCGTTCGCGCGAATAGCTGAGATCGTAACAAACGATTTTACAGATGAGTGCCCCAGACCATATAGTGTCCCTACAAGCGCCGAATCTTCAGCGGAATCCATAGTTACGCTTCAGCAGCTCTGAATGCCGGGATCCAGGCCCGCAAGGTTCTGCGCATCTTTTCAAAGAGGTCGCGGGAGACTCATGAAACCAATCGCCGGTTTGCTCCTCTTGTTGGGCGCAAACGCATTTGCTCAGCAGGTCGCTCAAATCAGCGGAGCCGTCACGGACCAGAGCGGCGCCGCCATACCCGACGTGCAGTTAACGGTCACGCAGGCGGATACCGGCCTGAAACGGATGACCAGTTCCGACAGCAAGGGATTTTACGTCATCCCCGACCTCCCGCTGGGCCCTTACACCCTGGAGGCCACTAAGCCGGGGTTCCAGACCTTCGAGCGCATGGGTATCGTGCTCCAGGTGGGCACCAACCCCGAAATCCCCGTGACGATGCGGCTGGGCGAATTGTCGGAAAAAATCGTGGTCGAGGCGACCACGAGTGAAGTGGAGACCCGCACCGCCGGGGTCGGAACCACCGTCGTCGATACTCAGAAGATTCTTGACCTGCCGCTGAACGGCCGCCAGGCAACCGATCTGGTACCGCTCAGCGGCCTGGCCGTAACCACATCCAGCGCCCCTCCGACTTACACCATGAATACTGGCCCGAGTATCGCCGTCGCGGGTGGCATGAGTTGGAGCGTGCAGTACAACCTGGATGGCGCACCTCACGTGGATACGTACGTCGGCACCAGCATGCCTCTTCCCTTCCCCGACGCGCTGCAGGAGTTCCGTCTTTCCACGGGCGCACAGGAAGCCTCCAGCGGTGGTCATTCGGCCGCTTCGGTGGACGCAGTCACCCGTTCTGGCACCAATTCGTTTCACGGAGATTTATTCGAATTCTTCCGCAACTCGGATCTCAATGCCAGAGATTTTTTCGCGGCCGGAAGTGACGGTCTGAAGCGCAATCAGTTCGGCGGAGTGCTGGGCGGCCGCATCATCCGCGACAAGCTCTTCTTCTTCCTCGGCTACCAGGGGACGACCATCCGGCAAAATCTCGTGAACGGCAGCGCCTACGTGCCCACCGCGCCCGAACTGAAAGGCGATTTTTCCCAATTCATCGCTGCCAAATGTCCCGGAGCGGCGGCGGTGGCCAGTTCTCCGGCCGTACTGAGCCACTTTTCAGGGCCCTTCGCCCTGAGTCAGGCGGCACTCAAGATTTCCACCTACCTCCCGCAGACCAGCGATCCCTGCGGCCACGTTCTCTACGGAACGCCGGTTCATCAAAATCAGCTCCAGGCGCCCTTCCGCATCGATTACCAGGTCAGTGCCAAACACACGCTGTTCGCGCGATATCTCATCACGCGGATTCAGACGAAGCTTCCCTATGACATCACGCATAACGCGCTAGCCAGCAACCAGGTGGGACAGGACGATCAGGCGCAAGCACTGGCGCTCGGCGATACCTGGCTGATCAATCCGACGACCGTCAACTCATTTCATCTTTCCGGGACCCGAGTGGGCGCTCGGACACCTGCCGCCGTGCCGTTCACGCCTCAGAACGTCGGAATGAATTTCTACAGCTACTACGGGTTTGTGCCGATCCTGATGGCCGGCGTCGGCTTCAATACCGACTTCCCGGCCAATTTCGCGGCCGGAAGCGATACCATCACCAACGCTGGTTTCAATGACGACCTCACTCTGGTGCGCGGATCCCATCAGTTGGCCTTCGGCGGAAGCTTCACACGATCGCTGCTCAATGCGCAATCGTATGCGTGGTCGCAAGGGCTCTTCATCTTCGCAGGCATTTTCAGCTCGCCACTCGTCGATTTCCTCACCGGCAACGTGGTGAACCTCCACCAATCGAATCCCAACCCGGACAACGTGACTCAGAACCTCGTCGGACTGTACGCGTCGGACAACTGGAAGGTCAACCGCCGACTGACTGTGTCCTACGGCATACGCTGGAATCCCTTCCTTCCGATGTCATTCAAAAACGGGGATACCTACAACTTCAGCCTCAGTAACTTTTATGCGAATGTGCGCAGCTCTGTAGTGCCCACGGCTCCTCCAGGACTGTTGTACGTGGGCGACAAAGGCGTCAACGGAAAATCGGGCATGAACGATCAGTTAGCTCACGTGGAACCGCGCGTCGGCATTGCGTGGGATCCGACCGGGTCGGGCAAAACCGTAATTCGAGCGGGAGCGGGGATCGCTTACGACACCATCCGCATGGATATTCACGAAAACACTTCGTCGGTATCGCCGTTTCGTCTGACCGTGATTCAGAATTTCGCCGGCCCGGGCTCCTTGTCGCTGGATAATCCCTACGCCACCAATCCCGGCGGAAACCCGTTCCCCTACAGCTACAATCCGCGCAACCCGGTGTTTCCCAGCCAGTATCTCTATCAGGGGTTTCTTCCCATCGACCCCAATCTGAAGACGCCAGGCCAGTATACGTGGAACTTGGGAATCCAGCATCAGGCCGGCGCGCGGCTGTTCCTGTCAGCTACCTATGTGGGCTCTGAGATTGCCCACCTGTGGGACAACGTGGACCTGAACCCGGCCATCTGGCTTCCGGGCAAACCCGTAATTGCGAGCCCGGCGACGGCGGCACAGTTCGGCCAGTGCGCCGCCCTTCAGGCCAACTGCGGCGGCAGCGCGGAAAATTTCCGGCGCCTGCTCGAAATGACGAATCCGACGGCTCCGAATGTGAACGATTACGGTTCCATCACCAGCCTCGATTCGGGCGGCACCCAGCACTATAACGGGCTGCTGGCCAATGCCCGCTGGCGCGCAAATGACAACCTGAACATCTCCACGAACTGGACCTGGTCGCATTGCATCGGTCTGCCCGCCACCAATATCTCCAATCTCGGCGCGGTCTACCCGCATCAGCCGTATCAGAACAACGGACCGCAGAACCGCCATCTGGATATGGGCGATTGTAATGGCAATTCAGCAGACATCCGCCATATCGTGAACTTGATCGCTCAGGCGAGGACTCCCCGTTTCCAGTCGTCATGGGCGCGCCGCCTGGCGAGTAATTGGAATTTCTCGACGATCTACACTTTCCGCACCGGCCCGCCCCTGACCGCACAACTGAATTCCAGCCTCGATAATGCGCTGAACGGGTTCGCCTCGGCGGGTAACAATCCGGTGCCGCAGCGGCCGGATCAAGTGCTGCCCGATGTCTATGCGTCCAACAAAGGCCAGTCGTGCTCGCCCGCTCCCTGCGTGAGCTATCTAAATCCCGCAGCGGTGGCCACGCCCACGATTGGAACGTACGGCAACATGGGAGTGGGCACAATCCGCGGCCCGAACTTCTGGGAGTGGGATCAGGCCGTCACCCGCGAATTCCCCTTGCGCGAACGCGTTCGGCTGGAGTTCCGCGTCGAAGCCTTCGATCTCACAAACTCCGTCCGGCTCGGCTTCCCGAACTCAACCCTCAACGGCACCTACGGACAGATCACCAGCGATCAGCCGACCACCGGCGCCAGCACCGGGATCAGCACCGGAACCGGCGCGCGCATCGTGCAGTTCGCTCTCAAACTGGTGTTCTGAATCGTATTTTCCGAGCCGCGACCGCAAGGGAGCGTTAATATTGTCGTGACGTCTCGTGGCTTACCTGATCACGTTTGCCTGTTACGCCATGGCAGCGTCGTGCTCAGCAGAGAGAGCCAATGAGCATCTTTGCGGCCGAGGAAGTGCGCCGTTAAATGCCGGCATCATACGCTCCCTCACGGTCACGGCTCGGTCGAATTCACGCCTCCCGCTCTTATGGCCCGCACTGTTTTCTCGCTTGCGGCATCTCGGCTCACAGCCGCCCGTTGCTGATGGCCAGCCAGGACTTGGCGCATTCCTCGACGACGGTGAGATACGTCTGGACCTCGCCTTTGCCAACCACCCACGGGTTTGGTTCGCCTGGTTTCCGCGCTTTCGTACGCTCCAACCGGTTCAGCGCGTCGTTATATTCGGTGTGATTCACGATGATGACGTCCGCGCCCCGCCCGCCGCTGATGTCCTTGAGACGTTCGGCGTTGGAGATGTAAGACTCCAGCATTTCCTTCGAAGTCGCCCCGCTTAGCGCGGTGCCGCCCCACTCCATCGCGAGGTGCGGTTGCCCGTGATCTTTGACTGGAACCAGGAATGAAAGCGTGCCGGCAGTGTGCCCGGGCGTTATATAAATCGTGACCGTGGTGTCGCCCAGGGTCACTTTCTGCCCATCGGTGGCGTCCATGTCGCGACGCGGCGGGTCGGCCTCCCGCGCGGACAGTTCCCAATCCTTGGGACCCATGATGATATGTGGGTGATAGGTGTCCTGCAAAAACTTGACGCTGCCATCGTGATCGCCGTGCGCATGGCTCACAATAATGTATTTGATATCCGCCGGCTCGAGCCCCACCTTCTTCATCCCGTCCACAATTTCGTCCTGTGCCGCATATCCGAACAGCGTATCGATCAGAATAATCCCTTCCGAGGTCTTCACCGCCCATGCGCTGTTCACTTTGGTGTTCAGCATATAGAGGTTGTCGAACACCTGACCGCCTTCGGCGTACCAGTTCTCCCTGGGAGGAACCGCGGCCGGACCACGACCTCCACGGCCGCCTCTACCCGGACCGCCAGGCGGGTTCGCGGTCGGTACGGGCCCGATCGTCGCCGGGCACGCCAGGCGCGCCGCTCCGCTGTTGTTGGAATTCAAAAGCGCAGTGGCGGCGGCCTTGTGAGCTGACCCGGTATCTTCTGTTTGTGCCCCTGCCGGTTGCGCCAGCATGGCGGCCGTCAGCAACAAGGGAAAAATCGCGTATCTCATCTGCATGGCAGATTAGTCTATCTCAACTGGAGCCGCCTCCCGTCAGGGCTTCTGGAAAACCGTTTGGGACTCGGCGGCTGCCGCTCGCGAGCCCTTCGGCCGCGTCACTACCAGGATCAGCGCCGCGGATAGCAGGCACGAGCCGCCTAAAGCGAGATAGGCAAGCGTCATGGCTCCCGTAGCATCACGAATACGCCCCACCAGAAACGGGCTGAGGTAGCCGGCCAGGTTGCCGACTGAGTTAATCCACGCGATCCCGGCGGCTGCTGCGGCGCCCGACAATACCGCCGTTGGCAAAGCCCAAAATACCGCTTGGGTGCACATGATCGCCACGGTGGTGCAGGTGACCAGCGCCAATCCCTGCCACCCGGAGATGCCCGGAAGCCCTGCCATCGCCAGGATCACTCCCGCAATGCCGACCCCCAAAGCGACATGCCACCTTCGCTCGCCAGTGCGGTCGGAATGGTGGGCATAGATCACCATCGCAATTGCCGCCGTTCCCCAGGGAATGGCAGAAAGCAAGCCGATGAACAAGGGATTGCGCGTGAGCGAATCCTTGAGAATCTGCGGCATCCAGAACGCCAGCGCGTAATTCCCCATCTGCAGGCCAAAGAAGGCCAGGCACAGAAGCCACACCTTGTCGCTTTGAAAGGCATCGCGGAAGCGGTGCGCGGTCACCCCCGCACGCCGCTTGGCAACCTCCTCCTGTTCCAAGTCGCGCGCGATCAGGGCTCGCTCTTCCTCGTCCAACCAACCGGCTTCCGCCGGCCCGTCCACGAGATACAGCAGCAACGCGATTCCCGCGATCACGGATGGCAGTCCCTCCACCAGAAACAAAAACTGCCAGGAGCGCAAATTCCCCAAATGGTGGGACCCCGCCAGAATCCAGCCGGACACAGGCCCCGCCAATACTCCCGAGAGTGGATTGGCGCTGATGAGCATCGCCACGATTCTGGCGCGGCGATGCTGCGGATACCAGAATGTAAGATACAGCATCAGCCCCGGAAAGAATCCCGACTCCACCATCCCGAGCAGGAACCGTAAAGCGTAAAAGCTGGCAGCGCCCTTCGCGAACAGGGTGCTGGCGGAGACGATCCCCCATGCGATCATGATCGGCCCCAGCCAGCGGCGCGCGCCCAGTCGCCGGAGCATCATGTTGGCCGGCACTTCCCACAGGAAATAGCCGATGAAGAACAGCCCGGCCCCGGCTCCGTATACCGTGTCGCTCATCCCCAGGTCCGTTTGCATCTGGAGTTTGGCGAATCCTACATTCACCCGGTCGACGTACGCAAGAATGTAGCAGGCAAATAGAAAAGGGACGATGTGCCAACTGATTTTGCGATACGTTACCGTTTGCGGATGCATGTTGTCCGGCCGCCTGCCTGGGCTGCAGGCAGGCGCTACCCATTTTACGGGTACCATTTGGCGCGCATCCTCCGGCAGTTCCGGTAGGCTGAATCCGGTCCATATGCATGTGTGGTTGCTTAGGCCCATGAGAGCGGCTGCGCGGTACCGGGATGAACCGGGTATCACTATCGCGATTCGTCCCGCCAAAGCGTGTATACTCTCAGGGAGTTCCATTTCGAGGCGAACTGTCCCGGGTGTCTCCTGTACAAATTGTGGAGGGGCTATGTCGCAGGCAGGAACCAGCCGTAAAAAGACCCGCCATTGGTGGGAATGGTTCGACAACGGCGTCAAGCGCATTAGCGCAGTCGTGGCTCTTTCGGCCGCGGTATTCGGACTAATCAAAAGCTTTGCCGGACCAAACGAAATTAAGACGCCAGGGAACAACGTCCTGATCTTGGATGTCACGCTGATCGAGAACCAGTTCCAGCAAGTTACCGGTCAGCCGCTGAAGGACCCGGCCACGAAGGAACTACTCCGTAGCGCGGTAAACCTCGCCAAAGCCCACCAGTACGATGAAAGCCGCAAGCTTTTTCAGCAATTGGCTGCGACCGTCCCGGTCCCCGTGGTATGGAACAATCTGGGGGCGTTGGAAGCTGATAAGGGCGACTATGTTGCCGCCAAGGAGGCGTATCAGCAGGCGGTCGCAAAACAGGCGGACTTCGCCCCGGCTCTGAAGAACCTGGAGAAACTCACAACCGAGAAACCGCACACCGTTTCCGTGAGCTCAACCGAATCAGAACCGAATAACGACTTCGATCGCGCCAATGAAATTACTGTGGGCTCCCGCGTCGCCGCTGCCATCTCCGATGGCTCCGATACCGATTTTTATCATTTTCAAACCCCCCGCGGTCCGCGGGATCATTACTCCGCCTCTCTGGAGAATGGCGGGTTGACATTGCGGCCTTCCATTACGGTATATAGCGGCAACCGAAGCCAAGTTACAGCAAACTACTCACACGAACCTCTCAAGCAATTCGAGGTCGAGTTCCCGGCGGAGGGCGAAACTGCTTACTACGTGCAGGTGTCCGGTGTAGACGGTACGTCGGGACCTTACACTCTGCAGATCAAGCCACTCAAGCTTTACGACCGCTTCGAGCCCAATGACAATTTCGTCCAAGCGAAGACCATATCCTCTGGCACAACGATCGACGCCAATATCATGGATGGCCAGGACACCGATTTCTATCTCGTGCGGTCCGCCACTACCGGCCAAATAACCGCCCGCGTCGAGAACGGCGGAACAACGATGCGCCCTTCGGTTTCGATCTTCGACAGTAACCGTTCCGCGATTACAGCGAACTATACTCACGAGCCGTTGGCTCATTTTGATGTGCCGTTTCCGGCGCAGGCCGGAGTCTCCTACTACGTGCAGGTTTCGGGGATGGATGGCACCTCCGGCGCTTATAAGCTCACAGTGAAATAAAGTTCAGTGCATTCGGCCAAATACCGGTTGACACGACATTTCCCTAATTTCCTGTTTCAAACTATTTTGGGCCAACAGAGGCAAGACACTGAGCAACAAGACGAGACTGAGTCGGGAGTAGCAACTTTTTGGGTGTTTCCGGCTATGGCTTTCCATCGAACGAGTCATAAGGATCTCCTGTAAGTTGTGCCACGATCGCGCAGGTCAGCGAATCTGGCTTATGAAAACCGACGTGGGAAGGGCAACAGGGATCGGATGACTCGGCGAGGAGCCGGGAAAGACCAACCGGGCTTTCCCGTAGTCTGCGCTACGGCCGGGGAGAGGCAAAATAGTATTTTTTGATGAACGCGATTAACGGCCCGCGGCGTTCACGCTGCAGGAGTCCGGACTGACCGCCTCGAAAAGACGCTCCTCGTCATTCGCACTAAATGCCATTTGAACGTTGAGCAGTTCGGGCACACTCTGGGCTGCGCGGCTGATACCGGTATGGGCGTGCTCGGTTGTCCGGAGGAGGATATGGTATAACTCGTGCGCAGCCACCCGGCCCAAAGCACGTCCGAACAACCGATCGCGATCTCTGCGGCCGGCTCCTTTAAGATCGGGCACGACGAACTGCCGGACGGCGTCGCAGAGTACGTCGGCAAATGGCAATACATTTCCATCCGCAATGTGGGTCTGCCCCAACACAACGCTTGGCGAAAGAAGCGTTTTTTTTGTGGATATCGGCCAGGAACTGCGGCACTGACCATCCATGTGGAGTATAACAAGCTGGCCGTCGACTCCCGTCTCCGGGGGGCGGCCCTCCATCCAATTCAGGGTCACGCCGGAGGTCGCAAACGCAGCCCCGGCTGTGTTCTCAAGCGCCTGCAAAACTAGAGGAGGCACGCTGGTTCCGGTGAGGAAAACCGTCACCGGGGTGGCCATCTGCAATGGTTGCGCGTGGCTGGCTTGGCAGCAAAGGGCGAACATGGCCGTGAGATAACGCATCGCACACCTCACACTCGGAGGTCCGGCGATAGTCTATCACAGCCTTGGGACCGGTGGCTGAGTTAACAATTACACAACTTGGGCGTTCGCCTATGAACAGACCGGCGATCCTACCCTGGCTGATGGCATTCTCGACCGGCTGGTTCATAACGCGCATCGGAACGAAATGCGCGGGGATTCGATGCGCAAAAACCGTGGCAAGGCCAACACATAAAGGCGCCTATCGCATAACCGAGCCCTCAATGATAGCCCGATCTGGGAGCCTTCCGCCTTGGCCACTCCCATCTTGAAAGAACCTGCCACTTTCTATCCGCCCAGAAAGCGAGTGAGAGCATGAAACATAGCATAGTAACAGCGGTAAAGAGAAGAACGGCGTCTCCTGACCACAGCGCTCCAACACCAGGCGGGTGAATGCGCGCGAAGCGCGTGAAGCGGAGGAAGGCAGCGAGGCTTATTCCATCGAGAACCATCAACGCCAAGCCGCATTTCAGGAGAAATCGGCTGGTCCGATATGGATCGCTATGCACGACAGGAGTCGATGGGGCTAACGATGATTTGCGTTTTCTATTTCGACTTTTCGGCACGACTCCTTCCCGATAATAGCAGCCATGGCGGACCTTCACCGCTGGCTAAAACGCCGGTCAATCGGGTCGCTGGAGCACAGCCGTTTGTGGCGGCCGCGGTTTCGGAGCGCTGGTTGCGCTCCGGGTCTTTCCAGTGCTGAGGCGGGGACAAGGGCTGCCGCCCCTTTCCCCGCACCCCTTTCTCCGCTAGCGGCGTCCTTCCTCCGCTGCGCTCCGGATAGCTTTCTCTTGACGAAGCCGAACACTTTCCCGCACAATCGAGATGCCAGCGTCGCTACGCTCCGATGGTGTTCGGGATTTATCCCGGAATGCCGTTCGGCTTCCTTTCGGATTGAGCGTTCAGCTTCGCCGGAATCCCCAAGTATTGACCAGCCCTGGTCGTTTATAGCTTCTTCCCCGCCCCCACCGGGGGTACGAGCTTTCCTGCGTCGGGACCGGCACCCCAATAGACGCAAGCATCAAACAGTTGTGAATACGTGAATCGGCCATCGCTGAGATTTCCGATGCCGTTTCGGCCTAGAGGGACCAAGACCGGGCGCATCCGGGACGTCAACGCAGGTTCGAAGTTCTCGGAGAAATACGGTTGGGGGCCGCCAGTCGTGTACACCACGACCATCCGGAGGCCGCGGTGCCTCTGTTCGAGTCTTGACGTGAGTCCCTCGGGCTCGGTCCATTTCAAGTGTTCCGACCCATAGACGACTAATGCTTTGGCGTGCTTGTGCAGCACGTTCTTTTCGATGACGGACACCGCCGTACCGTCACGGTCGAGGCGGCTGCCGGGCGGTGGATCTCCCGCGAGCACCCTGATCCGTCCGGTTGGCGGTAGTCCCGCGTTTACCTGCCTGACAGCGGTCAGGAAATCTTCATACACCGGCGACTGCCACACATCGCTCCGTTGAGTCGTGTTTGTCCAGACCCGCTGAAGGGCTGCCCTCGGGACGTCATCGCCGCGGACGTATTGGTCAATGATCACTTGATCGGCGGTGCTTGCACACTCTACTACAATGAAACGCACCTTTTTCGGGAATCCCGGATGACGGACGAGCGCAATCCGAAGCTCCGAATCGTCTTTGGCCCAGTGGGCCTCTGACAGCCCGAGAACATCGGCGTGGTCGAAAGTGGTGATAAGCTCCTCGACGATCCTGTCTAAACCAGTCGTTTCAGCGGGAAGCCACGTGACTGACGCGCGCTGCTGAGCGAACGCCGGCAATGAACAGGCCACCAGAGCTGCGAGAATCCTACTTCGAATCATGAGGCTTCAACAATTATGAAGGGTTCGTAGAGTCGCGGTCGACGTTTGCAATTAACAATGAAAGCCTCAGGCTGTGCTCGCTACATGAGCGTTAGTCCCCGTCTGGGACTGTACTGCCGCTGATCGTTCATAATCCGGCGTTTCTGGGCGATGAACCTACCAATTCCAATATTTCACGCAGGTCTGCTACATACCTCAACAGTCCCAGGTTAGTCTCTTCCACCGGATCGATTTCATTGACATAGCTCGAAAGCTCTTTGAAGTCACGTACGAGGTCGGACTCGTTAGCTGCAACCGCGTCGAAATGTATCGTGGGATCGCGGAGCTCTCCCACGAAGGCAGCAGGAAGTTTTACCGCTACCGGTTCCGTCACGCACTGTGGGGCCCACCACAAAGGGTCGCGCGTCGCCCGAGGTTCCGACGGCGTCCCCCAAAAATCGAAACCTGCGGTCTCCAACAGATTCCAATCCACCAAGCCTTTCCGTTTCAGCGACTTTCCCGCCTTCCTTCCCAAACCCGCTCCCTAGCCAACCCCCGATCACGCCATTTGCTGAAAAATCCGCGTCATCGTTTTCAACAGTTTAGGAGTTCCAGAGCGCTTCCACCCAAAATCAGCCTGCTACAACGAGGTTGGGAGGAATTTCCGCAACCCTCCCCAATCTCGAATAAGGAAAATTTATGGCAGACATGCAGCTCAACGAACTGACGAATATAGAAACTACCGAGGCCAAGGTTCCGTGCTATGGCGGCGTCCCGCATCATCCAACCGGCAGAGCCCGCTCCGCGCTGAACGCGATCAAATTCTCTCTGACTGGACGAACCATCCTCTTGGACGCCGGCGAGGTCCCCTTCTACCAGGCCTTTTGCAAGGAGATCATCGATTCCTATTCCCCCGCCAATCCCGAGGAACGCCGCCTCGCCGCAAGCATCGCCGATGACGAGTTCCGCCTCCG
>Ga0070734_10000915_pt1 | contig 49928 bp, 39 predicted proteins | sample Coa_R1_8_FD_66444 | JGI IMG/M metagenome (GOLD analysis project Ga0070734, IMG submission 66444) | Surface soil microbial communities from Centralia Pennsylvania, which are recovering from an underground coalmine fire - Coalmine... | ecosystem: Environmental > Terrestrial > Soil > Unclassified ...
CGATCACCGATTCGCCGAAGTATCCGTAGGAAGTGTCGCGCGACGCGCTCATGAGCAGCCAAGCGGAGAACCCTTCAGCATCCTCGCACTCTCGGGTGGGGGCGCAGATGGGGCGTTCGGCGCCGGCGCCCTGGTGGGGCTGACGAACGCAGGAGCACGTCCGCGCTTTTCCGTCGTCACGGGCGTCAGCGCCGGCGCCTTGCTCGCGCCTTACGCATTTCTCGGTGCCCAATGGGACCAGCAACTCATCGACGCCTACACGAGCGGACGGGCGGAACATCTGCTTCAGCCGCGCCGGCTCGGTGTGATCTTCGGCTCAAGCGCGTATCGTGGCAGACCACTCGAACAACTGATCGATCACTACCTCAGCGACAAGCTAATGCACGCGGTCGCCCGTGAGGCGGCTTCGGGTCGCCTGCTGCTCGTAGCAACCACCAACGTTGATACCGGGGAGCCCGTGGTTTGGGATCTCGGATCAATCGCGTTGAATGGGGGCGCCAATGCGAGAGCGCTTTTTCGGGAGGTCTTGGTCGCATCTGCCAGCGTCCCTGGCATGTTTCCGCCGGTGATCATCCGTGTGCAAGACGAAACCGGAGACTACAGTGAAGCTCACGTGGATGGGACCACCACTGTCCCTTTCCTTCTCCCACCCGCCTTTTTGCAATTGGCCCGAAATGCACCCCATGGCACTGCGCCCGTGGTCTATGTGATGGTCGACGGGCGACTGAGGGAATTAGCAGAATCGACAAAACTGCGCTTTAGGACAATTTTATCGCGCAGCATTTCCGCTGGCCTCACCCGCACGATGAGGACAACCCTCGAATTATCCGCAGCAACCGCCCGACGGCAGGGAGCGATTTTGAATTTTTCAGCAATCCCCGTCAGCTACGCTAACTTGTCACCCTTTGATTTCCGTTCGACGATGATGCGGCCGCTATTCTGGTACGGCTATGAGTGCGCGCACGCCGGTCGATTGTGGATTTCTTCACAAGGCATCGAGGGAGATCATGAAGGCCGCGACGGCACCGCGACGAGAAGGAACATTCCTTGTCCGGCGGATGACGAGTTCATCGAGCAAATCGCCGCACGCTGAGTGAAATAGCGGGGGCGATGTCTCCCACTGGCACGTCTGCTGAACCGTAGAGGTCGCAACGCTTAACGGAAGTGCTCGAAAGTGGGATATGGTACGCAAGAGGGAGCCCCAGACTTGAGCTACTTGCTTGAAGCTATTGAGAAAATAAAATTCGATTGTTACGCCTTTGCCCGTGCATTTACCCTCGTAATTTTCGCAAAAATGGAGTCGAACCGCGGGCCCTCAGTGCTTTCTAGCTCCGCCAACTACTCCTTAAGAGCTGCGTGGTAGTGATCTGCGGGGGCCAGAAGACCCGATGGAATATCTGTCCATAGACATGCAGGCTTGCCGGGGGAACGGACTGTAACCCCTCCCCTCCTTCTCCTTGTCTATCTAGGCCACCGGGCCACTGATCCTAGTAGCCTATGACAACCCGAGTGGAACAAATTTCGCTCAGGCGCTAGCGAACGGCGTAGCGAGTGAACACTAGGTCGCGAGCATTACCAGATTGGTGGCACGGGAAACAAATTTGAAGATGGGCGTCATCAGCAGATCGGCCATCTTTGTCGAACTGTGCGAAGCCCCAGCCACCTGTGGTTGGATACTTCCTCGAATTCTTAAGCATGACTTGAAGGTAGGCGTCTGTGGGAGGTCCCGTGACGAACGATTGCGCGCGCCCGAAGGCTTTGTTGTTCTCCTCTGAGGAGACATAGCTCCAAGCAAGACGGGCAATGATAGTACCGTCAGGAAACGGGGCGTGATCCCGATAGGCAATGATCGCCTCGTCATTTCCAAGGATTGCGCGTAGATCGTTAAGGTTCCCTTCCTCGTGAGCCACACTGACCAGCTTCCAATCTCGATATCCTTTGGGGAGGGTGACGCCAAAGAGCGGTGAAACACTGCTCTGCTGCGAGCCATCGCTAATCATCTGCGTCGACGAACTTGCGGCGAGCGGCAACGTAATCACCATCGCGCAAAACCCTAAAACGCCCGATTTCCTGTTTGAGAGACGCATAGCTGCTCTAGCCGATTCTCGCAGATCAACGCGTAAAGTTATCCGTTTTTCGGCCGCTCAGGCGAGTGCGCCGTGAGGTTGAGTTTTTCCACCATACGGCACAGTTCAGCGAGCGAGACAGCCTTTATCTTCCGCATTGCGTTGCTTCTATGGACCTTCACGGTGGTTTCGGTGATGCCCATCTCGGCTGCAATCTGCTTGTTCAGCCGCCCTTCCGCGACCTGAGTCAGAATGACTCGCTCGCGTGCGGTCAGCAGGTCGAAGCGCGCACGCAGGGCGCTCACGGCTGCTTGGTTTTCGCGGCGTTCACGGTCTTTTGCGAGGCCGACATACACTGCGTCCAGAAGGTCCTGTTCCCGGATTGGCTTTGTCAGAAACTCGACCGCGCCGGCCTTCATCGCCCGCACGCTCATTGGAACATCCCCATACCCAGTGATGAAGACAATTGGGAGCGTAACCGCTGCCGCGACCAAGTCCCGCTGAAAATCCAGCCCGCTATGCCCCGGTAGCCGCACGTCCAGAATAAGGCAGGTGGCACAGTCAGCGGGCTCTGATTCGAGAAACTCCGCGATGGATCCAAACTGTTCGGAGCGCAGCCCTACGGACCGCATAAGTCGACCCAGGGAGTCACGAAGCTCCAAGTCATCATCGATTACAACGACGCAAGCATCTGCTTCTGGCACGGTTTTGGCTCGCGATTGAAGGTCCGTCGAAAAGCGCATTCGGCCCCCTCATGTATGCGCCGATCCTAGCCCGAACGAATCCGATTGGACAGCTGAGGGCGCGCTTCTCGAGGAATCAATGGCCTAAACCAAGGTTTAGAGTTACAGGATGCTTACAGGGTCATGCTTATTGGGTCCAGCCGCAAACGGAGATGGCATCTTGACCGTGCAATCGCTCGTCTCGATCGTCGATGATGACCCCTCATTCGGCGAATCCATGCGGAGATTGGTGCGGTCGTTGGGCTATAGCGTCGCCGTATTTCCTTCCGGCGCGCTATTTCTCGCATCTTCGCAACTTGCCGAAACCCAGTGTCTCGTAGCAGACGTTCACATGCCTGAAATGACTGGAGTGGAGCTTTATGAGCACTTGATTGAACGGGGTCTAGCGATTCCGACGATCCTTATCACGGCCTACCCGGACGATCGCGTCAGGAACGTGATGCTCAACCGTGGAGTAGAGTGCTATCTTCGCAAGCCCTTGGTAGAAGCCGCTGTGGTTGACTGCCTCCGCTCGGCTCTGGCCCGCGGTAGGGCAAGTCGGGCCGCGCCATGACCCCGTATTGATCGCTGCCTCGACAACGGAGCTTGAGCGATGACCGATGCATCCGCTCAGTCAGGCCAAAGTGGCGGAGATGACGCAGCGCAGGTGTTGTGGGAAGACACGGACCGCGTCTTCTGCAGACTGCGGCCCGGTGACGCCGCGGCCTACACGCACGCGTTCGTACCACTGTTGCAGGGCATCGAACACCCGACGCCCGAGAGCGTCAAACGGCTCACCCAAGAATATGAGCTGAAGGAGTACCTGGATGGCGCTTGGTCACTGCGACCGCTGGAGCTGCGGCGCGAACCTGGGCGCACCATGTTGGTGGTTGAATACGCAGCCGGAGAACCACTGCATCGCCTCATCGGCGCACCCATGGAAGTGGAACGGTTCCTACCGATTGCGATTTCCTTGTCGGTTGCGCTCAGCCAACTCCATGGACGCGGGCTGATCCACAAGGACATCAAGCCTGCGCATGTAGTTGTCGACGCCACGGCTGGACACGTCTGGCTGACGGGCTTCGGAATAGCCTCGCGCCTCCCACGCGAGCGGCAACGTCCCGAACCACCCGAAGTGCTCTCCGGCACCCTGGCCTACATGGCGCCCGAACAGACCGGGCGGGTCAACCGCTCCATCGACTCCCGAAGCGACCTGTATGCACTGGGTGTTACGTTCTATGAAATGCTGACCGGCAGCCTGCCGTTCACAGCTTCCGATCCGATGGAGTGGGTGCATTGCCACATTGCCAGGCAGCCGGTACGACCGAGCGAGAAAGTCAGGAGCGTCCCTCGAGCAATCTGTGCAATCACGATGAAGCTGCTTTCCAAGACAGCCGAAGAGCGCTACCAGACGGCGGCAGGTGTCGCGAGCGACTTTCGACGCTGCCTGGAGGAATGGCAATCCCAGGGACGCATCGATGATTTTTGCCTGGGGACCCACGACACTCCGGATCGCCTCATGATTCCTGAGAGGCTGTACGGACGAGACCATGAGATCGACGCACTGCTGGCCGCATTCGATCGGATCGTTGTCGGTGGCAGGCCGGAGCTAGTGCTTGTCTCCGGCTATTCCGGTATTGGCAAGTCGGCTGTCGTCAACGAACTGCACAAACCGCTCGTGCCTCCTCGCGGTATCTTCGCATCGGGCAAATTCGACCAGTACAAGCGTGACATTCCTTACGCCACCCTGGCGCAGGCGTTTCAGAGCTTGATTCGACCTCTGCTGAGCAGGAGTGAAGTCGAACTCCAAAAGTGGCGCGCCGCGCTGCGCGAAGCGCTGGAGCCGAACGGGCTGCTCATCATTGACCTCGTCCCTGAGTTGAAGCACGTCATTGGCGAACAGCCGCCGGTGCCGCAGCTGCCACCGCAGGAAGCCCAACGACGTTTCCAGCTGGTTTTTCGGCGCTTCATCGGCGTGTTTGCGCGGCCCGAGCACCCGCTTGCGCTCTTCCTCGATGACCTACAGTGGTTGGACGCTGCGACACTCGACCTCCTCGAAGATCTGCTAACCCGCGATGATCTGCAGCACCTGCTACTCATCGGCGCGTACCGGGATAATGAGGTCAGTCCTACGCACCCGCTGATGCGCAAGCTCGATGTCATCCGCCAGTCAGGCGCCGCTGTGGAGGACGTCGTACTGACACCGCTCACTCGCGATGACCTTCATCAGTTGCTAATCGATTCCCTGCACTGCGAGTCGGAGACAACCGCGACACTTGCAGACCTCGTTCATGAGAAGACGACCGGCAATCCCTTCTTTGCCATCCAGTTCATTTCGACCCTGGCCGAGGAAGGGTTGCTCAGTTTTGACTACGGAGAAGGTCGATGGGTATGGGACCTGAATCGTATCCGCGCTGAAGCCTACACGGACAACGTCGTAGAGCTGATGGTCGCCAAGTTGAACCGTCTACCGGGTGATACGCAGGAGGCACTCAAACAATTCGCTTGCATGGGTAACACCGCCGAGTCCGGCATGCTGGCAATGGCGTACGAGAAGTCCTTGCAGGAGCTCGATCAAGTCCTCTGGGACGCCATTCGAACCGGCCTTATCTTCCGCTCCGACAATTCGTATCGATTCCTGCACGATCGGGTGCAGGAAGCGGCGTATTCCATGATTCCAAAAGAGCGCCGCGCGTCGGAGCATCTACGAATTGGATTGCTCCTCGCGACGCATACAGCGCCGGATAAGCGCGACGAAGCCATCTTCGAGATCGTTAACCAGCTGAATCGCGGTGCTCACTTGCTGACGTCCATCGATGACCGGGAGCGCGTCGCAGAGCTGAATCTCATTGCCGGCCGGCGCGCCAAAATGTCGACTGCGTACGCTTCGGCGCTCAAGTATCTGGGCGCCGGCCGCGCACTGCTGACGGATGGGACCTGGGAGCGCAACTATCCCCTCATTTTTTCCACCGAGTATCTGATGGCCGAATGTGAGCTGCTCACCGCAGATAAAGACGCCGCGGAGAAACGCCTCTCGTTGTTGCCAGAGCGCGCGAATAATCGACACGATAGGTGTCTCGCCACCCGTTTGCGACTCACCCTTTACACCACATTAGACCAATGTGATCGCGCAGTGGATGTGTTCCTGGACTGGCTTCGCCGCGAGGGCACGGAATGGTCGAATCGGCCGACGCGCGCTGACGTGCTGCGCGAATACGAGCGGATCTGGACACTTCTCGGCAATCGGTCAATCGAAGAGCTCATAGACCTGCCGCTGGTCGTCGACCCAGATGTCCTCGACACGCTCGATGTTTTCACGGAGATTGTCACGCCCTCGATTCTCTTTGATGAGCACTTTTCGACCTTGGTGGTCTGCCGTCTAGTGACCCTCAGCCTCGAACAGGGTAATAGCGACGCGGGCGCCTTCGCCTACGTCTGGCTCGCCATGTTTGCGGGAGCTCGTCTTGGTAACTACAAAGACGGCTTCCGATTCGGGCAATTGGGCTACGATTTGGTCGAAAAGCGTGGACTGACGCGATACCAGGCGCGCACCTGGATGTCCATAGGAGCCATGGTCCTGCCTTGGGCGCAGCACGTCGCCAGCGGACGTGAACTGGTGCGCCGAGCATTCGATGCTGCTTACCGTATCGGAGATCTCACCTTCGCTTCCTATAGCTGGGACCAGCTCATCACGATTTGTCTAGCCGTTGGGGACCCGCTCGCGGAAGTTCAGACGGAATGCGAAAACGGCCTAGCTTTCGCCAAGAGAGTGCGCTTCGGTTTGGTCATCCACCTCTGCGGGGCACAGCTCGGCCTTATTCGGACGCTACGTGGCGCAACACCGCTTGGACGCTTGGATCACGACGATTACAGAGAACCGGAGGTCGAGCGCCATCTCGCCAGCGATCCCAATCTGGTGTTCGCCGAGTTCTATTATTGGACACGCAAGACGCAAGCGCTTGTTTTTGCAGGAGATTACGCCTCGGCGGCCGAGGCTGCCTTCAAAGGACAGCGGCTTTACTGGACATCGGCGGCGATGTTCGAAACCGCGGACTTTCGCTTCTATGCCGCACTGGCTCATGCAGGTGCTTGGACGACGGCATCGGCGGAGAACCGGGCGAGACACTTCGAGACCCTGTCGGATCATCATAAGCAACTGATGATATGGGCCGAGCATTCTCCTCAAACATTTGAAAATCGCGCCGCGCTGGTTGCCGCGGAGATTGCGCGGATCGAGGGTCGCATTCTGGACGCACAGACCCTCTACGAGAGAGCGATCCAATCCGCTCATGTCCACGGCTTTGTCCACAATGAGGGCTTAGCCAGTGAACTCGCCGGAAGATTCTATGCGTCTCGCGGATACGAGAAGATCGCCACGACCTACTTGCGGGAAGGGCACAGCTGCTACGGTCGTTGGGGTGCGGAGGGCAAGGTTCGGCAGCTCGAACACCTCTACCCGCAGATTCGATCCGAAGGTGCGCTCTCCAGTGCGACGGCAACCATCAATACCACCGTCGAACGGCTGGACCTCGCCACCGTGCTTAAGGTCTCTGAGGCCGTGTCAGGTGAAATAGTCTTGGAGAAGCTGGTTGATACGGTGCTCCGTACCGCCATCGAGCACGCGGGTGCCGAAAGAGGTCTCCTGATTCTTGCGCGGGGCGATGACTATCGGATCGAGGCAGAGGTCACCACTAGTAATAATGGCGTGCGAGTCGAACTGCGGCAGGCGATCTTAACCCAGGCGGATTTGCCGGAGTCTGTTTTCCGCTACGCTCTGCGGACCCGCGAAAGCGTTTTATTACACGATGCCTGCGCTCAGGGCTCATTCTCAGATGACGAGTATATCACCCAACATAACGCCCGATCCGTCCTCTGCCTCCCGATTCTCAAACAAACCCGGATGCTGGGCGTCCTCTATCTGGAGAACAATCTTACGTCCCACGCTTTCACTTCGGAACGAATGGCTATCCTCAAGCTATTGGCGTCGGAGGCGGCAATCTCGATCGAGAACGCGCGTCTATATCGGGATCTTGCGGAGCGCGAATCAAGAATTCGGCGGCTGGTAGATGCGAACATCATTGGAATCATGATCTGGGATCTTCAAGGTCGGATCCTCGAGGCCAATGACGCCTTCCTACGCATCGTCGGATACGATCGTGAAGATGTCCGCTCCAAATGTGTGAGCTGGACCGACCTGACACCGCCCGAATGGCGGGACCGCGACCAGCAAATGTGGGTGCCTGAGCTACGAACCACGGGTAGCTTGCAGCCCTTCGAGAAGGAGTTCTACCGCAAGGACGGCAGCCGCATTCCTGTGCTGATTGGCGTGGCCGCCTTCGAAGAGGACATATCGCAAGGGGTCGCCTTCGTGCTTGACCTGAGTGAGCGCAAGCGCGCTGCCGAGGCGCTGCACGCGCTACAAATGGAGCTGACGCATGCGGGCCGCCTGGCGACAATGGGGCAACTCGCCGCTTCCATTGCTCACGAAGTCAATCAACCGATAGGAGCGGTGCGCAACAATGCGCACGCTGCTCTACGCTTCCTCGCCGCGGAGCCCTGCGACCTTTCTGAAGTTCAGGAGGCCCTCGAATGCGTCGTCAGCGACACGTATCGGGCGAGCGAGATCCTCGCCGGGATCCGCGATCAGATCAAGAAGACCCCTCCGCGAACGGAACGCATCAACCTCAATGAGGCAATTGAAGAAGTGATCGCGCTCGTGCGTGGTGAACTGTTGAAGAATCATGTTTCGGTGCAGCTGCGGCTCGCCTCCGGATTACCGTCGGCCGTCGGTGATCGCGTGCAGCTGCAGCAGGTCATGCTGAATTTGATTGTGAATGCCATAGAGGCCATGGCTAGCGTGGGCGAAGCGGAACGCGAACTCGTTGTCAGTACCGAATCCAGTTCGGCGGGCTTGCTCATTGCGATAGCCGATTCGGGCCCCGGGATTGGTGTCGAAAATCGGCATCGCATCTTCGAATCCTTCGTGACCACGAAGGAAGGTGGCGTCGGCATTGGCCTGTCGATCTGCCGCTCCATCATCGAAGGCCATGGAGGGCGTCTGTGGGCAGATGCAAATGAGCCGCGTGGCGCTGCGCTGCGCTTTACCCTTCCGGTAAAGCACTAAGCCAAAATTCAGTGCGGCCCTTTTGAGGTATCGCTGGTTCAGCGAGGGCCAGCCTTCGCGCACTACAATTAAACCTCGCGGTCCTGCTTTGATACCTCCCGGTTGGTGACCCTTTATGGTCCCGGCGCCCGTCAATTAATCGCCGACGAGGTCGTCATGCAAAAAGCACTCGGCATCGATCGCTGGCATTTTTTCCGGGCTGCAGCCGCGACCGCTGCCGCGAGCACGTAGGTCGTCCCGTTCTCGTCCTTACAGATAGGAGTACATCCATGAATGCCGCTGTACAGTCGGGCGCCGATAAGAATCCGGTCCGCCCGTTTCACGTCAATTTTCCTGAGAACGAGCTCACCGAGTTGCGTCGACGCATCAAGGCGACTCGCTGGCCTGAGCGGGAGACCGTCGCGGATGCCACGCAAGGCGTGCAACTCGACACGACTCAGGCGCTTGCGCACTATTGGGCCACCGATTACGACTGGCGGAGGGTCGAGGGGCGGCTCAACTCCCTCCCAAACTTCATCACGGAGATCGACGGACTCGATATCCACTTCATTCATGCCCGATCGAGGCATGACGACGCCCTGCCCATCATCGTAACGCACGGGTGGCCCGGTTCGATCGTTGAGCAGCTCAAGATCATCGAGCCGCTGACTAATCCGACTGCGCACGGGGGCAGTGTGTCGGATGCGTTTCATGTCGTTGTTCCCTCGATTCCGGGATATGGCTTTTCTGGCAGACCGACCGCACCCGGTTGGGACCCGACGCACATCGCGCGCGCCTGGGACGTGCTGATGAAGCGCCTGGGCTACAAGCAGTACGTCGCGCAAGGTGGGGATTGGGGGGCGGTTGTCGTCGATCAGATGGGTCTACAAGCCCCGACTGGACTACTGGGCATTCATAGCAACATGCCCGGCATCTTTCCCGCCGAAATTGACGCGGCGGCCTTCTCTGGCGCGCCCACACCGCCCGGCCTCTCTGCCGACGAGAGACTTGCTTACGAGCGGCTGAAGTTCGTCTATCAAAAGGGAATCGCCTACGGATTTCAGATGGGGCTTCGACCCCAGACCCTCTATGGGATCGCGGACTCGCCGGTCGGGCTCGCTGCGTATTTCCTGGATCACGACGCCCGTAGCTACGCCTTGATCTCACGCGTCTTTCAGGGGCAGACCGAGGGCCTCACGCGCGACGACATTCTCGACAACGTGACCATCACCTGGCTGACAAATACGGCGCTCTCCGGCGCCCGCCTCTACTGGGAATATTGGGGCAAAGGGTATTTCAATGTTAAGGGCGTCTCGATTCCAGTCGCAGTGAGCGTCTTTCCCGATGAGCTCTATCCCGCCCCGCGCAGCTGGACCGAGCGCGCGTATCCGAAGCTAATCCACTACAACAAGTTGGACAGGGGTGGACACTTTGCGGCATGGGAGCAGCCGAAACTCTTCTCGGAAGAGCTGCGCATTGGCTTCAAATCATTACGGAGCTAGCGCATCCCGGGCGGGGTCTGTCCGGCAATGATCTGCGGATGGGCCCCGATAGTTCAAGAGATCTCGCACACCGAGATGCCGAGGATACCTCGAGCAAAGGAGACCAGATGGAAGAGCACGTCATTGTCGATTCGAGATTCTCGGCAGTGATTAATGCGCCGCTCGAGAGAGTAGATCTCCCCGTCTGGTGTTTCAGCCTACCGGACGAGGAGTACCAGGGATGCTCTCCCGCGCATTTCGCGGCAGGGGCGACGATGGCGCGTGATGGTCGGCGCATGTCGATCAACGTCGAGGTGATTGGCGGCACGCCCATGGTACAGCACTACGTCGAGCAGGTCGCCGAGAAGCACCACCTCATCCTTGACTCGGTGTCCGATCTTTTCACCACGAGCGGCCGCACGAAGATCCTTGTGATGTGGGAGCTGAGCGTCAAAGCGATCGCTGGTGGTCAATGCGAGTTCACCAATCATGTGCGTACCCGCGCGACGGCTGAGTTCCTGGATTACCTCGGACGCCAAGGAATTCCTTTCGATGTGTTTTGTGCCCAGCGGCAGCCGATGAGCACGGCGCATAATCGCCAGGAGACACCCTTCTTCGCGGCGAGCATCGAGCGTCATGCGCTTCGCAAAGCAGCCGCTGCCTGAGTTGCCGGACCCTCGAGGGAATAACCATGACACCCAGTAAGTACCCTCGAGAGCGAACTGCCCTACTGGTCGTTGATCCATACAACGACTTTCTGTCCGAGGGCGGTCTCGTGTGGCCTCGTATCAAGGAAGTCGCGCAGGAAGTCGGACTACTAGAGAACCTGCGAGCTGTTCATGCGTGCATTCGGGCCGCTGGCATTCGTATCTTTATTGTCCCCCACCGTCAGTGGCAGCCCGGCGACTATGAGAGGTGGGAGTTCGTCAATCCGACGCAGCAGATCATCATGCGCCGGCATTCGTTCGCTAAGGGAACTTGGGGCGGAGAGTTCCACGGTGACTTCGGCCCCCAGGAGGGCGATGTCGTGATCCTACAGCACTGGGGCCAGAGCGGCTTTGCCAACACTGACCTCGACATGCAGCTGAAGCAACATGGCATCTCCCAAGTCGTCATCGTGGGGTTGCTTGCCAACACCTGTATCGAATCGACCGGGCGCTTTGCCATGGAACTGGGCTACCACGTGACGCTCGTCCGCGATGCCACTGCCGCCGCAAGCCGCGAAATGATGCACGCAGCCCATGAGATCAACGGTCCGACATTTGCACATGCGATCTTGACCACAAAAGAGCTGGTGGATGCACTACAGGGTGTGCGGCAATGACCGCGGCGCTGTCAAGTCAGCCAGGGCCGAACGGCCTCCGCGCCTTCACTGCGTACCGATGTCCAGAGGAGGGCCTCTCACGCGAAGCGCGGATCCAGTTCAAGGAGCGAACCGCGAGAACTGGAGGCACCCTTCGGTCGTGCACCACCGACCAGACGCACCATCCAGGAGATGTGCCATGCCTGATTCTCCACAGTTCAATGTCGACCGGTCCCATCCGGGCCGCTGGACAGTCACCTTCAACAACCCGCCGATCAACATGTTTGTACCGGGAACGATTGTCGAGTTGGGAGCATTACTGGCCGAACTCGAGGCGGAGGCGTCTACGAAGGTCGTACTATTCCAATCGGCCAATCCCGAGTTCTTCGTCGCCCATCTGGACGTGGCCAAGGCAGCAGAACGGCCAGAGGCGCTGGGTCTTTGGCGCGATTTCGTAGTGCGCCTCTCCTCGGCGCCAGTCGTAAGCATCGCCAAAATTCGCGGTCGCACGCGCGGCATCGGTAACGAGTTTGTGCTCACGTGTGACATGCGCTTCGCCAGCCGACATAGCGCCCTATTTGGTCAACCCGAGATCGGCGTCGGGCTGGTGCCTGGCGGTGGAGCGATGGAGTGGCTCCCGCGCGTGGTCGGCCGCTCGAGGGCACTTGAAATCGTCCTCAGCGGCGATGATTTCGATGCCGATATCGCCGAGCGCTATGGTTGGGTGAACCGCACCCTGGATGATAACGACCTTGACTCCTTTGTCGACTCTCTCGTTCGGCGTCTCGCCTCGTTCGACCGTGAAACGCTCGCCGCGGCGAAGGCCCAAATCAATCGATTCGGAATTCCGACCGCTACTGAGCTGCAATCCAGCAACGACGTGTTTTGGTCAACCCTGGCCCAGCCCGGTGCACAAGCGCGCCGCGCCAAGATTCGCGACATCGGCTACGGCGCACTAAGCGACTTCGAATTGAACTTCGGTAGGTACCTTCCCGCTTTCGGGCGGGCGGACCATGATGGCGCGGGTACGCCGCCCGACTGATCGTTGCTCCTCAGTGCGAGCATCCAGGCGCTGTTGACAAGCACTTGGTCATTCAACCGAGGAGATTCGAAACATGAGCACCATAACTTCCACCCTGACAGAAGCCGAGGCGACTACTGCATCCGCCACCGGCAGGCTCTTCTTCCTGGACCTCAGCGCCGGCCGCATACTCTCGGCTAACCCCGATGGCACTGATTTGCGGTCCATATTGAACGAGGGCCGTAAGCGGCCAGATGGCGTGGTGCTCGATGTCCCCGCAGGGCACATCTACTGGTCCAATATGGGTGATCCCAAGAAAAATGATGGATCGATCATGCGGTCGGATCTTGATGGTAAGAATGTAATCACGATAGTTTCGCCTGGCCGCACGTTCACGCCGAAGCAGCTTAAGCTGGAGAAGACGGCCGGCAAGCTTTACTGGTCTGACCGGGAAGGCATGCGGGTAATGCGCGCGAGCCTGGATGGGTCAAATGTCGAAACTCTAGTCGACACGAGCCGTGGCGATTCACGGCCGGGACCTGATCCAACGAAATGGTGTGTCGGTATTGCGGTGGACACCGACGGCGGCAAGTTTTATTGGACGCAGAAAGGTGGACACCATGCGGGCGTAGGACGAATTTTTCGGGCCAACATCGAAGTTCCGCGAGACCAGTCGCCCGAGAACCGCACCGACATCGAGATTCTCTTCGACCACCTACCAGAGCCGATCGACTTGGATATCGATCCGGTTAATAGGTTTCTGTATTGGACCGACCGCGGAGACCCGCCGCGTGGCAACACGGTGAACCGCGCGCCCATGAACTGGGAAAGGGAAGTACCCAAGGAGCCTGAGATCGTATTGACCCGTTTGATGGAAGGCATCGGTATCGCGTTGGATCTCAGGGGCCGTCGAATGTTCGTTACCGACTTTAGCGGTTCGGTCTACAGTGCCAATCTTGATGGATCGAACCTAAAGACATTGCTGGCTGATGAAGGAAATCTCACCGGCATTGCATACGCAGAGGTTCCGTCCGGATATTGATGCACCCAGCGCAGACGAGCTCGCGATGAGGCTTCCAGGGAAGACAGCTCTGATCACCGGCGGCAGGAGTGGTATCGAACTCGCAACGACCCGGCCAATCGCCGCCGAAGGAGATGAAGATGGCTCAGGCGGAGCACTTTGATTCCCTGGTTCTCGGAAGCGGCTCGGGCGGAAATCTACTCGCGTGGCACTTGGCGCAATCGGGACAGCGGGTGGTCGTCGTAGAACGGCGATACATTGGAGGTTCCTGTGTCAACGTCGCCTGCATGCCCAGCAAGAATGAAGCCTGGGGCGCGCGCATCGCCTATCTGGTCCAGCACGCGGCACAGTTCGGCACCATGCCCGGCCCGGTCACGACCGACATGGCAACCGTGCGCCAGCGCAAGCGCGACATGGTCGATCGAGAGATCGCCGCCCACCTTGCTCCCTTCAAGTCGAGCGGCGCTGAACTGGTCATGGGTAGCGGAACCTTCGTAGCGCCGAAGACGCTGGAGGTCCGGCTGAACAGCGGCGGCACGCGGCGGCTGACCGCCGACAAGGTCTTCATCGATGTCGGTTCGCAGTCGGCGATGCCGAGCATTCCCGGCCTCGCAAATGCGCAGCCGCTCACGCACATCGAGGCACTGGATCTGGACTACGCACCCTCGCACCTGATCGTGCTCGGCGCCGGCTATGCCGGATTGGAACTGGCGCAAGCCTATCGCCGCTTCGGCAGCCGGGTGACGGTGATAGACACGGGGCCGCAGATCATGAGCCGGGAGGATCCGGACATCACCGAGGCGATGCAGGGCATTCTCAGTGAGGAAGGCATCCGGTTTGTGCTGTCTGCCGACCTAGTTGCCGTGCAGGGACGATCTGGCGAAGGCGTCAGCCTCACTATGCGGATGCCTGAGGGCACGCAGACGATCGAGGCGAGCGATATTCTGGTCGCGATCGGACGCATTCCGAACACCATCGGCATCGGCCTCGACACGGCGGGCATCCTATTGGATGCGCGCGGCTATATACGGGTCAACGACCGCCTGGAGACGACGGCGCCCGATGTCTGGGCCATCGGAGACTGTGCGGGCAGCCCGCAGTTCACGCATGTCTCGGTTGATGATTTTCGGGTCATCCGCGACAACCTCGCCGGCGGTGCGCGCAGCACACGCGACCGGCTGGTGCCGTACTGCGTGTTCACTGATCCGCCGCTTGCGCATATCGGATTGAGCGAACGCGACGCGCAAAAACAATGCATTGCCGTGCGTCTTGGGAAATTGTCGATGAGTGCCGTTTTTCGGCGAGAAGCGACCGACGAGACACGAGGGTTCATGAAGATCCTCGTCGGCCTGGATGACGACCGCATTCTCGGCTTCACGATGATCGGCGCCGATGCGGGCGAGGTCATGGCCGTGATGCAGACGGCGATGCTTGCGGGGCTGCCGTACCCGAAGCTTCGCGACGCCGTCATTGCGCACCTTACGGGGGCTGAGGGGCTCGGGCTACTGCTTGGGAACGTTCCGCCTCGCTGAGGGTGTTTGGAAGCGCTTAACACGGGTGCAGCAGCGACATCGCTAGTGCACTGGACGAGCGAAATGCGAATAGCGAAGCCAGCGCGGCTGCAGCCGATTACAGTACCCACCCTTGCCTGATACCCCGACGAGGTAGTCACCTTCTTGCTGCTATCTTGTAGGCCCATCGCGAACCAATGAGGCGCGGCCCTCTTTGGAGAGCACCCCTGCGAGCATTTCCTTTTCGGTGCGCGGCGGAGGCATCCGCGCTGTAAACATTTCGATATGTGCGGCCAATGCTGAATGTCCCTGTCTCATCAGAAGCTCGGCGACAGCACGCCAACCCACTTCGACGGCCTTTCGCGTCTCGAGTAGTTTGGCTCTGCCAGAATCGATGCGTCGCAGGTTACCTTCACGGAGGTCTCCGGCTACCGAACAAGTACGATCACGTGCGTGGTTAGAGTCTCCACGCAAACTCGCTCGGTAGATCCCATCGCGCTTATTGGCGCGAGCCTTCCCTCGAACAGCACGCTCGGTCGCGTTAGCCGCGATGCCGAAGTCACTAAGGTGACGAGCGAACTCGTGTCGCCATGCCCGAAGTGTTGCGGGACCAATTTCAAGCCGTCTGCCCTGCTCGCTCATCGCTTTGACAACGAGGTGCACGTGGGGGTGAGGATCATCGATGTGGAGCACCAAGGCATAGCGGTGTATGAGGCCAAATTCTTCCCTCGCAAAGTTACGAGCGGCTTGCAGCACCCCGGTCGATGGGGTTCCGGCGGGCATCGACAGCACGACCTTGTGGACCAGTCGGGCGCCACGTTCCTTGACAGGGGCCAGATCCATATCCTTGCGGTGTGCGTCGAGATCGAGGTCCCAGTCCTCCAACAACCGCTCCCCGGCGTCCTTCCCTTGGACCTTGGCGCCATCATCGGTCTCAAGCTCTAGCTTGCCGTCGCGCCCTATGTAGTTCAGGTGCCTCATGGCGGACCGAGGGGTGTTGCTATCCTTAGGGAGCACCTTCACCATCACCTCAGGAACGCGGCGAACGGTGCGGTCAATCGCGGCGATCTGATCGGCAGATAGCCGGAGACGACATTGGGGACCTGCCCTCCCGTAGGAAACCAGGTCAAGGAGCGGGCGGCTAGCGAGTCTCAGCGGGGTCTTCGGCATAGCCGGTCGCCCAAGTGGCGGTGTTTGTCTTGATCAGTCCCTTGGTGTGATCGCGCAACGCCTCGCAAATCTTAAGCATGCCGCGAAACTCCTCCCGTCCTGGAGCCGAGATTTGTGCACCCTGATTGGCTGCCCGGGCGATCTGGTTGAGATTGCGCCCGATGGCGCCCAGCTCGCTAATAGCGCGCTTGAGGGCGGCCAGCTCCTCTCGCGGGAGCGGCGTGAGGGCACGAAGGTGCGCTCGAACCAGCACCGAGACGTACGTCGCCGATGCCAGGCTGCGCGCATGGGCTCGCTCATCAAGAAGCAGCCGGTCCTCCCGACGGAGTCGAACCGACAGGCGTGAACCCCTGGCGGGACTCCGCGAGCCCCCCCGCCGCCGCGACGCGGCCGCCACGAGAGGCTCTCCGGGTACGCCCGCTTGACGTAGCTCAGGCCACCGCGCATGGAGTTCCTTTGCGACTATACGCCGGAGCCAGACGGCTTCCGACAGAAACTCCGACGCCACCACCTGGGCGACCCGCGACTTCATCTCGGGTGTGATGCGCGTCTTCAAAAATGCCGTCACTGCCATAGGTACCGATTGTGGCCCAACGGCTGCCGCGACCATATCCTGCCTGGTAAACAAAAAGCTGCTCTGACCGCGAATTGCTCCGTGTGTGTGTATTCGGAGCCGGCAGCGGCAGCCCATGTTCGGACGGCCAGCGGGAATCAATAGATGGTGGGGAGCCGGCCTGAGCTACCGACTAAAAGTCAAAGGGAGCAATGTTGGAATTGAGCAGGATTATCTTCACTAACGCCCCTATGGTCCTATGCGATGCTGCCTGAGAATGCGGGCATGCGAAGCTCATTAAGGTCGGGTGTACGCCCTTCGTCTGCTGCCGTACGCGGGCCGGCTACCCACCGCTTGGGACGCTCCCCCGCGCCCATCCAAACGAAGCTTGAGTTGGCGCCCCCACCCGCACCAAGAGCCGCTCAAACTGTGCCGAGATCCACGAGCAAAATCCTCCGGCTCCCACAGGTCTGCGAGCTGATCGGCCTCAAGAAGACCATGATCTACCAGATGGAAGCCGAGGCCCGATTCCCGAAGCGCGTCAAAATCGGCGCCCGCGCGGTTGGCTGGCTGGACGACGAGATCATCGCTTGGCTCGCTGACCGGATCGCCGCCCGCAAGTAAAGCTCCAGGTGGGGAGTCGTTCAGCCACTCCGTCGGAATGGCACGACGTTGTTCGATGACGTGCGTAGCGCATCGAGATAGTCCGCCCACGCCTGCATCATCTTCCGTCGCTCAGTTAATCGCAGCGCACGATTGTAGGCCGCTCTCACCGGGTCGCGCTCAGCATGCGCCAGCTGGAGCTCGATGACATCCGAATTCCAGCCCTGCTCGTTGAGTGAGGTCGAGGCCAGCGTCCTGAACCCATGGCCAGTCATCTCCTCCCTGGGATACCCGAGCCTTCGTAGCGCCCCATTGATGGTGTTCTCCGACATGGGCCGTAGACGCGTGCGGAGCGATGGAAAGACAAACTGCCACCGACCGGAGATCTCTCTCACCTCCTTGAGCAAAGCGACGGCCTGGGACGCCAGCGGCACGAGATGCGCCTCGCGCATCTTCATCTTCTCGGCCGGAATCCGCCAGAGCGGTTCGGGGCTGTCCAGGTCGAACTCCTTCCATTCGGCATGGCGAAGCTCGCCAGGCCGGACAAACAGAAGCGGCGCCAACTTCAACGCGTAGCCCGTCGTGAGCTGCCCCTCGTAACTGTCGATGGCGCGCAGCAGCTGGGCGATGCGTGCAGGTTCTACGATCGCGGCGTGGTGCTTGGCCCGAACCGGCGCGAGCGCACCGCGAAGATCGGCGGTCACATCGCGGTCCGCTCGCCCGGTCGCAATGGCGTAACGGATCACTTGCCCGATGCGTTGCTTGGTCCGATGTGCCGTATGGTGTGCGCCTCGGCTCTCGAGGCGGCGCAACAGCCGGAGCACATCGATGGCGGCGATCCGGTCGATGGGTCGCTTGCCAATGAACGGGAACGTCAACGTCTCGAACGTCCAGACCGTCTTCTCATAGGTCTTGGGCGCAAACCTCTTTTCCTGGAGTGCCAGCCATTCCCGCGCGATGCGCTCGAAGGAGTTGTCGAGCCCCTCGCGCACTGCGAGACGGCGAGCGCTGGGATCGACCCCCTCGAGGAGCATCCTGCGAGCATCGCTCTTCTTGATGCGCGCCTGCTGCAGCGACACCAGCGGATAGCTGCCGAACGACAGCGACTTCTCCCGTCCTTCGAACCGGTACCGGAACCGCCACCAGCGCTTGCCGTCCGGGTTGACGAGCAGATGCAGGCCATCGCCATCGGGAATTTTGAAAGCCTTCTCACGAGGCTCAGCGGCTTGAATTTCGCGGTTGGTAAGCATTTCCCTACTCCATGGTCGATGCGGGTAACGGTGCGGGTAACTCGTTACCCTCACGTGCGGGTAATTCGGCTCCCTTTCCCGCCGTTACCCTCATTTCTACCCTCAAGCGGCTCCGGATGATGCCGAACGATACTGAACGTCAGCGAACGAAAAACACTAGAAAAATAGGCATTAACGCGCATTGAGCGCATCATAGCGGAAGTCGTCGGATGTGGGGGTTGGTGCCGCAAGAGGGAGTCGAACCCCCGACCCACGCATTACGAATGCGTTGCTCTACCAGCTGAGCTATTGCGGCAACTTGTCCGTCTTCAGGATCGCAAGCTCAAATAAGTTTACCACGGGGTCATCGGACCGCGTGCGGGCGAAATCACGGCACCTCGGCAGCGGTCTCGGAGGAGCTGTCCGATGAGAGACTCCCGACCCGCCTCGGGACCTGTCGCAGCGTCTTTGGCAACGCAAAGATGACGTGCTCCTCGCGTCCCTTGAGCTCCTCGGCCACCTCGCCTCCCCAGGCGCGTAACTGAGTGATCACTCCCTGGACCAGGATTTCCGGCGCGGAAGCTCCGGCCGTCACGCCGATGGTCTTCGCGCCGTCAAACCACTCACGGTGCAGCTGCTCCGGCCCGTCGACGAGATATCCGGGGATGCCCGCTTTGTCCGCCATCTCGCGCAAGCGATTCGAGTTCGAGCTCGACTTCGATCCAACCACCACGAGCCGGTCGCAACGATGAATCAGATCCTTCACCGCGTCCTGACGGTTCTGCGTCGCATAGCAGATGTCCTCCTTCACGGGCGCCTTGAGTCCCGGGAAGCGCGACCGCAGCGCATCGACAATCGAGGCGGTATCATCCACCGAGAGCGTCGTTTGCGTCACGAACGCGAGATGCTCCGGGTTCCTCACCTTGATGCTCATCACATCCTCGACGGTCTCGATGAGATAGATGCTGCCCCCGAAAGAGGTGTCGAATTGACCGACGGTACCCTCGACTTCCGGGTGCCCGGCATGGCCGATAAGGAATACCTCCCGCGCCTCTCGGGCATAGCGCGTCACTTCCATATGCACCTTGGTCACCAGAGGGCATGTGGCGTCGAACACCTTCAAGGACCGGCGTGCCGCCTCCTCCTGAATGGCGCGCGAGACGCCATGCGCACTGAAGACGACCGTGGCGCCGTTAGGAACCTCGTTGAGCTCCTCGACGAAGACGGCGCCGATCGTGCGCAGACGATCGACCACGTACTTGTTGTGCACCACCTCGTGGCGCACGTAGATCGGCGCGCCGAAAAGATCGATGGCACGCTCGACGATGTCGATCGCTCGATCGACACCGGCACAAAATCCTCGGGGGTTGGCCAGTAGTATTTGCATGATGGTTACGCCTTCGCTGCGCTACGTTTGGGGTCAAGCATGGCTTCCAGAAGCAGGAACGCCGCACCGACGGTGATTGCGGAGTCTGCGACGTTGAAGGCCGGAAAGTAGGCTCTCTCCCAATGAAAATGAATGAAATCGATCACGTATCCCAGGCGCAATCGATCGATCACGTTGCCGATCGCGCCGCCCAGCACGAGCGCAAGCCCCACCGATAAGAGCGAGGGTGCGCGCGGCATGCGACAAAGCCATACGATAAGACCGGCGCTCACACTCAGAGCCAGCCCGACGAAGAGCCAGCGCTGCCAACCGGAGGCGCCTGCGAGAAAGCTGAACGCCGCTCCGACATTGTGCATGCGCGTGATCTCGAGCACCGGCAACACGGTGGTGAACTCGAACTGCCCGTAATGCCGGGTGATCCAGCTCTTCGAGAGCTGATCCACGACAACAATGGCGAGCGAGAGTAGCAGCCAGGGATTCGCCCGCCAGCGGTTCGCCTCGCCGGTCATACGAATCTGCGCTCCTCGCCGGGCCCTTCGACATTGACGACGCAGCGCGCACAAAGTTCCGGGTGACGCGGGTCGCTCCCCACGTCAGGACGCAAATTCCAGCAGCGCACGCATTTGGGCTGCGTGCTGGGCGTCACGACCATCAGGACCTCTTCGGCATGCGTCTGCACACCCTCGGCCGGGGGCGTCTCGATCTCGATCACCCGCGCCTGACTTGTGATCAGTAGAAATCGCAGCTCATCGCCCAGTGCAGCGAATCTCGCTGCCTGGGCGCGCGTCGCGAAGATCGACACCTCCGCCTCGAGCGGCGCACCGATGGCGCCGGCCACTCGCAATCTCTCGAGCTCGTGCGCCACATCGGCTTTCAGTGCGATGAAGGCGGGCCAGTCGATCGCGCTTGCGCGCTCCGCCCCTGCCGGAAACTCGTACCAGGTGTTGAGAAAGACCGACGCGTTGTGCGCGCCCGGGAGGAAACTCCATGCTTCCTCGGCGGTGAAGGAGAGAATCGGGGCCAGCCATCGAACCATGGCTTCGGCAATGTGATGTATCGCCGTCTGCGCTGAACGACGCGGACGGCCGGTCGCCGGCGTCGTGTACAAACGATCCTTGAGGACGTCGAGATAGAGCCCGCCGAGCTCGACCACGCAAAAATTGTGCACCTTCTGATAGATGTCGTGGAATTCGTAGTTGCGATAAGCAGTCACGACATCGTTCTGTAAGGCGAAGGCCTGGGATACCGCCCACTGGTCAATGGCCACGAGATCGTGCCAATCGAGTGCATCGGTCTTCGGGTCGAAGCCATCCAGGTTACCGAGCAGGAACCGCAGCGTATTGCGCATGCGGCGATACGAGTCCGCCATGCGCTTGAGGATCTCCTCGGAGACGCTCATCTCGTTCGCATAATCAGTCGCAGCGATCCACAGCCTCAGGACATCGGCACCCAGGGTGCTCGTGAGCTTCTGCGGAGCAAGAATATTACCGAGAGACTTCGACATCTTGCGACCCTTCTCATCGACGGTGAACCCGTGCGTGAGAACGCCGCGATAAGGCGCGCGGCCGTGCATCGCCACCGAGGTGAGAAGCGATGAGTGAAACCAGCCTCGATGCTGATCGGAGCCTTCGAGGTAGAGGTCGGCCGGCGCGGTGATCTGCGGGTGCAACACCGCAACGCAGTGGTGCGCGACCCCGGAATCAAACCACACGTCCATGACATCGCTCGCCTTCTCGTACTGCTCGGCATCGGCGCCGAGCAAGGCTTTCGGATCGAGATCGAACCACGCATCGAGACCCTGCTGCTCGACGAGCTCCGCCACCTGCTCGATGAGCTCCGCGGTGCGCGGGTGCAGCTCACCACTTTCCCGGTGTACGAACAGCGGCAACGGCACGCCCCAGGTGCGCTGCCGCGAGATGCACCAGTCGGGGCGCCCCGCGATCATGCCGCTGATGCGTTGCTCGCCCCAGGTGGGCATCCAATCGACGTGGGTGATGGCCTCGAGCGTGGCCTTGCGCAGCCCTGCCTGCTCCATGCTGATGAACCACTGCGGCGTGGCACGAAAGATTACCGGTGTCTTGTGGCGCCAGCAATGAGGATAAGAGTGATGGTGGGGCTCGCCCTTCAACAAGCGGCCACGCTCGCGCAGCACCTCGATGATGTGCGCGTTCGCATCGAATACCTGTTCACCGGCGAAGAGCGGCGTCGTCGGCAGAAAGCGTCCATCGCCACCGACCGGGTTCTCGACCTCGAGTCCGTAGCGCCGACCAACGATGTAATCATCAAGGCCATGGCCGGGCGCGGTATGCACGGCGCCCGTGCCGGCGTCGAGCGTGACGTGCTCGCCCAGGATCACCGGCACCTGGCGCTCATAGAAGGGGTGCGCGAGACTCAAGTGCTCCAGAGCCGCGCCCTTCAGCTCTCCGAGCACACGCCACTCGGCCACCTCGAGCACCTTCATGATGCGCTCGACCAGCTCCTTCGCGAGGATGAGTCTTTCTTGTCCTCCGCCGAGGTCGAATGCGACGAGCGCGTAATCGAACTGAGGATGCACGGCGACCGCACGGCTGGCCGGCAAGGTCCAGGGGGTCGTGGTCCAGATCGCGACCGCCGTCGGCACCTCGGCGTTGAGCTCCTCGTCGCCGGCGAAACGCTCGCCCAAGCGTTGCACGAGATCCGCCCGATCGAGGACATCGAATCGCACGTAAATGCTGGGCGAGGTGCGCTCCTCGTACTCGACCTCCGCCTCGGCGAGCGCCGAACGGCAGTTCAGGCACCAGTGCACGGGCTTGTAGCCCTTGTAGACGTGGCCGTTCTTGATGATCAGCGAGAAGGCGCGCAACTGCTCCGCCTCATACCGGGGCAGCATGGTGAGGTAGGGATGATCCCAATCTCCGAGCACACCGAGCCGCTTGAAGTCTGCGCGCTGCGCATCGACTTGCTTGAGGGCATAGTCCCGACAGGCCGCGCGAAACGCCTTGGCGTCGATCTTCTGTCCAACGCGCCCGTGCGTCTTCTCCACCTGCATCTCGATCGGCAGACCATGACAGTCCCAGCCGGGCACGTAGGGAGCATCGTACCCATCGAGCGTGCGCGACTTGATGATGATGTCCTTCAGCACCTTGTTGACGGCGTGGCCGAGATGGATCGCGCCATTTGCATACGGTGGGCCATCGAGCAGAATGAACGCGGGTCGCCCTTTGGCCTGCGCCCGGATCTTGGAGTACAGCGCGCCCGCTTCCCACGCCCTCGCCATGGCGGGCTCACGCGTCGCGAGGTCCGCCTTCATCGGAAACCCGGTATGCGGCAAATTGATCGTCGTCTTATAGTCAGCCACTCGTCACCTTCGACAACACCTCGCGCGCCCGCTGCGCATCGATCTTCATCTGCGCGACCATGGCGTCGAGGGAGCCAAATTTTTGCTCATCGCGCAACTTCGCCACGAACTCGACCTCGATCAGCCGGCCGTACAGATCACCGGTGTAATCGAACACATGCACCTCGAGCAGCGGCTCGCGACCATTCACGGTTGGCCGCGTCCCGAGGCTTGCCACCGCATCGAGAGGGCAACCCTCGATGCCGCGTACCCGAACCGCAAGCACGCCCCAGGTCGGGGACTTGCGCCGCATGAGCTTCAAATTCGCCGTCGGAAAACCGAGCGTGCGGCCGAGCGCAATGCCGGGCGCCACCCGGCCGCACATCGTGTAGCGACGCCCGAGCAGATGAGCCGCGCCTGCATAGTCTCCCAGCTCGAGCCGCTCACGGACCGCGGTGCTGCTCACCCGCACTCCACCGAGAACGAAGGGCGGCACCTGCTCGACGCCAAAGCCGTGCTGCCGCCCCGCATCCCTCAGCGTGTCGATGGTTCCAAGAGCATGGCTGCCATAGCGGAAATCATCGCCGACCACTACGTGGCGTGCTCCCAGGCCTGCGACGATCAGCTCATCGACGAACGACTGGGGTGACATCGCGCGCATGTGCTCATCGAAGCGCAAGGTGACCATCCGCTCGACCCCGGCCGAAGCAAGCGCAGCACATTTCTCGCGCCAACGCGTCAGGCGCGGGGGGGCTCCCTGAGGATCAATGAACTCCTTCGAGCTCGGCTCGAACACGAGCACCGTGGCGGGCGCACCGAGCTCGCTGGCGCGACCCTTCAACGTCGCGATCATCTGCTGATGGCCGAGATGCACGCCATCGTAGTTGCCCACGGTCAGTACGCAGCCCCGAGCGACCCGGGCAATATTTCGAAGACCGCGCACTAGTTCCATGGCTCAAGGGGTCAAGTATACTGAAACGGCTTCGAAGTGCCGGGCGCATTGACAAGCACGAAGCCCGACCGGACAATACGCGGCCTTTTTAGGGCTTCCCGCTGATCGGGCAGCCTTCCAGGAGTGCAAGCTTGGCCAATACGAAATCGGCTGAAAAAGCAGCCCGTCAATCGAGCGCTCATCGCAAGCGCAACGACGCGCTGACGTCGCAACTGCGCAGTGCCATCCGCAAGGCGACGCTTGCGGTGAAGGCCGGTGAGCATGCGGCCGCGGCGGCCGCCCTCGCGGCGGCGACACCCATCATCGACAGTATGGTGAACAAGCGCATCATTCACCGCAATACGGCAGCCCGCCACAAGAGCCGGCTCACCAAGCAGGTTCGGGCACTCGCGAAGTGAGGTAGAGCGCGCCGGCACCATGGGCGTCACGCGAGCTCGGGCGTCCGGAGTGCCGCTCTCGGATGCTCCTCCAGGTAGCGCATCACCGCCTGCTTGAGCTCCTCGGTTCCTGCGCCGGTCGCTCCCGATACCAGCATCACGCGCCCCTTCCAGCGCAGACGCCGCACGATGTCCTTGGCGCGTCGCTCGGCCTCTCCAGGCTCGAGCAGATCGATCTTGTTGATGAGCAGCCAGCGCTCCTTGGAGGCAAGATCCGCCGCAAACTTCTTGAGCTCCGCGGCGATCGCTCGCGCATCGCGCACTGGGTCCGCCTCGGGGTCGGGCGGAGCAATATCGATGAGGTGCAGCAGGATGCGCGTGCGCTGCAGGTGCTTGAGGAAGCGGATTCCGAGCCCGGCCCCCTGCGCCGCCCCCTCGATGAGCCCGGGGATGTCCGCCATCACGAAGCTGCGCCCCGGGCTCACCGTCACCACCCCGAGATTCGGATGCAGCGTGGTGAAGGGGTAATCGGCCACCTTGGGCCGCGCGGCTGAAACGGCCCGGATGAGCGTCGACTTGCCGGCATTCGGCAAGCCGAGCAACCCCACATCGGCAATGAGCTTGAGCTCGAGGGCGAGCTCGCGGCGCTCACCCGGCAGGCCGAGACCTGCGCGCCGCGGGGCTCGATTGGTGCTTGATTTGAAACGGGTATTGCCCCAGCCTCCCTTGCCCCCTTGCGCGACCAGCAACGTGTCCCCCACGCGCGCGAGATCCCCCAGTTCCTCTTGCGTCTCGAGGTCGGAGATGACGGTCCCGACCGGCACCGGAATCGTGATATCGGCGCCGCCGTGCCCCGTGCAATCGTTGCCGCTGCCCGCCTCGCCGTTCTTGGCCTTGAAGATCCGCGCGATGCGGTAGTCAGCGAGGGTGTTCATCCCCTCGACGGCCTTGAGATAGACGCTCCCGCCAGTGCCCCCATCGCCCCCGTCCGGCCCGCCGAACGGGACGAACTTTTCGCGGCGAAAACTCACGCAGCCGCGCCCGCCGTTGCCGGCTTGCACTCGAAGTCGAGCCTCATCGATGAACTTCATGGGAACCCGCTCCCAAAAGAAGAAGGGGGCAATTTACTGCCCCCTCCCTCGAACGCGTCCGCGAGACGACGCTCGCCGGCTACTTGGCGAGCACGTTCACGTAGGTATGGCGCTTGGCACCCTTCACCCGAAACTCCACGACGCCCGATGAGGTCGCAAACAAGGTGTGGTCCGTGCCCATGCCGACGTTGACGCCGGGCCGATACACGGTGCCGCGCTGGCGAATCAATATGTTGCCGGCGAGCACGTCCTCGCCGCCGAATTTCTTCACGCCCAGGCGCTTCGAGTGTGAGTCGCGGCCATTGCGCGTGCTACCGCCTGCCTTCTTGTGTGCCATGGATCTCTCCTATCGATTTCAGGCGACAATTTGCGTGATCTTCACATCGGTGTACGGCTGCCGATGCGTCTTCTCACGCTTGTAGTGCTTGCGGCGCCGAAACTTGACGATGCGCACCTTGTCACCCTTGCCGTGACTCTCGACCGTGCCGAGCACCTTGGCGCTGCCCACGTAGGGCGCACCCAGGGTGACGGAGGCTCCTGCGCCGACCAGCAACACCTGGCCGAACTCGACCTCAGCGCCCTGCTCCGCATCGAGCTTCTCGATCCGGACGACGGCACCTTCCTGGACGCGGTATTGCTTACCGCCCGTAGCGATCACGGCATACATGCTGGAACCTCCGAGGCGAACCTCTAGGGCCCGCAAAATAGCCGGTGATTTTAGGATGAATGGGCCCGCGCGTCAAACCAGGACTGCCTTTCGGCCATGGCCCGCACCGCTCCGGCGCCAGTGCCCGCGGGAGAGAACGACCGCTGCTTGCACGGCCTGTCGCGCGGATCGCTGCAGCCCCCGTTTGGGCCTTTTTTTCCCGACATCGCCGGTCCGAGCCGTTCGCACCGCTCTGCGCGGGCTGTCCGGATCTTAGGTACCATGCAGTATTAACCCGGGCGTTGCATGACACTAGAACAGATTCGCGAGCTGGTCACTGCTGACTTCGAGGCGGTCGATCGTGTCATTAAGCGTCGTCTGCACAGCCAGGTCACACTCGTCGATCAGGTCGCGACCTACATTATCTATGCGGGGGGCAAGAGGCTGCGTCCGCTGATGGTACTCCTGGCGGCACGCGCGTGCGGGCATCGCGGCGAGCAGCACATCGAAGCCGCCGCCATCATCGAGTTCATTCATACGGCCACGCTCCTGCACGACGATGTGGTCGATGGGTCCTCGCTGCGGCGCGGGCGGGAGACCGCCAATGAGGTCTTCGGCAACGCAACCAGCGTCCTGGTCGGCGATTTTTTGTATTCGCGCGCCTTTCAGATGATGGTGTCGCTCGATCGGATGCGCATCATGGACATCATTGCCGATGCCACCAACGCAATTGCGGAGGGCGAGGTGCTTCAGCTCATGAACGCCCGGGATGCCAATACGAGCGAGGAGCGCTACATCGACGTCATCGACCGAAAAACCGCGCGTCTGTTCCAGGCGGGCGCGCAGATTGCGGCTGTCCTCGGCGATGCGCCGTCCTACATCGAGGAGTCGCTGGCTCGTTACGGGCGGCACATCGGCACCGCATTCCAGCTGGTCGATGACGCCCTTGACTATCAGGCCGATGAGGCGAGCTTGGGCAAGCATCTGGGGGACGACCTGGCGGAAGGAAAGCCCACCCTGCCCCTGATCCACGCCATGCAGCACGGCGACCCTGAGCAGCGGCACATGATCCGCCGCGCCATCGAAGAGGGGGGTCTCGAGCATTTGGAGGAAATCACTCGAGCCGTTGCAAGCGGGGGGGGCCTTGCGTACACTCGGCGCCGCGCTCAAAGCGAGGTGGACCAGGCGCTTGCTGCCCTCGCCCCCCTTCCCGACACCGGCTTCAAAGAAGGATTGAGCGAACTGGCCCGGTTCGCCGTTGCCCGCAAGCACTGATTCACGGGGTGTAGCTCAGCCTGGTAGAGCACTACGTTCGGGACGTAGGAGTCGCAGGTTCAAATCCTGTCACCCCGACCATTGATTCAAAGGTCCTTTCCGGGGACATCGCTGACAGTTCATACCGGCGACATGGTGGACACCCTAGCAGAGAAGGGATTCTCGGCGCACTCCACCCGATCCGCCTCCTGATCGAAGAACCCCAAGTCGTAGTTCATAAAGCTCACCAGCAGATCTTGTCCGCCACCTCCGAGGTGAGGCGGAGCAGAGCTCAGGCCAGATCTTCCGGCGTGCTTCCGCGATCCGATCGAATGTTCGTGACGGCTCGCGAAAGTGCGCGATACATGGACGGATCGAGTTCCGCGGCGGTGAGCGGCCGGCCGGTGTGTCAGAACTGCCTGCAGAATCGAGCTCGCATGGGGCGCTATCAGGTCGCAATTGCAGGCCGCACCCTACCTCCGACTCCAGCGCATATCGATGGAATAACCGCGCCGGTCCCGCAGTCTTGTATTCGGGTGCACGGCAACTTGGCCTTGACGCAAAATGATGAGGCTTGCTCCGATTAGTTTTTGATCATTGTCGTGCTTCCGTGGGGACCCCAAAAGGATCGGTGTTGCGTGTGGCCAGGTGCTTATGGGTGCCGGATGGAAGACGTGCAGATGATTCAGCCCCGAGCGACGGCTGTTGGTCTCGGGCTAATGCGGAGCACTCTCGCCGCGTGTACGATCCTGCTCGGCGCGTGCGGCGGCTCGAGCGAACCGGTGACCTACACGGTACGGGCGCGCGTCTCCGGCTTGTCTGGCTCCGGATTGTTATTGCAGCTCAACGCGGGCAACAACCTTGCAATCACCGCTAACGGCAATTTCACGTTTGCGACGCCGGTGACTTCTGGGGTGGGCTACCGCGTCACCGTCGCGACACAACCCTCGTCTCCGCAACAAGTCTGTACTGTGAGCAACGGCTCCGGGACGATTAGCACCGGCAACGTCACTGTCACGATAAGCTGCGCGACAGTGCACACTGTTGGAGTTTCGGTGTCGGGATTATCTGGAACCGGCCTCGTGCTGCAACTCAACGGCGGCAATGATCTGCCGATCGTGGCGAATGGTCCCGCCAGGTTCACTGGCGCCATTGGCTCCGGGGCCCCCTATGCGGTTGCCGTGGGGACGCAACCCTCGTTTCCCGCACAGACCTGTTCGGTCGCCAACGGCGCGGGAACGGTCGGCACTGCCGACGTAAGCGGTATTGCTATCACGTGCGTAACATCGATTGCCATTCTGTACTCATTCACCGGCGGGGGCGGCGTTGCCGGCAGCCTCGATGGTGCGAGTCCCAACGGGAGTCTGGTCCAGGGAAGCGACGGTAGTCTCTATGGAACGACGTCTAGCGGAGGCGCAGGCATCAACGTCACCAGCACCACCGGCTCCGGGACAGTCTTCAAAATCTCGCTCTCCGGACAGGAAATGGTGCTCCACAGTTTTGGAGTCGCGGTCGGCGATGGCGCCAGTCCCGTCGTGGGTCTTATCTTGGGCCGTGACGGCAATTTCTATGGGCCGACGCCCTACAGCACCGACAGGATCACCGGCACCCTCTACCAAATCAGTGCTGCCGGCGCCGAATCCGTGATCTATCCTTTTCCGTTGGTCGACGGCGTCGACGACTTTCCCATGCTGAGTGGTGTGATCCAAGCCAGCGACGGACTTCTGTACGGAGCTGACTACGAATTTGTCGACGGATCTGTGGATCATTATGTCATCTACGGCATCACTACCACCGGCATGAGGTCTCTGACCATAGACATCGGTGCCGATTTGTCTCGTCAGACAAACTTGGTCCAGACCAGCGACGGTAGCCTCTATGGAACGACTACCAACGGCGGCGCCTATGCGATGGGCAGCGTGTTCAAAGCCAAGCCCAACGTAGAAACGATCTATTCTTTTGGGGGCATCTCGAGCGACGCCTTGGCACCTGGATCGCCTTTGATCCAGGGGAGCGACGGTAATCTCTACGGGACCACTGCAACAGGTGGAAATCCGAGCGCGATTTGTCCCAAAGGCTGCGGCACGGTCTTCAGGGTAACGCCTTCAGGGGTCGAAACGGTGCTGTATTCCTTCGGCAGCGAATCTACGGATGGCCAAGGGCCGCTGGGAGCGTTGGTACAAGCCAGTGACGGCAACTTCTACGGGACTACCGCATCCGGCGGAACCACGGCCAGTAGCGCGAGTGCGAATTCAAACTGCGCGTCCGCCAATGTCTATAGTGGCTATAGTGGCTGCGGAACAATCTACAAGATCACTCCGACAGGAATCGCAACAGTTCTATATTCTTTCGGCAGCACCTCCGAGGATGGTACGGGACCGACAGGCGCTTTGCTCCAGGCTAGCGATGGCAATCTCTACGGTACCACCACCGCAGGTGGAGCGGCGAACCAGGGCACCGTATTCAGGCTGACACTCGGCGCGAATTGAGAGGTTGGTGAGTCGACCTTACGCAGGTTGGTCGTCTTAGTAGTCCGATTGGTCTAGACAGACCTGGAGCGCAAATCCGTTATGCCCAGTATAGGGAACGGATTGCATTTGGGCACGACTGCGGCGGCGTTGCATCCACCGGAGCAATGCCAACCCGCATCCTGTCTTGCGCTCTTACGTCTCGATTGCCTTCATCATGTGCCGATCCCATGCGTCAGTGATCCGATGGTCTTGCGGCCCGTATTAAGGGCAGCACGGTGAGTGTGTGTACACCCTGGGCCAGCGGAGATTGAACTGAGCAAAACCCGAGCAGGACTCGCGCACGCTGGGCGCATCACGAGCTTGCGCGAGCTGACCGCCTCGATCGCGCACGAAGTCAATCAGCCGCTCGGCGCTTAATTGCCAACGCGGACGCCGTTCTGACCTGGCTCGATCGGCATCCGCCGGATATTAACGAAGCGCATGCGGCCCTTGAGAGCATCGTGCGCGACGGATGCGGGCGAGTCATTCGACGCGTGCGTGCTTACAGCCTTAGAGATTCTCGGCGCTCGTGACCCTCCCGCACGCCTGGTCAAAGAACCCCAAGTCGTAGTTCATGGCTCACCAGCCAGATCTTGTCCGCCACCTCCCGAACGCCGACGTTCTGACCGGCGAACACGATGCTCAAGTTGATTTTGAGCCGCCCCATGCACATGGGCCCCGGCGAGGGGGCTGCCGCAACAGTTTCCAAGTCCTCGATGATTTCGCATGACGCGGGAAGATCTTTGTCGCCTACAACGGTGCGGCCTGCCGAGCGCCCGCGGTACAGGTCACTAGTACGGGCCCGGGCCGCCGCCAGTGACTGCGACCGGCCCCAACTGCATCACGGCATTATTATTGTCATCATTGAAATAGATGATCTGATTGCCCTGAGCATCGACAGTGGCCGCGAGTCCGAACAACGCGCCGGGTGTGCCGGTATCGACCTGGAGCGGTTGGCCGACGAAACCGCCGGGCAATACCGGGGAGACCTCAATCAGCAAGTTGGTCGTGGTGCTCGGTGTGCTGATGCCGATGTCGGCGTTGGCGACCAACAAATCGCCGTTCTTCAACAAGGCGGAGCTTAGCGGCGTATTGAACGGCGCCCCATGGGCAATAATTTTGGCCGAGGCCATCGAGGGCCCTGAGAAGGTCGGAACGGGCGTCGGGGCGGTCCCGGTGCATTGTCCGTTCACGACCACCCCATCCTTCGGGATACTGGACGCTCCTGTAATGGCGATTACGCTGGCCGAGCTCGTGGCGACGATATACAGAGTATCGCTCGTCGCATCATAGGTGAGTCCTGCGGGCCCGAAAATGGAGCCCGGTGCGCCGCCGCTGCAAATGCCGGTCACGATTTCCGTAAAGGATGTCTGCGCATCGACGTCGAGGCTGATTCGATCGATCGTGCCGCCGGCGTTCATGCTGCCACCGGGTGCGTTCGATACGTAGATTGCGGCGGGCTGTGTAGACGTCGCGGCCATAAATGCCTCACCCCAAGTACCTGCGAAGGTGTCGCTAAAGGGCGTCCCAACGGTGCCGCTCGCACTGACCAGCGGGTTCATATTCGATCCCCACGCGGCCGCCGAGATGCTGTCATCCGGCAGCATCGTGAGCGCATTACAGCCCAGCAGATCCGCCGATTGCGCAATGTGATACGGCTTGGACCCAGTGCCGGGATGCAGTCCAATGATCGTTGTTCCCAGACCCTGAGTATTCGTGGGGCCGTCATTGAAGTTGCACACCACAAGATCCCCCTTGGTGATGAGTCCCGCGGTCGCCGGCGCAACCACAAGGCCATAGGGATTCTGGTCGCCATTAACCGGATCGACCGTCGAGCCGACGGTCGGGATCGCACCCGTCGGCGCCAGCGCGGCGAGAAGGTTGGGCGTCACCGTTACGCTCGCGGATGCCGACTTGGTACCACCGGTTCCGGTGCAGTTCAGCGTATAGGTATAGCTTCCGGCCGCGGTTGGGACGACCGTCTGACTGCCGCTAGTCATTTGGGTGCCGGTGAATGTGCCTCCGGCTGAGCTCGAGGTCGTAGCGGAGCACGAGGTGGCGTAGGCGGACGTCCAGGAGAGGGTTAGGGCCTGGCCGAAATTGATCGTGGCCGGCTGCGCGGGCTGCGAGAAGCTCGCTGTGGGTGCGGGTGTGCCCGTGGACCCCCCATAGCCGCCACCACCACCGCCCCCACATCCCGCCAGCACGCCGGTAAAAAATGCGGCCGTGATTCTTCCACTCGTTTGAATGCGCACTGATATACCCCCGTCTTTTGTGAAGTGAGCAGACGTGAGTACTCTGAACTTCGGAAATTGTTGTCTCATTCATGAAATTCCTCACTATGTTGCAAAGATCAGGGTGCGGACGTAGCTACGCAGCCCGACCCACTTAAGTACTGAGCCGTGCTAGTAGTATTTTGTGGGCCGAGAGCCTGCTCAAGGCGATAGCAGCTGATGGATGCAAGCTCTCTTCCGGGAATCGAACCCCAGAATCACCATCAGCATTGAGGCAAGCCCCCGGGTCAAGCGACGCGAAGAGGATTCGCCGTCGGTTCGATGCCCGCCTAAGACTGTGGAGGACTCTCCTGCCGGGTTCGGTTTCTGGCGAGAGAGGCGACTTCGGCAGAATCAGACAGGGCGAACGTCACGAAGCAGAGCAAAAAGACCGAATGTTCGACGGAAGCGCCAAAATATCGCCACAGGGGTACGTCTGGGCCGGGATAGTTTGCCGAGAAGATCAGCGTGATCATGAAGATCGCACCGAAAACGCTTGCCGTTCGCACCCAGATCCCAGTGACGAGTGCAATACCAATCGCCAGTTCGCCGTACGCAACTGAGAACGCGATAAAAGTGGCATGGGGTAGGACGAAACCCTTCAGCACGCCCACCATAAACGGATAGGCGCCGTCCTTTAGGAATAGGTTGATCCAGTATCGAAAGCCGCCGTGCAGCGTGAATTCCGTGCCGAAGACTTTGTACTGGGCAAATATCAGAAACAGCAGTCCGACCGCAATCCGAAGTCCGGCCATTGCTTGGGAATTGGTGAGTCGTAGTGACACAGTATGGCTCCCCCTCTATCTTCGGCCTCCGCTCCCTAAGCCGCAGATATGCCTCCGCGCCTTCAAGTCCCCGGGTTCGAGCGCCGGGGCCAAGCCCCATTGCACGAGTGCAAACACGATGCCGGCTACGTAGAGCGCACCGAAGATGGAATTGTTATGCTTGGCCAACCATCTGAGCCTTCCCCGGTTCGACCTTGATGTCTCCCCCGTGGCCATCTCGCGCGCGACCGACGCCGCCTTGACAGCCCCACGCAGCGCCCGGCACGCGCATGAGCCCTCAGCTGCCCTGGCTAGAAAGGGAAGGAAGCCCGAGCGCGAGGGCCGCGAATATTCATCAGCTTCGTTTCGCGTCGCACTTAGAACTCGTAATTGTTCGCCGCAATGCCCGCGAATCGGATCCCGAACAATTGTGTTCACCCCCCCGTGTACCAGGCGCGCCGCGCGTGGGCGCCTCTTTGACCTGTCCGCTCAACCAGCGGCGCGCCGGTCTCTCGAAAAATATCAGCGACAGATACGAGACCGGCCAGACGGCCAAAAATGTCACGACAACCAGCGAATTTCGTTCCCAACCGTGCGCATGCAGAACGCGATCGGCGAGCGTATTGAGCAGCACCATCGAGACCAACGGATGCAGCATATAGCTCGAGTAAGTAAGCTGCCCACCGGCGGCCAATCTACTCACCAGGCGACTCGGCCGTTTCTGCTCATCAGCGGCCACCCCGCACGCGACGGTCGCGTACAGCGTGAGCAGCAGTGCAAGCTTCGCGACGCCGATTGCGCATCCGCCGACAAACGCAAGCACGCCCAACCAAAACCCCCAGTTCGCAAACGGCAACTTCGCCAGCGTGCCCCGCGCGCCGAAAAGCCACGCACCCAGAGCAAAAGAGGGTACTGCTCGGAGGAATCCGCCGGTAGCGGTCCACTTGTACCAGAGCGTCCCTGGAATGAACGTGAGTGCCAGCCAGGCGATTGCGGCGATCAATCCCGCTCCAGCCATGTGACGACGCATGATCCAAAATAAAATCGGCACGCACACGTACATCAACATTTCAGCGCTGATCGACCACGACAAGCCGTTGAATGAGAGGTAAGGACAGAACCCTACGGAATTCAGAAAAAGCAGGTTCGATGGGAAACACTGCGGATTATATAATTCCGGGTGGTTCATCTGAATGTGAAAAAAATGCCCAGCAAGACCGATTGCCACAAAAATAGCGAGAGTCAACCAGTGCAGTGGCCCCAGTCTTGCGATTCGCTTCCGTAGAAAGGAAAAATAAGACTGCGTATCGGTGACTTGCGCGAAATAGACGAACGCAATCACGACACCAGAGACCGTGAAAAACATATCCACCAATAATGAAAAAGATCTCGTGGAATTCGCGATGCGATCGCTCACTGTGCCTGAGTCGAAAAATGCTGCCACGTGCAGCACGACGATGCCCGCGGAGCCGATCAGGCGCAGAGCGTCCAGATGTAGCAAGTGCCCGGATTCAGGGCGCAGCGGCGGGAAAGTCACGATGCACGACTGATTGGGTGCGGTCGGTCGGTCAATCTTCAGGCCACGCGGCCATGGCCTGCAGAGAGTCATCATCAAGCGTGCGGGCGACGTTGCTCATTATGAAACCGCTGCTGGTGTCGTAGGGCAGACCCATCCGGAAGTTGTCAGCCGCAAGATCAGGTACGGCGAGTACTGGCCGCGAAGCGCTGGGTAGACCAACTAAGGCCCCTTGTCGACGGCCGTGCCTCGCGCCTCCACACCATGGCGCCCCTGACGAGGCGGGATCCCCTGGCCGGGTCGCCCGACCGGAATATTCTAGACCATCCCGACGCGGTCACGCTCGGACATTTTCCACGTGGCACCTTCGTAAGCAGTCGTTTATCGAGGCACTTACTGGGGAAGCGGCACCGTTTCCGCTCGCCGCAATGCGCACGCAACCGCGCGCGTCAGCTCGCCGCACGCTTCAGGTGGCCGCCATCCTCAGGAAGACGGGACGGCGGGTGGCCTTTTTCGGATATACCGCGCCCGGTACCGCCATCCGGCAGCGACTGCAAGCTTCGCACAGCCGGTGTCTCCAACGACTACTAGCCTGAATCGCTGCGATGCCCTCACAATCCTGCCGGATGACAGCATCTCGGCCGCCGCCTGGACGGAAACCGACAACCCGCTGGTGAGCGCGGCCAGCTTACTTGCGACTTTCACCGAAATCGCCAGCGACTTTTGCACCAGCGGCTCACCCGGGATAATATTCGGACCCGCCGGGCTCACCTACGATCCTTCCAACGAGACGCTGTACGTCGTCAATAAGAGTTCGGCCAGCGTGCTCACGCTTGTTGGCGCAAGGACGGCTTGGTCGTGAACGGACAATGTACCGCAGCGACGACGCCCACCGCACGGGCGCCCTTCAATGCGCCGCTCAGCGCGGCTCTCCTCAATGAACGGCGATTTGCCGGTCGCAAACGCCGATATCGGCATCCAAGCGGCCAGCGCCGCGATCAACCTCCTGTCGAAGTGTCACCGGTCCTTCCGGGTGGCTTCGTTGGGAACCCCTTGCAGCTCGATACCCCGGCGCCGGGAGCCCTCTTCAGGCTCGCAACGGCGGTCGATGCGGATGGTAATCAGATCATCGACTTCAATGACGACAATGCTGCGGCCGTGCACCAGTGAACGACCACTGCGACGAACACGAGCCCGCCGACTCCCTACGGCACCCCCCGGGCACATTAGCCAGTGGCCTGAGACCCTCGGCCGGCTCCATCGGCGGGAGAAATACGCGATTGACGTCAGCCTTAAACCAAAGCGGTCGATGGCGGCACTTACCGTGGAAGGGCACCGTGTCCATCCGCCCGATGGGGTTGGGCGCACGGGAGTTAGCGCGCCACGCCCTCATGGAGCAATGATGCTTTCAGTCTTGGTTTGCCACTCCTATTTCCTTCATTTGGATCAAAAGCAACAGGAGCGCGGCAGACCCTATCCCGCGCTCGCCACGCTCCAGGTGGCTGCGATGCTCAGAAAGGCGGGCCGGCGGGTGGCTTTTTTTGATGCCATGATCGCGGAGGGCATGGAGGAGTACAAGCGGACACTGGAAATTGTCCAGCCGCAAGTGGTGCTGCTCTATGAGGATACGTTCAATTTCCTGAGCAAAATGTGTCTTGGCACAATGCGCCGCGCTGCCTGCCAAATGATCGACTCGGCGCGGCGCTCCGGCGCTCGCGTGATCGCGGCCGGCCCTGACGTGAGCGACACGCCGGCGCCCTACCTTCGGGCGGGAGCTGATGTCGCTCTTGTCGGCGAAGGGCTGTCGGCCCTTTTGGATTTGCTGGCAAGGCTCGACGTTCATCCGACCGTCTCCGCCGTCGATCTCGCCCATGACATTTCCGGCGTCAACGTGCTGCATCAAGACAAAATCGTCACCTCCAGGGGCGCTCGCGTGCTACGCAGCGCGGATTACGAAGGATCCGCCGCCTGGGATCTAGTCGACATGGATCGCTACCGCTCGGTCTGGATGAAGACGCACGGATATTTCAGCCTGAACATGGCCGCCTCGCGAGGCTGCTCGTTTCGGTGTGCATGGTGCGCCAAGCCAACGTGGGGAAATGTGTATCTGCAGCGCGACGCGGTCGCAGTTGCGTCGGAAATGGCCTATCTCAAGCGCAGTTTCGATCCTCAACACATCTGGTTTGCAGATGACATCTTCGGCTTTCGCGTCGACTGGGTGACGGACTTTGCCGCCGCCACCGCAACCATGGGAGGAGCCGTACCGTTCACGATCCAAACTCGAGCGGACTTGATCAGCGAGAGCATGGCACAGGCACTCGGGCGCGCGGGTTGCTCTGAGGCTTGGATCGGAGCAGAGAGCGGCAGCCAACGCGTACTAGATGCCATGAACAAAGGGACGACGGTCATGCAGATCCTAACTGCCCGTGATCGCTTCCGAGCGACGGGGATACGCGTCGGATTTTTCATTCAGTTGGGCTACCTGGGCGAGGAATTGGCGGATATTCTCGCGACTCGCGACTTGCTCTCGTCCGCTCGGCCGGATGAGATTGGCGTGAGTGTGTCGTATCCGCTGCCGGGTACGAAGTTCCATGAATTGGTCAAAGCGCAGCTCGGCCGCAAGACGCATTGGCAGGAAAGTAGCGATCTGGACATGATGTTTCATGGTACCTACACAAGCAATTTCTACCGCTCCGTGAGAGATCTATTGCACGACCAAATCCTGCTGCAGACCGACCTCGCGGGCTTCGGCGAGCACGAACCCTCGCACAGCCCCACGGCACTTGGCGCGCGCAGTCTCGAGCATCGCTGGCAAGAGCTGATCGATAGCGAAGCACAGTACCGCTCGCCCGACGGCCGATCGGCCGCATCAGGTTGACGCACCGCAATGATGGCGACTCTCCGAGGTATAGCGACGCATCCGAGAAAACTGCAAGCAGTATTGATTCAAGTCACGGAGAGGCTGGTCCACGAGCTAGCGCACCCAACCGCAGGGGCGCCCGATTGGTCGGACTTCGAATGGAGCATCGCCAAAGCTGTGGCGGCGATGCACGGCATGTCTCCGCTCCTCTCGCGCTCCCTGCGCTGGCGCGGCCCAGAGGAGTGGATGCATTTTCTCGAGGAGCAGAGAGTTCACGTGACTCAGCGTCACGCTCGAATCGAGAAACTGCTGCTGCGAATCGATCGAAGTGCGCGCGAGGCCGGCCTGGGGATCATGACGCTCAAAGGCGTGGCGCTCCATGCGCTCGGCCTTTACGCCGGCGGGGAGCGTCCGATGGCGGACGTGGATCTGCTGGTGCATCCCCGGGATGCGGCACGGGCCGCGCGCCTGATCGAGTCGCTGGGGTATCGAGAATGTCGCAAGAGCTTCAAGGAGAAGGCTTTTGCGCCCCTCGAAAGCCATTCCTGCGGCGCGCTGGGTGAGCATTCGAACAACGACATCACCATCGAGTTGCATGAGCGGATCTGCGAACAGCTGCCTCTCTATTTTACCGATATCACCAAGGTCGTTCTACGCGAACCACTGCAGTCCGGCTTGAACGGCTATCCGTCCCGAGCCGCGTTGCTGACTCACTTGCTGTTGCACACGGCCGGTGACATGGCCGCGAAATCGGCGCGTCTCGTTCACCTTCACGACGTGGCCCTCATCGGGCGGCGGATGACCGCGGCGGACTGGGACGAGCTCGTGCAGCCATGCTCCAGCGGCTCACGCCTCTGGTGGACGCTGCCGCCCTTGTGGCTCACCTTGCGTTACTACGACCTGTCGGTTCCGGCACACGTGCTCAGAGCGATCGAGTCGGATTGCCCGTGGGTCCTGCGCCGTCTCGCCCGACGAACGATTTTATCCGAAGTCTCATTCTCTCATCTTTGGGTGGATGCGTTTCCAGGAATCAAATGGTCGCAGTCGGTTCGTGAGATGCTGAGCTACGCCGCCCACCGTGTGCGGCCAAGCGCCGAGCAACTCGCGGCACGCTCGGCGAGCGTGGTCACTCAAGATTGGGCGGCGGACAGTCCGTGGTCCAAACTTCATCAAAGCCGCCGCATCGCACGCTGGCTGATCTCCCGCCAAATCCGACCGGTCACCATGCATGTGCTGCGCGCAGCTCTCGCAAGGGTGCCGTGACCATGGGGTCCTCGCCTGGTGTGTCGACGCGCGCTTTGCTCGGCGATACGGCCACCCGTGACTACTCTTCCAAACTCAGGCATTTCAACGCTTTCGCTGAGCCCGAGCTGCGGCAGTTCATCGACGCATTGGGCCTTGCGCCGGGAACGCGCATCCTGGATGCAGGATGCGGCACCGGGGAGGCCCTGCAATGGCTCCTCGAGCGAGTGCAGCCGCACGGCAGCGTCGTCGGCATCGATCTGTCGGCCGCGCACCTCGAGGCGGCGCGTCGACATCTGCGGCCGGGGATCACGATCTTACAGGGGAATCTTCTGCAGGTGCCGTTGCAGGCAAGAAGCTTCGACGTTATCTGGTGCGTCAACACCATCCATCATCTTCGCGATCCGCTCCAAGGCATCAACCGTCTCACATCGCTTCTGCGCCCGGGCGGGCGAATCGCCGTCGGCCAGAGCTCGTTGCTGCCCGACATGTATTTTGCCTGGGATGCGCGCCTCGAGCGGCGCACCAATGACGCAGTACGCAGCTATTACCGGGAGCGTTACGGCCTTGACGAGCGCGATCTCACTTCGGTTCGCGGCATACGCGGCCTGCTGCACCGTGCCCTCTTGCGACATGTGAGCATCCGGACCACGGTTATTGAGCGCACATCTCCGCTGGGACCGGCGGATCACGCTTATCTGCTCGAGACAATCTTCAGACAGACCTGGGGAGCGCGACTGCGTCCATATTTGTCGCCCGCCGACTATGCCGAGCTCAGCGCGCTATGCGATCCGGGCAATTCGCAGTTCGCGCTGAGCCGGGCAGACTTTCACTTCCTGCAGACCTTCACGCTCGGCGTCGCTGAGATCTAGCGAGGCTCGCGTAGAGCGCTTGAAACCGATCGGCCGTATAGTCGGCATCTTCGCGCACGGCGCGCCGCAGTGCCTCGCGTGCCAGACTCAGCCGCCGCTCTTCATCTTCCAGCATCCCTCCGATCGCTCGCGCCAGATGCGCCCAGTCACCCGCAGGGACCGATACCGCGGCGCGAGGCGACCACTCGTGCAAATGCCCGACTGCGGTTCCCACGGTGGGAACGCCAGCGACGGCGGCTTCCAGTATCGCGAGCGGCCCGGTTTCATGGCGCGATGACAGCACCATCAAATCGGCCGCTTCGACCAAGGGGCGGAGCTCCCGCTGCGGCAAGAAGCCTCTGAATCGCACTCTCTCCGATAACCCCAGGGATGCAGCGAGAGCTTGGACTTCGCCGTGCAACGTGTCGTCGCCGACGATATCCATCTCGAAGCTCACTCCGGACCGGGTGAGCGCCTCGAGCGCTCGCAGCAGTGTCGGCTGGTCCTTTACGCGATTGAGACTCGCGACGTGAATCAGCCGTGCCGGCCTCGTCGGATCCCGGCGGACGGGATCGCGCGCCGGCCACTTCGTCAGATCGACGCCGAGCGGCACTCGCAGCCCCGAAAGACCTCGCTTCGACAAGGCCTCGATGACCGGCATGCTTGCCGCCGTAAGCGCCGACGCCGCCCGCAAGGTGCACGCCTCCCGCACGCGGCCGCGCCATGTCAATGCGCCCCCGTAAGCGATATCCGGGATTGAAACCAGCTCGCCGCCGGCGATATGAATCAGGCTCGGGATCCCGAGAATCTTTCCGCTCGTCACCGCGATCAATCCGGGGTGGCCGGACCAGATGGCGTGCACGATGTCGAAAGGCCTCACGCGATGCTGGGTACAGATGGAGCGCACCGCTCGTACGACGGTTTGCCCCGCGCCGATGTTGCGAATGCGCGCGCCCGCCAGATCCCACTCGCCGGCAAGCTCCTCTTGGCGCAGGGCGAAAACCTCGACGTCGTGCGCACGCGAAAGTCGCGCAATCAAAGCAATCACTGCGGGAATCACACGATACTCTGCCGTTCGGTCGACGCCTCCGGGTACCACCAATGCGATGCGCATCGGCTAGCGCTCCACGAGCGATCGCAGCATATCGACCGCCTCGAGCGGATGCGCTCCCCTGCGCAGCTCGAACGCTTCCACGCGGGCTATCCGCTTGCGGAACGCGGGCCATTGCGGCTGGTTTGCCGCGTACGCCTGCTCTTGCGCCAAGCGTGCTCCCATGCTCGATTTGGCCAGGGGTCTCAGCAGCGGCCCACGCCCCGCCTTCTCTGCCGAAAGAAACACAATCGCACCGATCTCGAGCGGCGAGGCCGCCAGCCGATAGGTGCCCTGCCGAAGGTCCACCTCGAATTTTCTGACCCCGCTGCGGCGACGAATGACCGGCGATGCTCGAATGGCCGCCACATCGCGGCTTCTTTCGACCCAGCGCAGCGAATCCGCCCCGACGTGCAGAAAATTTGCGGCGCCGGTCGCAAGCAACGTATCCCGAGTCACGAAAACACTGTCCTCCGATACAAGCTCGAAGCCATGCAACAATGACAGCAGCGCGAGAGTCGATTTTCCGGCGCCGCTCGGGCCCATCAACAGAAGGCCCCGGCCGCCTCGACCGACGCATGCGGCATGGAGTGAAACCAGTCGCTGCGCCCGCGCGGCGAGCGTGAACACCGCGAATTCGATCAGCTCATAGCGGGCATGGTAGGGAAAGCGCATCATCGGCGAGGACAGGACGACGAGCGCCGACCGCTCCTGCGGGGATAGGACCACGAAATCGGACCGATCGGTCGCGCCGCCCAAAAGGCCCGCTCCGCAGAGCATATCGAGCGGCGGCGGCTCGCGCCTTCCGCGGGGTTGCGGCTGTCGGCCGGATCCCACCACTAATTTGACCCTGAGACGCGGAATGCTCGACGAAAGCCGGTGTCTTGGCAGACCCGCGAAGGCAGCGTCGACCAGCCGGAGCAGTCGACGGCTATTGCTCTCGAAGCGAAACCGCGCACCCAGCAGCTGCAAGTCCCGCCGCACCATCGAGGCCGATCGCTCGCCGAACGGGTCGGCGAGCAAATCCCGCGCCATGGTGCGATTCCTGCGAGTCATGTAGCCTTCGTGACATATTGGCAGCGGCAACACCCACATTTATCCATCATGAACACGGTCTCCCATCCATCCGCGCCGGAATCGGCGCCGCCGCAGTTGCGCGACACCCAAGAAGCCTTCGACAGCGTCGCGGCCGACTACGACGGTCCCCGGGGCAACAATGAGCTCATTCAGGACATGCGCGCCGAGATGTGGCATTGGCTCGATAGCACATTCCCCCCGAGCAGCCGACTGATCGATTTGGGCTGCGGCACGGGACTGGACGCGATCCGGATGGGCCATCGCGGCCACCAAGTCACGGCGACGGATTGGTCGACAAAAATGATAGAGCGAACCCGCGAGCGCGCGGCCCGGGAGCATTTGACCGAGCGCGTCCGCGCGATCGCCGTCGGAGCCCACGAGTTGCAGCGGCTCGGCGGCGAGAGTTGCTACGACGGCGCCTATTCCAACCTTGGCCCGCTGAATTGCGTCCCTGACCTCACCCATGTTTCGCACGAATGCGCGCGGCTGCTGAAACCGGGTGGCGCCTTGGTGTTCACGGTGATCGGCAGGATCTGTCCCTGGGAGATTGCGCACTACCTGCGGCGGCGGCGCTGGCGCAGGGCGACGGTGCGTTTCGCGCGCGGCCCCGTTGCCGTTCAGATGAATAATCACACCATCTGGACCCGCTACTATGGTCCGCGTGAGTTCTATGCAGCGTTCAAACGGCACTTCACGCTCGAGCATTTTCGCGGACTGTGCGTGTTTGCGCCGCCACCCTATATGACGTGGGTGCGCGAGCGGCATCCGCTCTGGCACGCGCGGCTGTGGCGCCTCGATCGTCGCGTGTCCTCGTGGCCAATCGTGCGCGCAATGGGAGATCATTTTATGATGGTGATGAAGAAAAAATGACGCGCTAGCCGCGCCCCTGGCTTGGCGGCACATTCTCGGGGTCACGAAAGCAGCCCTCGAGCACGGGAGCGACGAATTTTGCGCCTGCCCATGAAAGATGATCTGCATCCCAATAAAGTAGATTGCCGCCGGACTCGAACTGGCAGGAGTCTCCGGCGCAAAGAAGATCCTTGGGATCGACGAAGCGTAGCGCGCCCTGCCGCTCGAGCGTCCGGACGTCGTTTTCCGGGCCGCGATATTGCCGCAGAGCTTCCGTGCGGGTTAGCTTGAGAAAATCCTCAGATATTCGCCGTTGGCGCGCGACGCCTAGCGCTGTGGGCACATTGTACTTGTATGTAGGCACATCGAGCACTACGCACACCTCGCGATTGGGTCCGGCTGTTGCGCGCAACGTCTCGCGCAACTCTCGCGAGAAATCCGCGTCCGTACCGATCCAGTGCGCATTCAAGATCAGCAGACGCGGCTTCAGCCGCAGCGCCGCCTGCGCCACGGCAGCATTGAATTGCGCGCACCCACTGGATACTGCACCGACGGTCCCTGCGCTCGTGGCGCCCAACAACGGTTTGCAGGATGATCGGACCGCGAAATACAGCCGCAAATGATGAGAGATCGCGAGCTGCTGGTAAGCGGGTAGAAGCGCCATCGTATGGCTATCGCCCCAGACCAGGGCGCGCGCCGAATCCTCGTCCTGAGGCCCGAAGCTGCACAGCTTCCCGGCGGCGATCTTGTCGAAGGCTATATTTGCGCACCGAGTCAGAATCTCGCTGTCGAACGACCATTCGCCTCCCCTGGCCCGAACCTCGGCCGGATAGCGCCCCGGAAGTCCACCGGTCCTCCAGAGCACGACGCCCACGCCGAGAATTACCATATTCAGGATCAGCGCCCACCGCAGGAATGACCGATCGGACTTCAGAACTGCGCGAGTCCGTATCGGAGCTTCGATCCACTTCCAGCTGACCGCGGCCACGATGTATACGAGCCCGAGCAGCATCACCGTGCCGAAGGCGCCGACCTTCCGGATGTTGTAATAGCCGAAGAGCACCAGCACAGGGAAATGCCACAGATAGAGTGAGTACGAGATCAATCCCGTGAAAACAACCGGCCGCAACGACAGCAATTTCCCGACCCAGGTCGATCCTCGCCGGCCCGTGTGGATCAATATCGCCGAGGCCGCGCAAGGCACGACCGCAGACCAACCGGGGTAGGGCGTGGTGCGCCCATAGCCAAAAACCGCGATGCCGAGAGCGATCGCGCCGGACGCGGCGAGCAACTCGTCGGTAAGCCTCCACCGCGGTGGCCGCGTGCCGCTCAGGGCGAGCATTCCGCCCAGCAGCAGCTCCCAGGCTCGCGACGGCGCCAGGTAGAAATTGGCCGCCGGCGCATGATAGGAGCCCCAGACGCAAACGCCGAATGACAATACCGCGACGGCGGCGAGCGCGCTCGCTCGACGACGATGAAAGCATTTGCCGATGAGAGCCAACGTGATTGGGTAGATGAGATAGAACTGTTCCTCGATCGCGACGGACCAGAAATGCGTGATCGGCACTTGAGCCAATCTGCTCTGGAAATAGCCGGTCCCATCGCTCCATGCCGCAATATTCGTCCCGAGCACGGCGGTCGCGGCGAGATAGCTTCCGAATCTCGCGAGATCCCACGGTAGCAGGACGGCAACCGCTGCCACGGCGACTATCAGCGACGTTGCGAGCAAGGCGGGAAGTATCCGCCGCGCGCGCCGCACATAGAATTCCGCGAGCCGTAAGTGCGGCGGCCGCTTTGAGGACTCCGTCAAGAGCTGGGTGATGAGATACCCGGAGATGACATAGAACACGTCGACCCCGACGAATCCGCCGCTGAAGCCGGGAATCTCCGCGTGAAACAGGATCACCCCCGCCACGGCGGCGGCTCTCAATCCATCGATGTCGGGGCGATAAGCACTGCTGAATTCGAAGGATCGGGTATCATCCTTTATTACTCCCGGCCTTCTCCAAAAGATATGAGTGAAGCCCACACGGGCGCGCGTTACGTCGAAGCCATCTCGGCTCTGCCGTCCGACCGTCTCGCCCGCGCCGCGTTCCAGGAGCTCGTGCTGCGAATTGTGCGGCCCGGCGCGGCCCTCTTCGATTTCGGCTCGGGACCGGGCATCGACGCCCGCTTCTATGCCGAGCGCGGTTTCAGAGTCCGCGCCTATGATGTCGATCCTGGAATGTGCGATTACTTCTCTGTCCATTGCCGCGAGTACATCCAGGCCGGGCAAGTCGCCCTTCATACCGGAACGTATCGAGATTTCCTCGCCAGCGAGACGCCCCGCGACTCGCCGCGCGTAGATCTCGTGACCTCGAACTTCGCCCCGCTGAATCTGGTCGAGGATCTGCAAGGCCTGTTTCTAAAATTCCACACTCTCACCGCACCCGGCGGCAAAGTCTTGGCAAGCGTGCTGAGCCCGTATTTCTTGGGAGACCTGCGATACAGCTGGTGGTGGTCGAATAGCCCGCGCCTGTGGCGCGACGGCCATTTTGCCGTGCCCGGCGCGCACGGGCCGATCGTGCGCCGTCGCCTCGCCGACTTCGCTGCGCAAAGCACCCCCCATTTCACGTTGAAGCGCGTCTTCCCCGGCCTCCCGGCAGATCGACACCGGCACGCCGACGGCATCGATACGAATCGGCACGGCTCAAGAGCATGGCTGCGGCTGATGAGCTGCCGATTCATGTTTCTGCTGTTCGAAAAGTCTTCGATTTGAGCCTTTCACGGAGGAAGACATTTATCGGCTCCTCGTACGCGAAGAACAGCAGAATGGAAATGATCCAGGTGGCAATGAACGTAACGACGACATATAGAGGCCGGTACCCGCCCGTCGAGGCTAGCTGGGGAGCGCTCACATGATCGATGATCAGCGTGTGCAGCAGATAGAAGGAGTAGGAGCCCCTGCCCAGCAACCGGAGCGCGTTACTCGACAGGAGGCGCGAAAGCATCGTCCTCTCGCGGATCAGTCCCCAGTAAAGCAGCGCAATGGGAAACGGGATCAGAAAGTTGTTGATCAGGAGGATGGCGGGGAGATCGAGCGAAGCACGCCGATAGACCAGGACCATCGCGATTGCCAGAATCCCTACTCCCGCAAGTCCCGCGGCGGTGCACTTGCTTCCCGGCAAGGCAATCGGACCCTTTCGCTCGATCCGGATGACGATCAGGGCAATGTAGACGCCGGCAAAGAACTCCAGGAAATTGCCGAAGAAGGTGGTCGATAAGACGAACGGCGTCGTTCCGAGAAAGCCCATGTGCAGTCTCGAGACGAGCAATGCCGCCAGCAGCAAAAGACAAGCGAATGCGAACGCGGCGAGGAAGTTGCGAGCTCGGGCGAGGACCATGAACAGCGGTGCCAGGAAGTAGAAGCACTCTTCCACGGTCAAAGACCAGCTCGGTTGAATTATGAAATTGACGTTGCTGAAAAGAGCATGGGTCAGGGTGTAGTTCGTGAACAGCACCCAGGGGCGAAATCCGTGATGGAGGATGACCGCGATGCTCAATAGCAGGAAATATACCGGGTAGATGCGCGCGAACCGGTTCACGAAGTATTTCCACAGCCAGTTCCGATTGAGCGCCGCCTGCTCGTAATAGATGCGCACGATCAAAAAGCCGCTCAAAGCGAAGAAAAACGCCATGACGTTCAAGGTGAGGTGAGAGTCTGGCTGCAGTGGGAAATGATCGAAAAACACCACCATCGCTCCCAGCGCCCGGACACCGGTCAACGCCGGATACCGGTCCGCGCCGGCCTTGACTGCGGAGAACACTCCGCTGCGAGCGCCGGCCGCCAGCGGCATGTCGCTCGTCGCCAGCGTGCGATCTCGACTCATGGCAACCCAACGCCGATCGTCCGCCGGAAAGGCTCCGATTGTCTCGTAAGCTCCTCATAGGTCCCGCTGCCGACGGTTCTTCCTGCCTCCAGCTGGACTATCAGATCGCACCCGCGCACCTGGCTGAGCCGGTGCGCAATCAGGATGATCGTGGTGCTTCCGCGGAACATCTCGAGTACGGCCATGAGCTCGGTCTCGGTCAATCCGTCGAGCGCGCTCATCGCCTCGTCGAGCAGAAGTACCGACGCCTCTTTGTACAGTGCCCGCGCGATGCCGATCCTCTGCCGTTGGCCGCCGCTCAACTGGATTCCTCGCTCTCCCACTTTGTGCTCGTATTTACCGGGGAGCGCCATGATGAGATCCTCGAGCTGAGCGTACCGCGCTGCCCGCATCAATCGTCGGTCGTCGATGGCGTTCGGTGCGATGCCGAAGGCAATGTTTTGCGCGATGCTCGCATCCAGCAAAAAGACATTCTGGGGGACGTAGGCGATGCGGGCCTGCCACGCAGCGCGGCTATCGTCATCGAGCGCTACCCCGTCGATCAGCAACCGCCCTGAGGTGGGCTCGAGCAAGCCCGCAATCAAGTCCATCAGTGTCGTTTTTCCCGAGCCGTTGGTGCCGACAATGCCGACCATGGAGCGGGCCGGGATGCGTAAATTCACGCCGGAGAGCACGCGCGCGCGGTCTGCCGTGTACTGAAACGAAACGTCCTCGAGGCGGATCTCCTCGCAGGGCCGATGGTGCCACCCCTGGCCGGCCCGAAGAGAGTCGCCGACGGCCGCGGACCCGGCGGCCGGGGGCCGGCGCAGGTCAGGCATGATCAGCGCGAGCGATGCCCGATCGGCGCGAATTTTGACGGCCGCTGCGAAGACCTGCTGGAGCATGGGCAAGAGCCGGTAGGCGGCGAAAGCGATGAACGTCAACTGACCCAACCACGGCCCGATGCCCTCGCTGCGCGTGCCCACGAGGACGGCCGCGACCACCAGGGCGACGACCGCCACGCACTCCATGATGTGCTTCGGGATCTGGGCGGCCGCGTGCACATACACGCCGAAATCCGCGACCTCGCGGCTCGCCTTGTAGAAGGTCTGAAAAAACAGGCGGTGGTCCGGGAGCAGGAGGATCTCCCTGATGGCGCCAAAGCTTTCGTTGACGATCTTCGTCTGCTCGAACCATGCGCGCGAGTGCGCGCGACCTAATCGCAGCAATCGGCTGCGCGCACAGAGATAGATCACGGCGTAACCGCCCGCCAAACCCATCAGCATCGTGAGGGAGACAGCGGTGTTCAGCAGCAAGACGGAAAGCATGACGAAGGCTGCCGCGACCAGATTGGTCACGAGAGCCATGGCGCTCTGCAGGACTCCATTGGTGACGCGCGCGGTCTCGTACACAATGTTGTTGTACAGCGTGGTGCTGTTGGTGGCGGCGTGAAACGTGTAGGGCCTGCGCAGATATTCGGCGAACAGTATCGCCTGCAGCTCGGCACCGATCTTGAGGGCGAGCCGATGCAGGGCCGAGCCGCCGAGCGCGTTCACTAGATTGGTGAGAAGCGCCACGGCGATGAAGCCAGACCCCAGGGCGATCACGAACCCATGGCCGCTCGAAAAGCCGCCTTGGACGTACAGCCAGTGCAGTAGCCTATTCTGATCGATCAGCCGCGGGTCGCCGAGCACGGAGAAGAACGGGGCGATCGCGGCGATGCCGGTGACGGTGGAGAAGGCCATCGCGACGGATATCACTTGTGCCGCGATGACGCGCCGCCGTTGCGGAGGGGTGAGCACGTTCCAGAGCTCGACAATCAGGCTCATGAGCGCGCAAGTTGGCGACGATGCCGATAACGGCGCGCGAGTGTGCGCACCGACTGTGGTGCGCATGCGCGCAGGGTGGAAATCCAGGCGCCAAGCCAGCACCGCGGGTACCGCCAGGAATGCGGTACACTCGAACAGAGCGTGGCGAACGCGTCCCATCGCCGTCCGGACGCCGCCTGGCTCGTAGCAAGTCCCGCGGACATCCGGGCGCGCAGTTTGCGCAGCATCGCCTCGACGCGCGCCTCGCGCTCGACCCGCAGAGCTTTTTCGAATACGCGACGCCGATCGCGCCAGGCGATGATATCGCTGCCCGAATGGTGACCGTGCCGGCGTACCAGGGTGAGCGGCTCGTCGACACCGTCGATCTCGCTGTGGGCGGCCAATCGAAACCATAGCTCGTCGTCGTAGCACATGACGAGCTCTTCATCGAAAAGGCCGAGTTCCGTGAGCAGCCGACGCGAGACGACCACGGTCGGTTGCGCGATGACGGTCTCTTCCTGCAGAAGCCGCTCCAGAATCCACCCGGTGGGCGTCGGCCATTGCCGAGTGCGCGCCGGGTCCATGTGATGGCCGGCCGCGTCGATGAGCGCGAACTTGGTATAGCTCCAGCCACGCTCCGGATGCCGGCGCAGCGATGCAATCTGAGTCTCGAGCTTTCTCGGCAGCCAGACATCGTCGGAGTCCAAAAAAGCCACGTACTCGCCCCGCGCTGTGCGAAGCGCGACATTGCTGACGATGGACGGCTTTCCCGTGTGTGGCATCAAGATCACATGGACGCGCGCGTGATCCTGCAGCGTGTTCAAGTAGGCGCGCGTGGGCATGCTCGACCCGTCATCCGCGATAATGAGCTCCCAGTCATCGAAAGTCTGCGCGAACACCGAGTCGATTGCGGGTTCGAGGTACTCGAGCCGGTTGAAGGTCGGCATGATGATCGATACCGCAGGCGACATGCCGGTGCTCAAGATCTGCCCATCGCGGCCAACCGATTGTGCCGGCTGTGATTGCGCTCATCGGCATCGACATACATAGCCGTGAGCTTCTTTCCGAGCGATTGCAGCGACAGTTCCCGATCGAAATGCGCACGTACCGCGGCGCGCGTCCCGGCGTCGAACCGCGCCGACGTCAAGGCCTCGCACAGAGCGCGCGAATCGCCGCAGGGCCACAGGGCCCCCACCGCCCCGCCCCCGGTGAGGGAACGAAACGACGGAATATCGGTAACGATCGGCGGCAATCCGCAGGCAAGCGACTCGATCACCGAATAGCCGCTGCCTTCATGGTGGCTTCCGAGAACGAACAGGTCCGCCGCGCGCATCAATCGCTCGATCGTCTCACGAGTCACTCGACCCACCAGCCGAACTCGGCCGCGCAGGCGCGGATCCTGGGCGATTCGCCTGCGGACCTCGCAAAGCAGCG
>Ga0070734_10000917_pt1 | contig 49780 bp, 33 predicted proteins | sample Coa_R1_8_FD_66444 | JGI IMG/M metagenome (GOLD analysis project Ga0070734, IMG submission 66444) | Surface soil microbial communities from Centralia Pennsylvania, which are recovering from an underground coalmine fire - Coalmine... | ecosystem: Environmental > Terrestrial > Soil > Unclassified ...
AAAATGTGCGGTTGTGCGAATAGGATAATTCGCACATTAATAAATTTTCAAATTATTCACCTCAACCTATCCATGCTCTTCACCAGCTTTTCATCTTTATAAATTCCCATCGCTGCGAGTAACAAAAAAATAGGGATTAGTAAAGCAAATATTGCAGTAAGGCTGTAAGTGCCATCGGCAAATTTTTGTGTGCCTCTGTAATACAAAAAAATATTTAATAGAGAAACAACAAGGCTTGCAAGCACAATTCGCAATTGCAGCTTTCTGTTTTTATACAAGAAAACTGAAATAAGCGCCGCGATAAATATTGCGACTGTTAAAATAAGTATAGCGATATTATTGTAACCGTTTCCTATAGCAGTTAAATAAGTGATTTTCGGATTGTTTAAATCCAGCGATCTGTGCCCACTGAAAAACGAAAATTTCAATGTAAGAAAACCGCATGCGAATGCAAGCAGCAGCCAGATGGTTTGTTTTCGTTGTAGCATAAGAAAGATTTTGTCGTCAATGGCGAATGGTCAATGAGAAGTTAGTAAAATCATGAATTCATATTCACGATTCACCATTGACCATTCACGAAATTCACTATCTCAGTTCCGGATACAGCACAAACTGCTCCATGAACTCATTCACCTTTTTCTTCACTTCTTTAATCACAGTCTGGTCATCTGCATTCATCAGCACATTGTCAACTGCGTTCACGATGAACTGCATGTGCTCTTCTTTCATGCCACGTGTTGTCACTGCAGGTGTTCCAATGCGGATACCAGAAGTGATGAATGCGCTTTTATCATCAAAAGGAACCATGTTTTTGTTCAAAGTAATATCAGCCTGCACCAATGCCTGCTCTGCTTTTTTCCCGCTGATATTTTTATTGCGAAGGTCAATCAGCATTAAGTGATTATCAGTCCCGCTGCTAATAAGTTGATAACCTTTATCAACAAATGCTTTTGCCATTGCTTGTGCATTCTTAATAATTTGCTCAGCGTATGTTGTGAATTCGTCCGTTAAAATTTCTCCGAAGGCAATTGCTTTTGCGGCAATCACGTGTTCCAGCGGGCCGCCTTGTGTTCCGGGAAACACAGCCATATCAATCAGATTGCTCATCGGGCGGATATTTCCTTTCACATCTTTCAACCCAAAAGGATTATCAAAATCTTTTTTCATCATGATAATCCCACCACGAGGCCCACGCAAAGTTTTGTGAGTAGTAGATGTTACAAAATGACAATCGTCAAACGGAGAGCTTAATAAGTTTTTTGCAATCAATCCTGCAGGATGCGCCATATCGCACATCACAAATGCGCCGACTTCATCTGCAATTGCTCTTATTTTTTTGTAATCCCAATCGCGACTATATGCAGAAGCCCCGCAGATAATCAATTTCGGTTTTTCTTTTTTCGCCACTTCTTCCATCATCTCATAATCAACCCTGCCCGTTTCTTTTTTCACACCATAAAAAACAGGATGATATAATTTGCCAGAAAAATTTACTGGTGAGCCGTGCGTGAGATGGCCGCCCATGCTTAAATCCAATCCAAGAATTTTATCTCCGGGTTGTAAGATAGAAAGCATCAATGCTGCATTTGCTTGTGCTCCGCTGTGTGGCTGAACATTTGCATAATCGCATTTGAAAACTTGTTTCAGCCTGTCAATCGCTAATTGCTCAGTTTGGTCAACGATTTCGCAGCCTGCGTAATATCTTCTTCCGGGATAGCCCTCTGCATATTTGTTTGTTAACACACTTCCCATTGCCTCTATCACTTGTAACGAAGTGAAATTTTCTGAAGCTATCAATTCGATGCCGTGGCGCTGGCGCTCTAATTCTTTTCTGATTAAATCGAAAACTATATTATCTCTTTGCATGGCGCAAAAATAAGAGAACTATTTATTATTATTTTAGCTTTTCCAAAGCTTTGGAAAAGCTTCGCAATGATTAAGATTCAAGCGCATCAATTTTTGTGTAAAAATTTCCCGCAACACCAAGGATTTTATTTATTTCCTGTACGATGTTTTCCAAGTCGACTCCTGTCCGGTTTGATAAAATGATAATCAAATAATTTTTTGAAGGGATAGAAAATGCAATCGCCCGAAAGCCGCCATTCGAGCCGGTGTGATACACTTCTTTGAATTCATTTTGTTCATTGATGAACCAGCCGAATCCGTACGACAATTTATTTTTTGCGTCAACAGGAAATTGTGGCGATCGGGCTTTTTCAATCCATTGCCTGTCTAATAATAATCCTGACTGCAATGAATTAAACCATTTCAAATAATCATTAATCGATGTGTAAATGCCGCCATCACCTTGAGTAGAAAAGAAAATAGATTCACTTGCATCCAATTTTTTGAAACTGTTTTGAGAAGTATCATAACCAAGAACCCGATTCGTGATTGGGTTGTTTATTTTTAATACCTGCGAATTGTTCATATACAACAGCGAAAAAATATTTTGTTTGATAAAATATGGATAAGCAAGCCCCGATACTTTTTCGATAATCAATGCAAGCAAACAGTATGCAGTATTACTATATCGATATTTTGTTCCGGGCGGAAAATAAGTGCTATCGATATTTTTCACAGCATTGAAAACATCTTTATCTGTTGCATGCTTTACGATGTTGGTATCCACAAATGCATAATGGTCGATGATGCCGGAAGAATGCGTGAGCAATTGACGGATTGTAATGATGCTTCCAACTTTTTTATTGAATTGAGGAAAGAATTTAATAATACTGTCATCTAATGAAATAAGTTCAGCGGATGCAAGTTTCAGAATACCAAAAGCAGTGAACTGTTTGGTGAGCGAGCCAATATTAAAATTGCTTGCTGGAGAATTTTTTTCTTTTGTTTCAAGATTTGCCAATCCATAACCATTTTCAAAAATTACTTTTCCGTTTTCCTGGATGGCAATAGCAATTCCTGGCTCATTACTTTTATAAATACTATTTAACAATGAATCAATTCTTTTATTCACAGCCTGACTGAACGAAAACTGTGAAACGAATAAGCAAAAAAGAAAAAATATTTTTTTCATGATGCTTAAAGATAAAACATTCGATAAAAAATTTGTGATTTGTTTCAATGTGCAAAAAGCCATCAATAGAAAAAATTCTTTGTCTCGTTGCATTCTTTGCGCCCGTTGCGTGAAATTCCTCATGTTGTAATCATAAAATTCACTACTTTCACTCGCTTATTGCGATTTTATTAAGTGTAAAACAGACATGTTATTGAACATGTAGTTTTTGGCGAGTGAGCGTAAATACCAAAACATGAAAGCGATTATTCCGGTTGCAGGCGCAGGCACCAAATTGCGCCCCCATACATATACACAGCCCAAGGCCTTGATTCCGCTGGCGGGCAAAACCATCCTGAGCATTATTGTTGACCAGTTGACAGAAGCAGGAATTCATGAATTTATTTTTATCGTCGGCTATCTCGGCGAAAAAATTCAGGATTATGTGAAAGAAAAATATCCGCACCTGACTTCGCATTTTGTGTATCAGAATGAACGGCAGGGCATCGGTCATGCGATTTTGCTCACCAAAGAAATTGTTGGCGATGATGAAATTTTTATTGTGCTCGGAGACACGATTTGCGAATATGATGTTCCGTCTGTGCTGAGCAATCCAAATTCTTTGCTCGGCGTGAAGCGTGTCGACGACCCAAGAAATTTCGGTGTCGCTGAAATTGATGAGCAAGGTCTCATTGGCAGAGTGGTGGAGAAGCCACAGATTCCAAAATCAAATATGGCGCTCGTTGGCATTTACAAAATCAGAGAAACATCTTTTCTTTTTAGTTGCCTCGCCAGCAATATTAATAATCAGCTCACGAGTTATGGCGAATATAGTTTGACAGACGCGATTGAATGCATGATTAATAATGGTGCGAAATTTCAATCGTTCAAAGTGCAGAACTGGTTTGATTGCGGCAAGAAAGAAACTTTGCTCGACTCGAACGCGAAACTTCTGAAGAAATTCGGCAGCGCGATTTCTCCCGAGCATCAGTTTGAGAACACGATTATTATTGAACCTGTGAGCATCGCCGCAGGCTGCGATATAAAGAATTCCATCGTCGGCCCAAACGTTGCGATTGGAGAAAAGACAACCGTGAACTATTCCATCGTAAAAGATTCTATCATCGGTTCATTTGCGAATCTGAATGATATTGTTCTCACGCATTCGCTCATCGGCAGCGACACAGAAGTGAAAGGGGAAAGCCGCAGCCTTAACATCGGCGATAACACGGAGATTGATTTGGGGGAAAGCTGAGAATCAGTTTCCAGTCTTCAGTTTCCAGTTAGCAGTTTTCTTATTAGTTTCTATCTACTTTTAATTTTTGGTTTTTCTTTTTTGGATGACGAACATTTTTTCTCTCTTCAGCATCCTCCCGCCGCGGCGGGCTCTTCAACTGCAACAATTCTATTGAACATCTGTCTAAGTAGTTGGTAAGTTGATTTTAACTTTATTTTCAGTTGGGTAAATTCAATCGGGTTGAAATCGCGGTTGTATCTTTATCCATCCTAATTCATCTCGCCAATGCCTGCTTTTTCCAATCGCATCACAAAATTATTTGGCATCGATTATCCAATTATTCAGGCTGGCATGGTGTGGGCAAGCGGATGGCGGTTAGCAAGTGCCGTTAGCAACGCTGGCGGATTAGGATTAATAGGCAGCGGAAGCATGAATCCCGATGTCTTAAGAGAGCATATCCGAAAATGCAAAACTGCTACTTCGAAACCATTTGGCGTCAATCTGCCCTTGCTTTATTCCGGGATTGAAAAACAGATTGAGATAATCATAGAAGAAGGGATAAAAATAATTTTTTCATCAGCCGGTAACCCTGCGACATGGACAAGCGTCTTAAAAGAAAAAGGGATTATTGTCGTTCATGTGGTGAGCAGCAGCAAATTCGCCAAAAAGGCTGAAGATGCAGGCTGCGACGCAGTTGTAGCGGAAGGATTTGAAGCAGGCGGGCATAACGGGAGAGAAGAAACGACATCGTTGGTTTTGGTGCCGGCGGTTTGCAAAGCAGTAAAAATTCCTGTAATTTCAGCAGGTGGAATTGCCACAGGAAGGCAGATGCTGGCGGCAATGGTTCTCGGAGCAGAAGGAGTGCAGATGGGAAGCAGGTTTGTTGCAAGTGAAGAAGCATCATCACACATTTATTTCAAGGAAAAAGTGGTGCAAGCAAAAGAGGGAGACACGCTGCTTGCGATGAAAAAACTGACACCGGTGAGATTATTAAAGAATGATTTTTTTAATCAAGTACAGGAAGCAGAATTGCGGGGAGCATCAGCAGATGAAATGAAAGAATTGTTAGGAAAAGGACGAGCGAGGCGTGGAATGTTTGATGGCGAAATGGAAGAAGGTGAATTGGAAATCGGGCAAGTGAGCGCAAACATTCATGAAATTCTTCCTGCTGCTGAAATTGTGAAGAATACATGGAATGAATTCACGGAAGCATTAGAAACACCCTTACACAACTATAAAACTGTTGTATGAAACATTTAAAAACTTTGCTGCTTGGGTTAACACTGCTTGTTGTTGCCATGATTACAAAAGCTGATACAGGAAAACCTGTCGATGTTCGCGTGCATGGTTATGTCACAGATGCCATCACCAAAAAACCTGTAAGCGGAGTAGTGGTTTCTGCATCAGCTCCTGGGATTATCGGCACAACAGAAGCAACAACTGATGCTGATGGTTATTTCAGTTTTGGTCAATTGCCTGCGCAGCAAGTGAATCTTCAATTCGGAAAAAAAGGGTATCAGAATTTTAAGAAAGCAAATGTTTCTGCAAAGGAAAAAACCCCGGTGAAACTGATTGTTGAATTTATCCCTGAAAGCAAAGACGAAAATTTAGATGAAACAGAATATCCGATTTTAAGGATGCTGCAGTTTAGTTAATAATATTGTGCAGCGACTGCTATCTTTGATAATCATAAAAGATAGCATGCCATGCGCAGAGTTTTCAAAATTCTTCTTTCAGCAATTTTAATTTTTCAGATCGCCGAAGCACAAAAAACAAATCAGGCAGCAAATCTTTCACTAAAAGATTTTCTCAAAGACCTATACGATATTTCTTCGCTTCCATCTTATGCTTCTCAAACTTATTCCGCGGAAGTTTCAACGTACGACAGAAAAGGCGGCAACAATGATGGTTTTGAAGGAACATATTCTTTCATCAGAAGAAATGCAGACAGCTCGCTGGTGATTTTTGATGTGAAAGGCAAAGGTGTCATTAATAGAATCTGGACGCCGACTCCAACAGACGACAGCCTTGATTTTTATATTGATGATGCATCAAAAATTTCTTTTACTGTTTGTTACCGGGATTTATTTTCAGGAAAAGTGTATCCGTTTGTGTCGCCGCTTTGTGCCAACCAGCTCGGCGGATTTTATTGTTATCTGCCAATCCCGTTCAATCAATCCTGTAAAATTGTTTTTCGTGGGAAGAAAGAAAGGTTTCATCAGATTGGCTATCGTTTATTTCCTTCAGGCACGAAGATTAAAAAATTTAGTTTGCCGTTAGATAAAGATGAACAACAATCTTTGTTAACCATTACATCCAAATGGGAAAAAATTCCTTTGGCTGTGAAAGATGTTTATGCTGATGGAACTAATATTTCAGCTATTAATAAAAGCCTCATTTTGCATGCTGGAGAAGCAGTAACAGTTTTTGAAACGAAACAAGCCGGAAGAATTCTTGGTTTTGATTTTTCTTTAGACATTAATTTTGAAAAAATTGCGAAGAATATTGATTTAAGAATAACATGGGATGATGAAAATGCTCCTGCTGTTTATTGTCCGCTTGCAGATTATTTTGGCTATGCATTTGGAAAACCATCGATGAAAAGCCTGCTCATTGGTTCAAACGAAGGGAAAAATTATTCTTATTTCCCAATGCCGTTTGATAAGTCTGCAAAAATTGAATTGATATATAGGAAGAATGAAAGCAAAGCAAATGACATCAGTTTTCAATGCAATATTTATCTGAATGATAAAAAAAGAGATGCTGATAAAGAAGGAAAATTTTATGCCTATTGGACAAGAAATAATCCAGTTCCGGTTCATCAGCCTCACACAATGCTCGATGTGAGTGGGAAAGGGCATTTTGTTGGAACCGTGCTTCAGGCTCAGGGATTAAAAGCAGGGATGACAAGCTTTTTTGAAGGTGATGATTCCACTGTTGTTGATGGAGAATTAAGAATGCATGGAACCGGCTCGGAAGATTTTTTTAATGGCGGATGGTATGCTTTGCTCGATACATGGGATGGTGCCATGAGCTTGCCATTATCAGGTGCACTTGCATATTCGCTTCCATTATGCCACACAGGTGGTTATCGTTTTTTTATCGGAGACAAAGTTTCGTTTGAGAAATCTTTATTTCACTCAATGGAACATGGTCCTCAAAACAATGAAGTTCCGGCAGATTATACTTCAGTAAGTTATTATTATTGCAGCAAACCAAATCCGCAAAAAATATTTCCCACAGCAGAAAACACAAAGCTGCATGTGTCAGATACTTTGATTCTTTATCCTCAATTATTGAATGCAGCTTTTGACGGAGATGTTGGCATAGAAACGAGATGGGCTTTCCCTACTGACGGGCTTACATTTTATTATACAGTAAAAGAAAACACGATTATACGAATGTCGCTGAGCGAGATCCCATCAGGCAATTATAGAATGTATATTGATTATGTGAAAAGCCCCGAGTCTTGCAAATTCTCCATCTGGAAAAGGCAATCACAATTGACAGATTGGTTCGATGGTTATTCGAATACAGTATCACAGTTTGATATGCTTGATGTTTCTGATTTTGTAGTAAGCCCGCTTAGCAACACCGTTTCTTTTCGCTTCAAGCCAAACGGTAATCAAAATAAATTTATCTTGAACAGGATTGTTCTGATTAAGAAATAATTTGAAACTGATATGAGTGAGTTCTCATTACAAGAAGCTTTGCAGCAAAAGATCCTTCCAGCCATCACTTTTGATGATTATACAGATGCGCTGCCAATTGCCGAAGCCTTATTAAAAGCAGGATTAAATGTGATGGAAATCCCTTTCCGGACTAATGCTGCTGAATTTGCAATTACTTCTATCAGAAAAAATCTCCCGGAGATGCATGTTGGTGGCGGAACATTGCTCACCAAAGAACAAATTCATAAAGCGATTAATGCAGGAGCTCAATTTGGATTAAGCCCCGGGTTTAACCAAAATATTTGTGCTGAAGCAAAACGATTAAACTTTCCTTTTATTCCCGGAGTGATGACACCTTCAGAAATGGAGCTTGCGAATGAACTTGGATATGATGTTCAAAAAATATTTCCTGCCGAACAGCTTGGTGGCATTTCATTTTTGAAAGCGATGCTCGGGCCATATCAGCAATTGAATATTAAATTCATTCCAATGGGAGGAGTGAATTTAAATAACATGAATGCTTATCTGCAGCTAAAAAATGTGATCGCAGTTGGAGGAAGCTGGCTTGCTACAAAGGAATTGATAGCATCGAAAAATTACAAATCAATAGAAGAAAATGTTGTTGCAGCATTGCATCAAACAAAAATAATTAATGCATCATGAAAATTAAAAGCTATGAATTATTTCAGGTTGTACCCCGTTGGCTATTCCTGAAAATTCAAACGGATCAAAATATTATTGGCTGGGGCGAGCCAATAGTTGAAGGGAAAGCTGCAACTGTGAAAGCAGCTGTTGAAGAGTTGATGGGAAACTTAATTGGTAAAGACCCGATGGATATTGAAGGCTTATGGAATATGATGTACAGAGGGCAGTTTTATCGAGGCGGCCCAATATTAATGAGCGCTATTTCCGGAATTGATCAGGCTTTGTGGGATATCAAAGGAAAATATTTTAATGCGCCGATTCACCAGCTTATCGGAGGCAAAGCCAGAAGCAAAATGAAAGTGTATTCATGGATTGGAGGAGACAGGCCTTCAGATATTGGCGAAGCTGCAAAAAAAGCAAAGCAGGAAGGATTTGTTGCAGTGAAGATGAATGCTACTGATGAAATGCAATATATCGACAGCTTCGAAAAGATTGACCGCGTGCTGCAGCGTGTTGCCGCATTGCGTGAAGCAGTCGGCTCATCACTCGAAGTAGGAATAGATTTTCATGGAAGGCTGCATAAGCCGATGGCCAAAGTGCTGGCCAAAGAACTGGAGCAATTTCATCCGATGTTTATTGAAGAACCAGTTCTTCCGGAAAATAATGAGGCCCTCAAAGAAATTGCACAACTAACGTCAATACCTATTGCAACAGGAGAAAGAATGTTCAGCAGGTGGCAATTCAAAGATTTGCTTGCTCAGGGTTATGTTGATATTATTCAGCCTGACTTATCTCATGCCGGCGGCATCACCGAATGCAAAAAAATAATTTCAATGGCGGAAGCTTATGATGTGGCGGCTGCACCTCATTGCCCGCTTGGCCCGATTGCGCTTGCAGCCTGTCTGCAGGTTGACGCTACCTGTCACAATGCATTTATCCAGGAACAAAGTCTCGGCATTCATTATAATAAAGGGAATGATTTGTTAGATTATCTGAAGAACGCTTCTGTATTCAATTATGAAAATGGTTTTGTCAACATTCCTTCCGGTCCGGGATTGGGAATTGAAATCAATGAAGAGCAGGTGATAAAAATGTCGAAAGAAGGTCATAACTGGAGAAACCCGCTATGGTATCATGAAGATGGGAGCACGGCAGAATGGTAATTCATCTTTATTAATAAATGCTCAATGCTTGAACAATAAAGCAACTGCAACAAGAGTCCGGTATTCTATATTGGCAGCAGTATTTGTGAATGTGGTCATCAATTATATGGACCGTAGCAATATTTCTGTGGCAGGTTCTCTCATTAGTAAAGAACTGAATCTCGATACAATTAAAATGGGCTATATCTTTTCTGCCTTTTCCTGGACTTATGCTTCTCTCCAAATTCCGGGTGGTGTATTAGCGGACAAGTTTGGTATCCGCACTTTATTCAGCATATCGCTTATTATGTGGTCGCTTGCCACTTTTGTGCAAGGGCTTGCCGGAAGTTTTTTTTCATTGCTGGCATTGCGTGTGCTAATCGGTGCCTTTGAAGCACCTTCTTATCCGATGAACAACAGGATCGTTACAAGCTGGTTCCCAGATAATGAAAGGGCTTCCGCCATTGCAACATATACTTCCGGGCAATTTATTGGTCTTGCTTTTTTGAGCCCTGTGCTCAATTTTATTCAGGTCTGGGCAGGTTGGCGGGGATTGTTTTTTGTTACCGGTATAGTCGGTATAATATGGGGAATTATCTGGTATTTTTTTTATCGATCTCCGCTTGAGCATAAAAAAATTAACCAGCAAGAATTAGAACATATCGAAAGCGGAGGTGGTATTTTAATCAGAAAAAATGAAGTAGATAATAAATTTGACTGGCACGATTTACAATTAGTTCTTTCTAAAAGAAAATTGTGGGGAATTTATCTCGGTCAGTTTTGCCTTGGCGGCACTCTGCTTTTTTTCCTGACATGGTTTCCCAAATATCTCGTCGATTTTAAAAAAATGGATTTCATCAAATCTGGAGTATATGCATCGGTTCCATTTCTATGTGCATTTGCAGGTGTTTTGTTTTCCGGTTTTTTATCTGATTATCTTGTTAGGAAAAATGTATCTGTCGGGATAGCAAGAAAAACACCGATAATAGCCGGTCTTCTTTTATCCGTTTCAATTATAGGTGCCAACTATGTTTCCAGCCCTGAATGGATTATTTTTTTTATGTCGCTGGCTTTTTTTGGCAATGGGCTTGCTTCCATCACATGGGTTTTTGTGTCATTGCTTTCACCCAAAAATTTAATCGGATTAACAGGAGGCACATTCAATTTTGTCGGAGGCCTGGCGGGAATTCTGGTGCCGGTCATCATCGGATATCTGGTGAAAGGCGGGGATTTTTCCATGGCTTTGGTTTTTATCGGCATCCTTGCTTTTTCAGGAGCGATGAGCTATATATTTCTGGTTGGCAAGGTTGAAAGAATCACTATCGAATAATCTGTTATGCAAAAAAAATTCTTAAGCTGCGATTGGGGAACAAGCTCATTCCGTTTGAGGCTTGCGGATGCAATGAGTGCATCTGTTCTGATTGAAACCAGCAACGAGAAAGGTGTTGCAGCGATTAATAATGAGTGGATGCAATCACAAAAAAAGAGCAGAGAACTATTTTTTAAAGATTTTTTGTTTTCACAAATAGAAAAAATTTCACAAACTGGATTATCGTACATTCCTATTGTTATTTCAGGCATGGCTTCTTCATCTATCGGGATGAAAGAGATTAGTTATGGAAAAACTCCTTTTGATATTACTGATGATAAATTGCCTGTCGAACATATTCCTGCAGATGAAAATTTTCAACATGATATTTTGCTTGTTTCAGGATTACGAACAGAAAAAGATGTGATGCGAGGAGAGGAAACAATGTTATTGGGTTGCAATACCAATGATGATGAACAACTGTTGATTTTTCCGGGAACGCATTCAAAGCATGTGATTGTTAAAAACAAAGTGTTGGTTGATTTCAAAACTTATATGACCGGAGAAATATTTGATTTGCTAGCGACCAAAAGCATCTTGTCGAAATCCGTTATTAAAAATGAAAATGACAGCAATTCATTTGAAGCAGGGATTAAAGATTCTATGAAATCAGATTTGCTGAATTCGATATTCCACGTCAGGACGAATCAGCTTTTTAAAAAGCTTTCAGAAGAAGAAAATTATCATTACCTCAGCGGTTTGCTGATTGGTTCAGAACTAAAACAAGCTGCTGAAAGCCATCAGAATATTCTATTAGTGAGCAGTGGAAAGCTGGCTATGTTCTATCAGCGAGCATTGAATATCATGTGCCCCGATCGTAATGTTCTGTATCAGGATGCAGACAATGCATTAATAAAAGGGCAATGTGCCCTTGCAAAACAATATCTTCCTTCTTAAAGCCAATCAGAAATACGGGCTTTTCCATTTACGAAATAGGTAAAGAATCGCCTTTTTATACTTTTTTGTATAAATTGATTCGTATCTTTGCAGCATGAATCCAGAAGTATATAAGCACAGGAATGCGGATGTGGATGAAGGGCTAAGTACAATTGAGAAAACCGTTCTTTCAGATTACAAATATGGCTTTGTTTCCAGGCTTGAGGCAGACGAAGCACCAAAAGGTCTGAGTGAAGATACTGTCCGTTTTATTTCGGCAAAAAAGAACGAACCGGAATGGATGCTCGAATGGAGATTGAAAGCATACCGCCAATGGATTCGCATGGCAAGTGATGAGCCAAAATGGGCAAACCTGAATTATCCTCCCATCAATTATCAGGATATTATTTATTACTCAGCTCCCAAACAAAAGGTTAACCTCAAAAGTCTTGATGAACTCGACCCTGAGTTAAAAAGAACATTCGACAAATTAGGGATTTCATTAAGCGAACAAAAGCGATTGAGTGGAGTCGCGGTGGATGCAGTCATTGACAGCATTTCTATAGGAACAAGTTTCAAAGAACAATTAGCGGAGTTGGGAATTATTTTTTGTTCAATGAGCGAGGCCGTTCAGGAACATCCTGATTTGGTAAAGAAATATCTGAGCACCGTTGTTCCTGTCACTGATAATTATTTTGCTGCGTTGAATGCGGCAGTTTTCAGCGATGGTTCATTTTGTTATATTCCTAAAGGCGTCCGCTGCCCGATGGAGCTTTCCACTTATTTCAGGATCAATGCAGAAAATACAGGTCAGTTTGAAAGAACATTGATTGTTGCCGATGAAGGAAGTTATGTGAGCTATCTGGAAGGCTGCACTGCGCCAATGCGTGACGAAAATCAGCTACACGCAGCGGTCGTAGAATTGATTGCAATGGATAATGCAGAGATAAAATATTCGACTGTTCAAAACTGGTATCCCGGTGATAAGAATGGAGTTGGCGGCATTTACAATTTTGTGACGAAGAGAGGAATTTGTCAAGGTGTTAATTCAAAAATTTCCTGGACGCAGGTAGAAACAGGTTCAGCAATTACATGGAAATATCCAAGTGTGATTTTGAAAGGAGATAATTCTGTTGGCGAGTTTTATTCTGTCGCTGTTACTAATAATCATCAGCAAGCTGATACAGGAACCAAGATGCAGCATCTTGGAAAAAATACAAAAAGCAGGATTGTGTCAAAAGGAATTTCCGCCGGCTTTAGCAACAATAGCTATAGGGGTTTGGTGCACGTGAGCAGGAAAGCAAACAACTCCAGAAATTTTTCACAATGCGATTCATTATTGCTTGGTGATAAATGTGGCGCACATACTTTTCCATATATAGAAGTGAGAAATAAATCTGCGCTTGTTGAGCATGAAGCAACGACTTCAAAGATTGGCGAAGACCAGATTTTTTATTGCAACCAAAGAGGCATTGACACAGAAACTGCCGTGGCATTGATTGTAAACGGATTTGCAAAAGAAGTAATGAACCAGTTGCCGATGGAATTTGCAGTGGAAGCACAAAAATTATTGGCAATTAGTTTAGAAGGAAGTGTAGGTTAATGTGCGGATTTGAAGATGTGATAATGTGCGAATGAAAAAAACATTTTTGAAAATTTCGACTAGCTCCGGCATTTATGCCGGAGAAAAAATTAAAATACAGATTAAATCATGTTGAACATTCACAATTTACAAGCGGGTATTGAAGAAAGGCAAATTTTAAAAGGAATTAACCTCGAAATAAAAGCTGGCGAAGTGCATGCGATTATGGGGCCGAATGGTTCGGGCAAAAGCACATTGGCATCTGTGCTTGCAGGAAAACAGAATTACGAAGTATTAGGCGGCTCCGTAGATTTTTTAGGGAAAAATTTATTAGAATTTTCACCCGAAGCAAGAGCTGCAGAAGGCTTATTTCTTGCATTTCAATATCCGATTGAGATTCCTGGATTGAGCACAACGAATTTTATTAAGACGGCTGTAAATGAAGTGCGCAAATATCGCGGGCAAGATCCATTGGATGCAGTTAGTTTTTTGAAATTGATGAAACAGAAAATGGCTTTGATGAATATCGACCAGTCATTATTGAGCCGGCCTTTGAATGAAGGTTTTTCCGGCGGAGAGAAAAAAAGAAATGAAATTTTTCAGATGGCGATGCTGGAACCGAAACTGGCGATACTTGATGAAACAGATTCCGGTCTTGATATTGACGCAATAAGGATTGTTTCGAACGGCGTTAATAAATTAAGAAATAAAGATAATGCAGTTCTCGTAGTAACGCATTATCAAAGATTATTGGATTATATCGTCCCGGATTTTGTGCATGTGTTATACAATGGTAGAATTGTGAAATCAGGAACCAAAGAACTGGCGCTTGAACTGGAAGAAAGAGGTTATGATTTTATTAAGAACGAAGTGGATGTTGAACAAGAGGCATAATGAATAATCAGGCATTTCGACTAGCTCCGGGTTTCAACCCGGTGACCCGATGAACCAAAAATTAAAAAATGAATTCGCTAGAATATTATAAAGAACATTTTGAGCAATTGCAATCTGCGAAAGAAAAAAAAGGATTGTCATCTGTTCGTGAAAAAGCATTTAATGATTTCGCGAAGTTTGGAATTCCCACAGTTAAGCATGAAGAATGGAAATACACTCGCATCAGCGGATTATTCAATAAAGAATATCAGTTTCCTGTTCATTCATCAACATCACTTTCTGCAACTGATATTGATTCGATTCGCCTGCCAGGTCATAAAGAAGCTAACGAATTGATTTTTGTGAATGGCATTTTTTCTGCTGAGCTTTCGAAGATTATTTCAAAAGAATTGGTTGCGTTGCCTTTGGAAGAAGCCGCAACTAATGAATACAAAGAAATTGTAGCTGCTCATTTCGGTCATAGCAGCGATTATTTGAAAGATGGGATTAATGCGCTGAATACAGCTTTTGTAAGTGGCGGTGTTTTTATTCATATCTCAAAAGGAAAAATCACCGAGCATCCGATTTACATTTATAATATTACTGATGCAAGAATAGAAAATATTTTTGCTCAACCGCGCAGTTTAGTGCATGTGGGTGAAAATGCGCAAGTTCAATTAATAGAAACTTATGTTACGATTGGTGATTCAGAAAGCTTCACCAATCAGGTGATGGAAATTGCTGTCGAAGAAAATGCACTGGTTGAATATTATAAAATTCAAAACGATGCGGCTCATGCAAATCAGGTGAGCACTACGCATATTCGACAAGTAGGAAAAAGTTATGTGCATACAGTTACTATTTCACTCAATGGTGGAATTGTGCGCAATAATCTCAATATCGTGCTGGAAGCCGAACGTTGTGAGGCGCATTTGTACGGATTATATTTTCAGAAAGGGAAAAGCCACATCGATAATCACACCGTGGTTGATAATGTGAAACCCAATTGTTTCAGCAATGAGTTGTATAAAGGCGTGATGAATGATGATTCATCAGGTGTGTTCAACGGAAAAATATTTGTGAGACAACCGGCGCAAAAAACAAATGCATATCAATCCAATAAAAATGTTTTGCTTTCCGATAATGCAAGCGTGAACACAAAACCGCAATTGGAAATTTTTGCTGATGATGTGAAATGTTCTCACGGCTGTACTGTTGGGCAGTTGGATGAAGAAGCTTTGTTCTATTTGCAATCAAGAGGCATCAGTGAAAAAACGGCACATGCGTTATTAGTGCGGGCATTTGCAACAGATATATTAGAGCATGTTAAACCTGCTCCTATAAAGACTTACATTGAAAAGCTGATTGCAGAAAGGCTCGAAAATTAATACGCTAATTAGTGCAATGAGCGCTAATTAGTTTCAATTCTTAATAATTAGTGTATGATAGAACATACAGCCATACAAAATACTTTTGATGTATATGCGATTCGTGAGCAGTTCCCGATATTAAGCCGTGAAGTGAACGGAAAGCCACTAGTGTATTTTGATAATGCAGCTACTGCGCAAAAGCCACAGGTTGTTATTGATGCATTAGTGAATTATTATTCTGAATACAATGCGAATATTCATCGCGGCATTCACACACTAGCAGAAGAAGCCACTGCAGCTTTTGAAAGAACGCGTGATACTGCAAAAGAATTTATTAATGCGCGTTGCCGCGAAGAAATTATTTTTACACATGGCGTAACGGAAGGCATCAATCTCGTTGCATCAACATGGGGCAGACAAAATATTAAAGAAGGTGATGAGATCATTATCTCAGGTATGGAACATCATTCCAATATTGTTCCGTGGCATATGCTCTGTTCAGAAAAGAAGGCAAAGCTGAAAATAATTCCGATTGATGATAATGGTGAACTGCTGATGAATGAATTTGAAAAGCTCATTACACCAAAAACAAAATTAGTTTCTATTGTTCATGCGTCAAACTCACTCGGAACAATCAATCCTGTAAAAGAAATCATTGATATTGCACACCGTCATAATATTATTGTGATGGTTGACGGCGCACAATCTTCTGTTCATTTGAATATTGATGTGCAGGATATGAACTGTGATTTTTTTGTTTTGTCAAGCCATAAAATTTATGGGCCGACAGGTGTCGGTGTTTTGTACGGCAAAAAAGAATTGCTGGAAGAAATGCCGCCGTATATGGGCGGTGGCGAAATGATTAAGGAAGTAACATACGATAAAACTACTTATAACGAATTGCCATATAAGTTTGAAGCAGGCACTCCGAATATTGGAGACACAGTTGCATTTAAAGCAGCGATTGATTTTGTGAATGAAATTGGGAAAGACAATATTCGCAAACATGAAGAGGCGCTCACGAAATATGCGATGGAAAAACTAAGCAAGATTGATGGAGTTCGTTTGATTGGAACAGCAAAACATAAAACAAGTGTTGTTTCATTTATAGTGGAAGGCAAATCGGCGTATGATTTAGGTGTTTTGTTGGATGGTTTCGGTATCGCTGTTCGGACTGGTCATCATTGTTGTCAGCCGCTGATGAACCGTTTTGGTATTCCGGGAACAATTCGCGCTTCATTTGCTATGTATAATACTAAAGAAGAAGTTGATGAACTTATTTCAACGCTTGAAAAAATCCTAAAAAGAAAACGATGAGCGAAGTGGCAAGCATTGAAGATATAGAGCAGGAAATTATTGATGACTTTTCTTTATTTGAATCGGGCAACGACAAGAATTTTTATTTAATGGACCTGGGTGAAAAACTGAATCCGTTAGATGCAAAATATAAAATTGATGAAAACAAAATTAGAGGCTGTCAAAGCCAAGTTTGGCTGATTAGCCATGCTGAAGGAAACAAAATTTTTTTTGAGGCTGATAGCGACTCTGACATAACAAAAGGATTGATAAGTATTCTTATCAGAATATTATCTAACCATAGTTTTGATGAAGTAATAAAATTTAATTTGAATGACTTTATGTCTCGGGTTCAATTAAATAGTTTTATTACGCAAAGAAGGAGTAACGGCTTTTTATCGATGGTGGAAAGAATGAAAAAAGATGCTTTGGCTTATAAAGCAAAGGCTCAATCATAATCGAATTCTTTTATGATGAATGAAGAAGAATTAAAAGAAAAAGTAATAGAAAAACTACAAGGCATTTTTGACCCGGAAATTCCGGTGAGCATTTATGAGCTTGGGCTTATTTATGAAATAAATATTTTGCCCATTAACAATGTGCAAATAGTTATGACGTTAACTGCACCAAGTTGTCCGGCGGCACAAACCATACCCGTTGAAGTGGACCAGAAAGTGAGAGAGATTGAAGGAGTGAATGATGTTCATGTTGCCATCACGTGGACGCCGAAATGGGAAAAAAGCATGATGAGCGAAGCCGCCCAATTAGAATTAGGGATGATGTAAAATAAAATTATTCATTATGAAAATCACTGCACAGGAAGAATATGGTTTGCGCATTTTGATTCGCATCGCAGCTTGCAAAGATGCAGAAGGCATGAGCATCCCGCAATTGAGCGAAACTGAAGGATTGAGCAGCCATTATATTGCAAAGCTCACACGCATTCTTCGAATGGCAGGTTTTATTAATAGTACTCCGGGGAATAAAGGCGGTTATGTGTTAGCAATCCCGTCTCAAAAAATAATTATCAATGATGTGCTGAAAGTATTAGGTGGCGCATTGTTCGATGCATCTTTCTGCGGAACGCATGCAGGCGCATTAAGATTATGTACAAACTCTGTCGATTGTTCTGCACGCTCTCTCTGGCAAATGATTCAGTTCACTGTTGACCAGTTGCTGGATAAAATCACGCTTCATGATTTGGTGAATTCGGAAAATGATTCAACAAAGGCTTTGAATAAATTACTTGAGCAAAATCTTATTGACATTAGTTTAGCAAGAAATCCTAAAAATAAAATTGCAGAGATTCAATAGAAAAAATTCTTTTACAATTCTTCCCAGACCTGTTTTGCAAATTGTTCCAGTGAGGGATCTCTTGCTCCCATTAGTAATAAAACACAATTCTCAGTTAAATGTGAGCGAATAACGTTCACTAAATTATTTCTGTTCTCAACAAAAAACGCAGGCTTGCCGATTGCTTTCAAATCATTGATCAAGTCATTTGCAGAAATATTTTTTGTAGCAGTTCCACCGGAGTAAAAAATTTCACTCATCCAGATTTCATCTTCAGATCGAAGTACGCGGGCAATTTCACTTACAAAATCATTTCTCAAAAACCTTGTCGGTCCATAGCCATGCGGCTGAAACCATGCAATCACTTTTGGTGCGATGCTCTGGCAAGCCTCGATAGATGCGGCGCATTTCGCAGGGTTATGTGCATAATCATCAATAAGCCAGACACCATTTTTGTTGCCGAGCACCTGATGCCGGCGATAAATGCCTTCATAATGTTGAAGTGCATCTGCGCAAATTTTAAGATCAACCTCGAGCTGATTGGCAACAGCAGTTGCAGCCAAAGCGTTTTCCATATTATGCCTGCCGACCGTGTTCAAATGAAAATCCGTTCCATTAATGTTGAATGAAATCGTTAGCTCATTTTGTTTAAAACCTGATGCTATATAACCAGCACCGGATTTTTCATCAACTGAAAAATCCTGTTTGATATTTTGTGAAAGCTTTTTTGCGAGTGAGTTGGATTGATTAACAATGAAAATTTTTTTTGTGTTTTTTTTGAATGTAGAAAATATCTGCATCAGCTCATCAATTTCCTGATGGTCTTTATCAATGTTCAATAATAGCCCGATTTCAGGTTCATATTGAACAATCGATCCATCGCTTTCATCGGCTTCAATCACGAGCCAATCTCCATTCCCAACTTTTGCATTTCCGATTTTTCCTTCTTTAATAATGCTTATCAATCCTGCACCACTGATAATACTTGGTTGTAAACCTGCATGCTCTAATATATCAAACAACATAGCGCTTGTTGTGCTTTTGCCTGATGTCCCTCCAACTGCAATTGTTTTTTTGCTTTTAGCAATCAGTGCAAGTAATTCCGAGCGTTTGATGATAGGGATATTGAGCTGTTTTGCTTTTTGCACTTCCGGCACGGTATCTTCAACAGCCGTTGATACAACCACTACATCTATATCAATAGTAATGCCTTCGCCATTCTGTTCAAAACATCGGATGCCCGTCTCCGTTAGCTTTTCTTTTGTTTCATTGAAAACACCCGATTGAAAATATCTGTCAGAACCACTCACATTCTTTCCAATGCCTGCGAGATATTGTGCAATAGCGCTCATACCTGTGCCGGCAACTCCGATGAAGAAAACATTATTGAAATCAGCAATTCCTGAGAGCATAATCATTGATTAGAATGCAAATAAAAACAATAATGGTATTCAGAAAAATGAAATTGCCATAGATTTGGGAATTGTTTGTAAGATATCTCCGAATCTATGGCAATGACTGAGCTGTAAAATATGTTAATCCTTTTTTTGTGGCTTCACAGAATTTTGTTGTTTATAATGTTCTTTGCGCAGCTCATCTTCATCATCCATTTCGGGCCCTTTCAATACTTTTCGCCAATCGATATTTCTGTTATATCGCTTCATAGCAACTTGCGGATCAAAAACTTCTTTAGAGGGAAACTCGAGTGAGTATGGAGTGAAATTTGGTTTATCAGTAAAAAAATCCTGCAGCAAAGAAGCTGTTGCATCATATTGATTCACGTATGGAACATTCAAAATGGTATAGATCGTTTTCAATATCGATCCGAAGTTTGCGTGCGTGTGAGAAACATATCCGCGTTTCACATAAGGCCCGGCCATCATTAATATACTTCGATGAGCATCGATATGATCAACACCGCCTTGGGGATCATCTTCAGTAATAATCACCAACATATTTTTCCAGTAAGGTGTTCTTGAAAGAAAATGCAGGATTCTTCCAATCGCTAAATCATTATCAGCAACATAAGAATGATGAAACGGATAGCCGTCATTCGGCCGTGGCGATGCAGTGTGGTCATTCGGTACCTGCATGGTAATGATCTGGGGCATTTTATTTTTTCCTTTCAGCCACATTTTAGTGAATTCAGATTCGAACTGCTGCATGCGGAACTGATCCGGGATATTGGTGTTGAAGCCTGCATAGTTGTGACTTGTTCTTGGATATAAAGCTTTTTGAATCGGCACGATCACGCCATGCCCTGAGCCCGTTGCAGTATCTGTCCATTCCTCTCTGTTATGTGCCGTTTCATTGGCTTCGCCAAAATTATAAAATGAAACATGGCTTCTTTCCATCGCTTCCCATAAGCCACCTCTTTCTGCATAATCTTCAGGGTCCATGCTCCCTGTTGAGCCGGGAAATCTTCTTCCGGAGGCTTTTGAAAAATATTTTGCTGTCTTATCAACGCTCGAATTGGTTTCTACCCATTCATTTGGTATCACGCCAAGCATCCAATGATGACCATGAATGGATGCGTCACTATCACAATAATAATTATCAGAAAAAGAAAACTGCTTTGCAATTTTCTGGTGATTGGGGTCAATGTTGATATGATAAAGTGTTTTGTCTTTTTGAATGATATTTACACCAACTCCATAACGTGCAATGGTCGAATCGCCAATGGCATTTTTTAACTGACCAAGCATCTCGTCATAACTCCTGTTTTCTTTGGTGATGTACACGATGTATTTTATAGGGCTTTTTCTCACATTCTGCAAAGGAGGCAGCGGGTTTTTTCCATCATCTGCAATTTCTTTTTTCATGAACGTGTTGGCAATTGCCTGTGCAGTGTAAGCTGCAAGCTGCTGTTGGTCCGGTAATAAAATTTTTTGAAAAGTAGCAAGCTGAATGTCGCCAATATAAGTGCCTTGCACTGGCGCTACAAAATCTTTCCCACCATTTGGCCCTGCGCCATAACCGCGACAGCTTATTGCATACAATTCTTTTTCATCGTTGCTCAATTTCACTCTTGCCGGTCCCCATCCGGTTGGTATTAATCCTTTGGTTGTTTTTGAATCCACATCAATAACAGCAATGGCATTAAAACCAAGCAAAGCAACGTACAATGTTTTTTCATCTTTGCTTAACGTAATGCCAAATGGCAATAAGCCGCGATAATGGTCAATCAGATTGTCCACTTTGATTGATATTTCTCCTACAATTTTATGTTCACGGTAATCTATAACCGAAATATTATCATTCGTAGCATTGGTAACATAAGCATATTTATTGCCAACAGCCAATGAATTAGGGCTTGCACCGCCAACTACTTCTGCGCCTTCCACCATTTCACCGATTTGATAACCCGTTTTGAATCTATCTGTCACTTTATTGGTCGAAAGATCAATTGCATAAACGCTCATTGCTTCTGCTGCATTTGGGCTTCCAAGACCAGGCACTTTTCTTCCGTTGAAAGTAGTGCCTTCAATAGATTCTTTCGTGCCATTGCCATAAGGATGCCACGGCAACAACATCGTGTCATAATTTTTTTCTGTGATATCTGGCATTAATGGATAATCATACATGCCGACATTTGCTACAAAAGCAGTTTTTTTATCAGGGCTGATAGAAAGTCCGAATGGCTGCCTGCCCGTTTTAATAGATGCTGTAATTTTTTTTGTAGCAAGATCAATTCGCACCAACCTGAAATTGCCTCTGTCCAAGACCAGGAGTTCATTATTATCATTTAATAAAAGATCGGAAGTAAAACTGTCATCATATTCTGCAGAATCAGTTTTTCCATTTAGTGAAATAGAATCAAGCCGCTGCATTTTTTCAATATCATACACAATCACTGCACCGTTATCTCCACCGCTTAAATAAACTGTTTTTGAATCAGCAGCGAATGCCACGCCAAGAAATGAACCATTTGAAAATGGAGAAACAATTTTTCCGTCATAGCTTGGCACACGAATGTTTTCCAATGTTGAATTATCTATGATCGTGAAAACTCCGTTGTGAATCGTAACTGTTTTTTTTCCATCAGGAGAAACTGCCATTCCAAAAGGATCATGTGTGATTCGTATGGTTGTTCCTGCGGGCGTAACATATCTACCGCTTGCAAGAACACTCTTGCCTTTTGTATCAATATGCGCATATTCTTTTATTCCGGGCACTGATAATATGGTATAATTTTTTTGTGCAGTGCTTGTGACAGCGAGTAGCAAAAAAAATGAAATGCAGAGAAAGGAATGACTTTTCATACTTTATTGTTTATGAAGTTTTATTGCATGATTGAAAATAGCTATTGCATCATCACAAAGCTTTAGCAGCTTTTGAATTCATAATTCCTTCATTTTTTTTATAAGATAAGTGTTCCGAAATGTTCGATCAACTGAAAATTATTTTGAGAGCGGATATTTCTCATTGCCTTTCGCATCAAACCAAAGTATTTTATTCATCAGGTTGTCTTCTCCACCATCCACTTCTTTAAATGCTTTTGAAGCAGACAGCTTTGCATAATATTTTGCTTTGCCTTTTAGTTGAGCAACGGGTTTGTTCATTTGGTTCAATGGTACGTTATTAGCAAGATGCTGATAGGAATAATTAGTTTTCTTAACATCAAAGCAATCAAACATCGGTAATGCAGTTGCATCAATCACGTTCATTGGCGGAATACCCAATATTTGTTCGATCGTTCTCACCATTGAAGTTTGATTATAATTGGTATGAACGATTTTGCGAGAGTTTGAATAAGGACTTATCACCTGACAAATTGTTCTGTAAGAAGATATGTGATCCCATCCGGATTGTGAATCATCTTCGGTAATAAAAATAACAGTTGAATCCCAGAAGCGGCTATGCGTAATAGTCTCAATGATTCTTCCGACAGCCAGATCATTATCTGCCACCATTGCTTTTGGAGTGGGGAAACTTTCCGAAGTGCCGGCAGTATGATCAACAGGCAATGAAAGCACAGTCAGGTCAGGTAAATTATCTCCATCCCGTGCTTCTATTTTTTTCCAGTCATCAATAAAAATATCTGCACGAATCTGGTCTGTAAAATTGATATTATCACAATCAGGATATGTTGGTGAAATCACCGGGCGAATACGCGCAATCGTTGATGTATTATAATATTTCAATTCTTTATTGCTAATATAATCATTGTAAATATCCAGCCATTTCATTTTATTATCATAATGCGTCAGGCATGCTTCACCATAGATATGAACTTTCTTTCCATGATCGAGCGCATTATTCCATATAAACCCGTTTTTGTTATACACCAATGCATCTTCCTGCCGATGAGGATAACTGCGGAACCATGCTCTCACATTTCTTTCTATATAATCCGAAACCATTGCTGCGTCGGTCCATTGATGACCCTCAGCAGATGATTTTCCTGATGCATAATAATTGTCGAGCAGACAAAAATCATTGGCAAGCTTATGTTGATTAGGAGTAACACTATCCCCGTAAATACATAAGTTTTTATCACCTCTTCCTTTGGAGATATCTCCAAAAACCTGATCGTAGGTTTTATTTTCTTTGATAATATAAATTACATGTTTAAATAAAGATGGCTCGCCAATTCTTTCAGGTAAAGGTTTTGGGGAAATATTAGCTCGGGTAGAACTGTTAGATAATGCCGTGCGATAAAACAAATTCAGTTGCTTCACTTTTTCAGTGTATGCTTTCAATTCATTTTGATTTGGAATGGGAATGACACTCACTGATGCGAGTTCTTTATGAATCGTGAATGCGCTGATTATTTTCCCATCACTGCTTTTAAATTCTTTGTTCTCCGATAAAACTCTTGCGCCTTTTGCTTCAAGGTTAGTCACAAATAAATGGTGATTGATCAGTGCAATGCCTGAAGGGTAAGCTTCTGTTGGTATGTAACCTTTTATGGTTGCATTGTTAGTAGCTCCTTCTGAAATGTTTTTATTAAGCTTGACAACTTCAACTGCATTATCCATTCCATTGGCGACGTATAATGTATTATTGGCATCGTCAATCAGCAACGCATCGGGGCTGCTTCCGTAAAAGGAATAATTTCTCGAAAATAATCCTGTGCTGATGGAATCAATCACTTTTTCTTTTTGTATGTCAACAATACTTACATAATCACTGTTACCATTAGTGATAAAAAGAAATTTATTATTCTTTATAATAGCGGTAGGGTGAAGGCCAAGCTGTAATTCATTCATCAATTTTCCATCTTCAGTATTCATGATTGACAAACTGCCTTCTGCTGTTGCTCCTGTCCGGGGATTTGTATAAACGTTTCCCCACGGTGTTCCTGCATTTTCTTTTGTCGTGTCTGTTACCAATGAACCAGCCCAATTCGTCACATAAATTTTCTTATCGGCAATACATAATCCATACGGAGCATTTCCGGTTGGCACTGTCCAGACTATTTCTCTTTCATCAAATTTTATTTTCACAAGCTGATTGTTGCCATTCAGCACTGTGTATAAATAAAGAATCCCATCTTCTGTATTTGCCACCACCTGATTAGGCAACGCAACATCTGCGGGGATTATTTTTTTAAAATCTATGGATGAAACATTCACAATTTTTTTCCCATCCCATTCTGCTATCATTAAAGATGAGTTTCCATAATCAACACCGCCCCATGCAATGAAAGTTTTATGTTCGACCTCAAATGATGTGATGCCAGAATAAGAGCTTAGCATGTTTTTCCATTTCTCTTCTTTTCTGAAACTCCATCTTTCTATAATTGAATTTGACTGAATGTTGAGAATAGCGATGCCATATCTGTCTTCAATAACAATATTCTTTTTATCAGGAAGGATGTTTAAATCAAGTGCATGATTTTCTACTGACGAATCTCCGAAAGTAATCACTTTTCCCGCCGATTTGATCAGCCTGTTGTATGGCATAACAGTGAACGGGTTTGTGTTTTGAAGCGTCCCATTTTCAAATGGTAATTTATTGACGGTTGCTTTTTGTGAAAAAGAAACTGTGTACAGAAAACTCAAAGCAGTTATAAAAGAAAATATTCTTTTCATTGTTTGATTTAGAAATTGTAGCTCAAATTAATCATAACATTCCGTGGTAAACCAACCCATTTGTTAACGTTATTATATGCGCCCATCCAATAAGTTTTATTGGTGAGGTTGTTAAGGTTAACGGCAATGCCTATGTGTTTATAATCATAGCGCATCCCTGCATTCAAAACAAAATATGACGGCAAGATAAAGTTTTGTTGCAAAGTGGTGCGGCTGCTGACTTGTGAATATCCCGCCGTAATGCCAAATCCTTTAAGCAGCCCTTTCGGAAAAATATATTTTATCCAGCTACTGCTGCTATTGCGCGGTGCATTTTCTACCATTGTGCCAACCTGAGAATCAATTTTGCTTTTGATCACTTTTGCAATGCAATGCGAATAGGAAACAGACATGCTCAGGTTAGGAAGAATATTCCCGTTCGCTTCTATTTCAAATCCTCTTGACCTGTCTTCACCTTGCTGAACGTATAAGTTCGGGTTTGAAATATTATTTGCATTCACGGCAACATTCTGAAGTGTGAGCTGATATATTGAAAAAGTTGCAAGCAATTTATTATTGAACAAATTTGCTTTGGCGCCAGCTTCTATCAACTGGCTGGTGATGGGTTTAAATGGTGCGTTGAAAATTTGTGTGCTTGTAGATGCTTCAAAAGGATCAAAGCCCTTACTGTATGTTGCATACAAACTGAAATTTGGATTGACTTCATATACAACTCCAATGCGCGGCAAAAGGATATTTACTTTATCCTCTTCAGTGCTGTCAACCGGGCCATCATCATCGTCGCCGGCACTGTACATTTCTTCTCTTAACCCCAAAAGAAATTTCCACTTATCCATGCTGATTTGTTCCTGCACATAAATGCCTTGCGTATTATAAATAGTTGCATCTACGCTTGATGCACTGGAATTGTAATCAGATGCTTTATAAGTGTTCACTGCTCTTGGTGCATAATGAGGATTTTTCAGGCTGAATGTGCCAACGATGCCGCTGCCTGTTCCGAACTGATCGGGAGTCTCAAAATATTTTTGATTCAGCTTCACATCGCTCACGATATAATCATATCCCGCCAAAAGCTGATGGCTGAGTTTTCCGGTGTTAAAATGAAAAGTGAAATAATTCGTGAAGGAATTGGTCATGGTGTGATAATCCCAATTACTGAAATAGAGGTTGACAGAATCATTGGTAATGTAACTGTGCACACCGTGCTCGGCAACATTTTGTTGCGTGATATAATTCAGATAACCGCTGTTGAAACTGATGTGCTTATTAATTTTATATGAAAAAGAAATGTTGGATGCGATATCTGTTTCGTGAAGACAGTCGCCCGGTTGAGAAGCAGTGAGGCTGATCGGAGTTGATTTCAGTGTAAGATCATTTTGAAAGCCTGGCTGCCCGCGATCAAGAAGTGTGTTGATATGAGAGACTGAAAAATCAACATTCAACTGTATTTTTTCATTTGGTATAAATGAAAAGGAAGGAGCCAGCTCGTAAGACTTAGCATAAAACAGATCGCGAAAAGAATGTGTATTGTCGAAACCTGCATTGAACCGATAAAGCAAAGTTTTATTTTCATTCAAAGCGCCTGTAATATCACCTTGTGCACGAAAATGGTTCCACGAACCTGCCGAAAGATTTATTTCTCCATTTGTTTTTTCAAGCGGTTTTTTTGTCACCATATTGATCGTGCCACCGGGATCGCAATTGCCATATAATGCCGATGAAGGGCCTTTCATCACTTCAATTCTTTCAATATTCACGAGCATCGTGCTGGTGTAGGTAGTTGCATAACCCCGCAATCCGTTAATCAGTTTTGCATTCTCTGCTTTAAAACCTCTGATAGCATATTCATCAAACCCTGAATATTGGTTCACGCCGGCAGCTCCATCGACAGCTTCTTTGACGGTGAACTCCATTTTATCTTTTATCAGTTCCTTTGTGATGGCAGAAACAGATTGCGGGATATCAATAACAGGAGTTTGCATTTTAGTGGCGAAATAAGAATAGTCACTTTTGTAGGAACGCAGCACGCGGCCAGTGATTTCAACATCAGGCAACTGACCGATATTGAACGACAAATAAATATTGCCCAAATCCAGAACATTGTTTTTTTCAATGGCGACAGGCAAAAAATGTTTTTTTGATTCAATGGAAGAAATGATCAGTGTGTCGCTCAGCGAAGGCAGGTTTTGAAATTGAAAATTTCCGTTGTTATCAGTCGCGGTGATCTTTTTTAAGTTTTTTAATTCAACAGTCACATAAGCAACGCTGCTATCTGCGGCAAATATTTTGCCTTTGATAATGCCATTATTTTTTTGCGCGAACAGAGATGAGGAAAATAAAAATAAAATGATAATGATATTAAAAAATCTCTTCATGAAACAGCAATTAGCGGGTTGCAAGATAACCAAGAACCTTAAACATTTCTACCATAATGATAAGCTTCATTAAAATTTATTATGAATGAATGAATGCGATATTTTCGATTCATAAACTCCCTGATCAAACTAATTTATATAAAACTATTTGCTAACAGCCATTTCATAAAAACTTCAGGCCATTTTGAAATGGATGCACTGTTATTTTTTTGGATGCCGAAACCGTGGTCTTCATTTTCATAAATAAGCAATTCTGTCGAAATGCCTGCTTCTTTATAAAGCGAATGCATTGAAGTTATATTTTTTGCGATCGCTCTGTCATTTTCTCCTGCTAATAAAAATAATGGCGGCGAATTTTTTGAGGGTTTGAATTTCTTTGCATCAGAAGGGTAAATCAACGCCTGAAAATCAGGGCGGGAGCTTTCATGCAGAATTTTATCTTCAGCATTTTTGTTTCCTTCATCAAAATTTTCCGCAGCAAGTCCCGCAAGCTCACCACCTGCAGAAAAGCCCATCACTCCGATGTGCAACGGATCAATATTCCATTCTTTCGAATGATGCCTCACCAACCTGATGGCCTGTTGCATGTCTGCGAGTGAATGTTTGAGCATAGAATATGGCGAGCCAAATTCTTTTGCGAGCCGATACTTGAGCACGAATGATGAAATGCCATGTTCGGAAAACCATTGAGCCACATTATAACCTTCATGCTCGATCCAAAGTTCGCGATGGCTGCCACCGGGAGCTATTATCAAAGCCGCGCCTGTTGCAGTTTGTGGCGAAGGCAGATATGGAATAATTGAAGGATGATGAATGTTAGATATTACCTGAAGTCCGATCTTGCGAACTGATTTTTCTTTGCTTGTATCTGAAGTTTCATGAGGCCAAATCAAAATTTCATTTGCATTAGGAATATTCTTTTCGCTCTTTGAAAATATTTTATGTAAGATTTTTTTCAAGTGTTGCTGAAGTTCAATGAGAAATTTGTTAATACAAAGATAGTTTTGCTGAAGGCAACGCATGCATGTTTTCTGCGTATCCACGAGAAGATCATAAATAAAATCAGCTATATGTAGCAATTGCTGATAGTTTAAAAATTCATACATTGCCGCACTTCTCCTGACTGCATCTTTGATAGAATTAACCTTACAATTTTTTAAGCTATGAAATGGGTAATACTTGCCACGGGCATTTTATTCGAAGTGCTCGGAACAATATGCATGAAATATGCCGAAGGCTTCACAAAACTGGTGCCTTCTGTTTTGGTTTTTGTGTTTTATGGCATCAGCCTCGCCACACTTGTGTTTGTACTTGAGAAAATGCAGGTGAGCATCGCTTATGCAATATGGGCAAGTGTGGGAACAGCTTTGATTGCCATTATCGGGATGGTGTTTTTTAAAGAGCCTGTTTCCATTGTGAAGATTTTATCGATCTCACTGATTATTCTTGGCATACTCGGGCTTGAGCTTTTAGACTAAACTTATATGAATATTTTTTTGACAGGTTCAACTGGTTTTTTAGGAGGGGAATTGCTCGTGAGCCTTTCCAAAAGAAAGGATGTAGATAAAATTTATTGTTTCATAAGACCTAATAGCGAACAACACACACTTGCCCGTCTAAGAAAAGTTTTTTCGGTGCATGATGATTTTCTTGATGAAAATAAAATCATTCCAATAGCCGGCAATCTTTTTGATCCTCATCTCACAGAATCATTGCAGGCAAATAAAATGCTCAATGATACGGATGTGATCATTCACTCAGCCGCCAATACTTCCTTTTCTCGGATATATGACGACATGCTCGAGCAGGTGAATATCGCAGGCTTTGAAAAATTATTATTATGGGCAAAGCAATTGCCGCATCTGCAAACATTTTTGTATATCGGCACAGCAACCATTTGCGGAACTGATATCACACATAGATCTGTGCGAGAAGAAGAATCTCCAAACATCCAGGCACAGCACTTAGTAAGATATACTTATACAAAAATGCAAGGCGAACTGTTGCTTGATAAACATATCCCACAGGAAAAAATCCTGATCGCAAGGCCTTCCATCATCATGGGTGACAGCAGAGATCTGATGCCAAGATCTCCTGTGATATTGTGGGCTGTTGCTACCATCAATCAGTTGCGGTTGATTCCCGTGAATGAGCATGCGATGCTTGATATGATCCCTGTTGACTATGCTGCTGAATCCATCATTCAATTGCTCCTTGCAAAAAGAAATCATAAAGTGTATCACATCTCTTCCGGTTTGCAGGGAGCAACATCGGCGCACAAACTTTCTATTTCGCTGGCGGAATATTTTCATGAGCTTCCTCCTTTTCATTTCACTCATAAATCATTGCTCAGCCAGATAAAATTATGGGCAAAAAGCCGGCTAAAACCGGATAGCGAGCTTTTTAACTTTGGTCTTTATCTTGATTATTGGAACGAGGAATTTACCGACCCAGGTGCTGTGCGGATACTGCTTGCGGGACTTGCTCCTTATCTTGAATTTATGGAGCTGGGTCAGGCATTTGATAATACAAGGTTATTGAATGACGTGCCTTGCGTGAAGCAATCAATTCCTGCAGATATATATATTAAAAAATGCATGGACTTTATTTCAAAAATCAATATCCTTGACGGGGCGCTGGACCCGTGATCAGTTCTGTTTTCGTTTATGCATGAGCGTTAGGAAATTTGCCTGATAATATTTCACTCTCTTAATTGCAGGAATTTCTTATTTTCAATGATTGTTATTCGTTTTCATTCCCTGAAAGTTTCCAAAACACGATTGCCATGGCGAAAAATAAATATCTCGTTCCGCTTATTCTTATTACTTCTCTGTTTTTTTTCTGGGGGCTCATACATAACTTGGATCCAATACTTATACCGCATTTAAGAAAAGCGTTCAGGTTAAATACTTTGCAGTCGTCTTTGGTTGATTCAGCTGTTTTTATTGGATATTTTGTTATGGCAATTCCTGCAGGTATGATCATGGAGAGACTAGGTTTCAGAGCCGGAATTATAATTGGTTTATTATTTTTTGCTACGGGTTCATTTTTATTTGTGCCTGCTGCAAATACACGTGAATATTCTTTTTTTCTTGCAGCCTTATTTATTATTGCATGTGGTTTGGCTATTCTTGAAACAGCCGCAAATCCTTATGCCACTGTACTTGGCTCTCCGGAAACTGCCACACAGCGATTGAACCTGGCTCAATCTTTTAATGGGCTTTCTGTTGCAGTAGCTCCCTTGATTGGAGGAAAATTTATTTTATCGGGCAAACATTTTTCTGATGCAGAATTGAACAGCATGACCGACAGTGCAAGAAATATTTACCTGCAGTCAGAAGCAAACAGTGTAAAAATGCCTTATGTGGTTATTGGTGTAGTGATATTGCTCGTTGCTTTATTGTTTTATTTGGTAAAACTGCCTGACATTAAAGAAGAAAAATCAGAAAGAAAAGGATTGTTGCATACCCTCAGGCACAAACATTTATCAGGCGCTGTAATTGCACAATTTTTTTATGTCGGTGCGCAAGTCTGTGTAACGAGTTTCTTTATCAACCTTGCTACAAGGTCTGCAGGTCTTGATGAAAAAACAGCAGCAAGCTATCTTGGTCTTGGCTATGGGATAGCGTTTATGGGTGGCAGGTTTATCGGCACTTTTGTTATGAAATATATCGCACCAGCACGACTTCTAACTTTATATGCAGTATTAAATATCTTTCTCTCGCTGATTGCAGTTTTCAGTACAGGTATAATAACTGTTTATGCATTAATTGCCATTGGGTTTTTTATGTCGATTATGTTCCCGACAATATTCGCTTTAGGCATTCATGATTTGGGACATGAAACAAAGATGGGTGCAAGCCTGATTATTATGTCAATTGTCGGAGGTGCAGTCTTGCCGCCATTGTTAGGTATCATTGCTGATAGAACAAATAATATCCAATATGGATATGTTGTCCCTTTAATTTGTTTTGTCATCGTTGCATGGTATGGCTGGTCAGGCTATAAAGTGAAAGGCGCTTCAGGCCCTGTGAAAGTTCAGCTTGGTGGGCATTAAAAATGGCATTATCTCGAAATCCATACACTTTTCGTGGGTTCATTTCGTTTTTGAAATGCAATAAACGAAAAGCAAAAGAATTAACCCTTGTATGGCTTCCATCGCCCCGCCAAAAAAAGCAAATAAAATATTTTTTATTGCAGCATTCGCAATCATGTTGTCAATGGCTTTTTATCAATGCTATCAAACAACGCATGACCTGCAATGGGCATCAGATCCTGATTTTGACAGGGATATCGGCTTCGTTCAGGGAACCTTAAACGGGCATTATGGCGCAGATCCCAATTACAAAGGCGAATATTTATGGTATAACCCTTTGCTCTTTTCAGTAGAAGCAATGATCGCTAAAGCATCTTCTCTTCCGCTGAATATTGTGGTAACAAGAGCCGGGGCTTATATTAATATTTTAGCTCCCGTCTGTTTTTTTATCATGGCCATTTCTCTGTTTGGTTTTGATGTAGCGTTGGCTGCACTGCTTTCTTTTTTATTTTTAGCATCGGGGAATATTCTTGGCTGGGGCGCGGCAACGTTCACGCCATGGCTCTATCCTGTTTGCTTCACGCAGTTTCTTTTTTACCTGAATATCATTTTATGCTATAAAGCATTTTCAGCAGAAAAATACGTCTGGTTCGTGTTGCTTGGTACTTTTATCGGTATCAGCTTTCTTGGGCATACAGCTCCTGCTTTATTAATTATTTTGATAATGATTTCAGTTCAGTCGCAAAAGATACTGAGATCATTCAAAAAGAAAGATTATTTATTGCTGAGAAAATATCTTGTGCAAGGAATAGTTGCTTTTGTATTTTTCATCATAGCTGCTATGCCATTGTTATATTATGTGGTAGGGAAATATCATCTTCATTTAGTAAACCGTGCAACTTTTGAATATACGGAAGGGATTTTTATCCTGAGCAATTTCAAAGCGATGATAAAAGCGAATCTTTCTGTTTCGTTTGTTGTTGCCTGTATCGGCTTCATCTGGTTCTATAAAAATTTTCAACATGCATTAATAAGAAGGATCATTTTCAGTTGGCTCATTTTTTCTGTGCTGATGTATATGTATTCAACTTTTGTTGCAACGATGCATAATAAATTTCATATCAAGCTGCCGGGAACTGTTCCTTCTTTTCATTATTTCTTTTATTTGAAAGCACTTCAATCTCTGTTTTTTGGATTGGGCTTTATGTTCCTTATAAAGAAATTGATTGAACTTGTTGGCAGCAAAATGAATCAAATAAGAACAGATTATATAAGTTATATCGTTGTTGCCACGGTGCTTGTTTGCTCATTCATTTATTTTCCTTTTTATAAAAACAGAAATGATTTTGTGTTGCTTCGAGAACAGGCGCTTGCAAAACAAGATCAAAAAGATAAAATAGAAGTGTATCATTTTATATTAGATAATATTCCTGAAGATAAAGTGATCCTTTGCGATAAGGATCCTTCTATTTTTCCGGTGATGGCAACTGCCAGAAAAATGGTGTCGATCGCATTCACGTTTTCCAATCCTTATCTTGATTTTGGCAAGCGAGAAGATGACAGGAACAACATGATTTCTTTTTTGAAAACAGGCGAGCCTGCGGAGGCAAAAAAATTATTTGCTGATTATGAAACGGATTTCGTGCTGCTTGCAAATGATGATTTTGGACGACTGAAAATGGATTCATCATTTCTTGGATCAACTGTTTTTAAGAATCAATCATTTTCCATATTTTCTGTGAAGAAATGATTTAACTGCATAGTTGAGCTAACAATTTTTTAGCTGTACTTTTGCGTTTTATTTGACGAGGACTTTGGTTCATCCGGTTTGTTTGAAAAGCAATTAATCATTCTTGAAAAAAGAAGCGTACCTATATAAACTTTAAAGACCCTTATGCACTCCCATAATCGCCGTTACTGGCTAAAGTCTGGTTCGCTCAATCTCTTCCTGAATGTTCAAACCCTCATATTTGGTTTCGGCGGTTTTTTTCTTTTAGTAAGGATGATGGACAAACACAGTTTCGGTATCTGGAGCTTGTTTGTTGCTACCACCACCATTTTGGAAACGGCGAGAAACGGGCTTTTGCAAAATGCGCTGATACAATTTTTATCAGCCAGCAAAAAAGAAAACCATCCGGAAATTCTCTCTGCATCATTTTTCATCAGCGGTGTTTTGACAATTGCGTGCATCATTTTGAATTTTTGTATTGCAGGTTATCTCGCCGACCTCTGGCATTATTCGGGACTGGTGCAGATGTTTTATGTGTATAATATCGTGTATATTTTTCAGGGAGCACTTTCGCAATTTCAATGGATTGAACAGGCGCATTTGAGCTACAATGGAACAGTCATTACCAATATCATCAGGCAAGGCGGTTTCTTCTTTTATATTCTTTTTTGTTTTTTGTTCCCCCCTGATGTTTCCTTAATGGGTTTAGTGTATGCACAGATCATTAGTGCATTTGTAGCAATGGCAGTTGAATATTTTATTGTGAGAAAGCATTTGTCTTTTTTATTTAAAGTGCATAAAGAATGGGTGATCAAGCTATTCAATTATGGTAAATATGCATTCGGCACATTTATCAGCGCCATTCTTTCCAACTCCATTAATCAAATGATGCTTGGGGCAATGGTTTCAGCAGATGCAGCAGGCGTTTACAACGTGGCGCTAAGAGTTACCAATGTTGCAGATATTCCGACAAATGCTGTAGGTACTATTGTTTTCCCGCAAAGTGCAAGAAGGTTTGCAGAGCAAGGCAAAGATGCAGGAAAATATATGTACGAAAAATCTGTCGGCACAATTCTCGCCTTGCTTATACCAGTACTTTTTTTCCTGGTGCTGTTCCCGCATCTTGTTGTCAACATCATTGCCGGCAGCAAATACAATGACACTATACCGATTATTAAAATAACAGCCCTTACCTGTTTGCTTAACCCTTTTCAAAGATTGTTCGGGACCATCCTGGATTCGATGGGAAAGCCGAAAATAAATTTTATCGTAATTTCGCTTTTTGCGTTTGTGAATTTATTGCTGACTTATCTGTTCATTGAAAAATATAACATAATAGGCGCTGTGTATGCAACGCTTATTGCTGATTTGATTTTTTTGATTCCGATGCAGATTATTTTATGGAAAGAAGTCCGTGCAAATTTTTTGAACGCGTTTATTTATGCTGCCAGGTTTTATCCGGAATTCTTTTCAACTTATGTGAAACCGGTTTACAAAAAGATAATCTGATTTTGAGCAAAGTTCACCGATTTTTTAAGCATTTAGCATCTAAAGGCTTGAATATGTTAAAATTAATTTCTACATTGGCGATACCCAAACACCCTATATAATGCAAGTTCAAAAAGTTGAAAACATTTCTTACAAGGATTTTATGAACGAGTTTTATAAACCCGGGATTCCGGTTGTTTTTAAAGACGCTTCTAAAGTCTGGAAAGCCCGTGGCTTATTCACTCCAAAATATTTTCGTGACAATTTCAGTGAAAGGAAAACAGTGGTGAATGAAAAAGAATACACCATGGGCGAATTGCTCGATCTGATTGAAAACAGTTCATCAGAGCGCCCCGCACCATATCCCTGCAAGTTTGATATTCCTTCAAAACTTCCTGAGCTTTTGCCATTGATCACTCCACTTGGGATGAATTATGCTGTGCCAAACTGGTTTCAAAGTATGATGTTTCCATCTGTAGTAATAGGAAGCCAGACCGAACTTTTTTTGGGCAGCCCGGGAGGTAAATTTCCTGTTGCACATATTGATTATTTTCATACCAATGCATGGGTGACACAATTGTATGGTGATAAAAATTTTATTGTTTATCCCCGCGGACAAGATGAATTCATGTATCCCAAAGCGAATAATAAATGGGAATCAGATGTGAATATTTTCAATCCTGATTACGAGAAGCATCCAAAATATAAAAATGCTACGCCAATAACAGTTACTATAAAAGAAGGCGAAACAATTTTTGTTCCATGGGGCATTTGGCATAGCGCAGAATCGCTCACGCCGAGCATTTCTGTGATCTTTGATCAGATCAATGCGAGCAATTATGATGAGTATGTGAAGGATGTGTGGAAATATAAAAAAGATGGTAATAAAGCAAAAGCGCTTGCTGTTCTGGCTTATTGCAAAATGGCGAAATATTTTTGCAAAGCCGGCGACCTTTTTGCACGGCCGCAATAGAAAACAAACATTCTCGTTTTTTTAATCGCAAACTGTTTTACCTTATAAAACTTAAAAAATACGCTCTATGCCGAATATGGAAGTCGAAAGAGTAGGAGATATTTCCTATAAAGAATTCATGGAAAGATTCTACAAACCGGGTATACCTGTTGTATTTAAAAATGCCTCTAAAGTATGGAAGGCTAATGGCCTTTTCACTCCAAATTGGTTCAGGGAAAATTATGGAGAAAAAACAATCGAAAAAGACGGCCGCCACTATACGATGCGTGAAGTGATGGATCTTGTGGAGAACAGCACTGTTGACAAACCGGCGCCATATCCTTTTATATTTGATATTCCTACTGTGTTGCCTGAAATAAGGCCTTTGATCAGCCCGCTTCACCTTAATTATGCAAGGCCAAACTGGCTTGAAACAAAATGGTTTCAAAGAGGCTATTGGGGCAGCGCTACTGAAGTTTTCATCGGCGGTCCGGGTGGAAGATTTCCTTATGTGCATCTCGATTATTATCACCTGAATGCATGGATCAATCAGCTTTATGGAGAAAAAAGATTTACTGTTTTCCCTCGCGGACAGGAAGATTTTTTATATCCGAGAGCAGACGATCCATGGAGATCTGATATCAATATTTTTGAACCGGATTACGAAAAGTTTCCAAAATATAAGAACGCAACGCCAATACATTTCACTGTTGGCGCAGGCGAAACACTTTTTATCCCATTCGGGACCTGGCATACGGCATATTCTCTTGGTCCAACTATTTCTGTCGCATTCGATCAGTTGAATGCAAAAAATTTCAGTGCATTTATGAAAGATGTATGGGCTTTTAAAGTAAGAGAAGGCAAAGCAAAAGCTCTTGCGCTGTATAGCTATGCATGGCTTGCAGGCCAAAGCTGTAAGCTTAATCATAACAATGCCTAAAACAGCAATTATTTTTTAGAGAATTCATAATACTGCATTGTATTATTATGTATTTTTTATGTGATGGCTTGCCCTAAATCTTTAATTTTGTTTCACGGCAATCCATATTTTTAAAAAGATCACGAGCAGCGTCCATTTATCCACTCAGCTAAGCCATTAAGAAAACAGCCAAACCAACATATTGCTTATTCCAATTCCGGTTGGAATCATATTATAAAATTAACTGATGAAAATGAGGTATATATACCTGTTTTTTTTTTAGGCTAACTGGGGTAATATGCACAATAAAACCTTGCATTTATGGGTTTTACAAGTATCTTATCCTACTTCCAAACTCCTAAACTGAATATCCCTGGCATCTATGGAACTTTCGACTGATAAAAAGCTGCAATATGGGGAAATGGCTAATGTATTCCTGCAAGACCTTTTTAATTTGACATTAAAAGAGGTGCCGGATGATATTGCTGTTTTGTTTGGAAAAAATAAAATAACCTACACTGAATTAAATACACAATCAGATAATCTTTCAAAAGCAATTTCTTTTCTATCACCTGATTCGAAAATAGTCGGGATCAGCACAACCCGAAGCATTGAAACAATTATTGGTGTTCTGGCAATCTTAAAAGCAGGCAAAGCATATCTTCCGCTTGATCCTTCTTATCCGCAAGACAGGCTTCAGCAAATTGTTGCTGATTCAGGAATTGATTGCTGCCTTTCTATAGATGCAGAAACGGAGCTTTATAAATCTCTTGGTGTAAAAGTTATTTCTTTAAATAGTTATGAGATTCGGACAAGTGTAAATCCTGCGAAACAATCAGGATTAGGGTATGTGCTGTATACTTCCGGCTCAACCGGAAAGCCAAAAGGAGTTTGCATGGGGCAGGCGCCATTGGTGAACCTGATGCTTTGGCAACATAAAAAATCAATTGCGGGAAGAGGAACAAAAACATTGCAGTTTGCTCCATTAAGTTTTGATGTTTCTTTTCAGGAAATATTTGCGACGCTGACTACAGGCGGAACATTAGTCTTGATTGAAGATGACATGCGACTTGATCCCCAGAGCCTGCTTCATTTTATTAATGAAGAATCTATCAATAGAATTTTTGTTCCTTTCGTAGCGCTTCAATATTTGACCGAAGCTGCGGATGCAACAAAATTTTTCCCTTCATGCCTGAAAGAAGTGATGACTGCCGGCGAGCAATTAAAAATCACAGCACAGGTTGTCAACTTTTTTTCTGCTTTGCCTGAATGTATTTTATATAATCAATATGGACCAACAGAATGCCATGTGGTAACCGAATTGAAACTCGAAGGAAAACCTACTGAATGGCCAGCGCTGCCAACAATTGGCACTGCCATCGATAATACAGAAATGCTGGTGTTGGATGAAAAATTGAATTTAATAACAAATGGTGATACCGGTGAGCTTTGCATTTCAGGAGCATGTCTGGCAGAAGGATATCTGAACCGCCCGGAATTGACAAACGAAAAATTTATTACCTGGAATCATCCTCAAAAAGGAATGATTCGTGTTTATAGAACTGGCGACCTTGCAAAATTTCTTCCAGATGGAAATATAGAATTTTTAGGAAGAAGAGATGATCAGGTGAAGATAAGAGGCTATAGAATAGAGCCAGGTGAGATTGAAGTATTATTAAGCCAGCAACAGGGAATTCAGCAAGCGATTGTTGTGGCACGAGAAGATGTTCCCGGGCAAAAAAGATTGGTTGCATATCTGGTTTCTTCCAACGATAAAAAAGACACTACAGCATTGAGGCATGCTATTAATCAGCATTTGCCTGATTATATGATGCCTTCTGCATTTGTATGGCTCGATGTTCTTCCAAAAACTACCAGCGGAAAGGTTGATAAAAAAGCACTGCCAAAACCAGAAATAAAAAGGCCGGAAATATCTGTTATTTATAAAGCTCCTTCAACTGAAACAGAAAAAATAATTGCATCCACATGGGCTTCATTGTTGCAATTTGACAGAGTAGGGGTGAACGATAATTTTTTCGAGCTTGGTGGAAATTCCTTGCTCGCGTTGAAAACTGTGGCAGATTTAAAATTGCATCATGCGTTGAATGTTCCCGTCACAAAAATATATCAGTTTCCAACCGTTGCAGGCATCGCTTCATTTCTTGAAGGAAATAAAAAAATTGCTGCAAAGACAAACAAAAAAATTGCATCTCAAAACGCAAATAAAGATATAGCAGTAATTGCAATGGCTGGACGTTTTCCTGGCGCAAATAATGTTCAGGAACTTTGGGAAATATTGAAACAAGGAAAAGAAACAGTTTCATTTTTTTCTGAAGAAGAATTAAGCCCATTCATTGCAGATGATATCAAAAAAGATCCTGATTATGTGAGAGCTCGCGGCGTGATTGATGGTGTTGCAGAATTTGATTCATCTTTTTTCAATATCAATCCAAAGCTTGCGCAACTGATGGATCCGCAGCAGCGCATCTTTTTGCAAATAGCTTATGAAGCACTTGAAACCGGCGGTTATGTTCCTGAAAAATATGATGGATTGATTGGTGTGTTTGCAGGTTCAGGCAATAACACTTATTATACTAACAACGTAATCCCAAATACAGAATTGGTTTCACGAGTTGGTTCATTCAATGTGATGACCGTGAATGAAAAAGATTATGTGGCTTCACGCACAGCTTACGAACTGAATCTGAAAGGTCCTGCAGTGAGCGTTTATTCTGCATGTTCCACTTCTTTATTAGCTATTGCACAGGCTGTTGAAAGTCTTCGCAAAGGTCAATGTGATATTGCGCTTGCAGGTGGTGTTGCCATAACAACTCCAATCAAAAGTGGTCATATTTATCAGGAAGGAGCGATGCTGAGCAAAGATGGTCATTGCCGTTCCTTTGATGAAAATGCACAAGGCACTGTGTTCAGTGATGGTGCTGGAATTGTGCTCTTAAAAAATTTAGAAGATGCACAAAAAGATGGTGACAAAATTTTTGCAGTCATAAAAGGTGCAGGCGTTAATAATGATGGTGGCGGCAAAGGAAGTTTCACTGCGCCAAGTGCAGAAGGTCAGGCCGGAGCAATCAGCATGGCGATTGAAGATGCAGGAATTTCTCCATCAACCATTACCTACGTTGAAGCACATGGCACCGCAACGCCATTGGGTGACCCGATTGAAATTGAAGGCTTGAATATCGCATTTGGCAAACAAGATAAAAAACAATATTGCGCCATTGGTTCTATAAAGAGCAACATGGGTCATCTCACGCCTGCATCAGGAGTTGCCGGGCTGATCAAGACTTCGCTTTCGCTGTACTATAAAAAATTATTGCCTTCCATAAATTTCAACAAACCAAACCCTAATATTGATTTTGCAAACAGCCCGTTTTTTGTGAACACTGAATTGAAAGATTGGAACACCAATGGAAAAAGAAGAGCCGGTGTTAGTTCATTTGGTGTTGGGGGAACAAATGTGCATGTCGTGCTCGAAGAATTCGAAAATAAAAAAATAGAAACAAGCGCATCAAGACCAGTTCAGTTAATAAACTGGAGCGCAAAAACAAATAATAGCAGAGATGCTTTTGCAAAAAAATTATCTGCGTATTTGCAATCTGCTGAGAATATTAATCTTGCTGATATTGCTTACACATTGCAAACTTCGCGTCAGAATTTTAGCAGCAGAAGATTTGTGATTGCTTCAGATAAAAATGAATTGATTGAAAAGCTGAATGCTTCATCAGTTTCTCCGACCGAATCAAATCAATTAAAAGAAAATATAGATGAAGTTGTTTTTTCATTCCCGGGACAAGGTTCGCAATATGTGAACATGGGGATTGATTTGTATAAACACGAATCGGTTTTCAAAAATGCAGTGGATGAATGTGCAGAAATATTAAAGCGCACATTGAATGAAGATATCAGGAATGTCATTTATTCTTCATCAAGTAATACTGAAGCTGAAGAAAAAATAAATAATACTTATTATACGCAACCTGCCATTTTCGTGATTGAATATGCGATGGCAAAACTTTGGATGAGCTGGGGAATAAAACCTTCAGCGTTCATTGGTCATAGCATTGGAGAGTTTGTTGCGGCTCATCTCGCAGGTGTTTTTAGTTTGGAAGATGGATTGCGATTGATTGCAACACGTGGAAGAATGATGAGCGAAATGCCGAGAGGAAGCATGCTCGCAGTTCGTGCAGAATTTGAAAAAATAAAATCATTATTATCAGATGATTTGTCGCTTGCAGTGATTAACAGCCCCGGCTCTTGTGTGGTTGCAGGACCAACGCCATCTACAGAAATTCTTTCAAAAAAATTATCGGAATTAAATATTTCAAACAAAGTATTGGCAACAAGCCACGCATTCCATTCCATCATGATGGATCCGATTGTTGCGCCCTTTGAAGAAATAGTGAAATCAGTGAAATTAAGTTTGCCCAAAATCCCTATTGTTTCAACAGTAACAGGAAAATGGATGACCGATGAAAATGCAACCGATCCGTCATACTGGGCCGGCCATTTAAGATCTGCAGTCCGTTTCGCCGATGCAGTTGCCACATTACTGGAAGATGAAAGAAGATTAGTTTTAGAAACAGGCCCGAAGAATGTTACTGCTTCATTGGTGCGCCAGCAGGCGAAAAAAACAACTGTTGCTATTTCAAGTCTTGAATCAATAGATGGCCAATCGGAATATTATTCAACATTAAAAGCAATCGGGCAATTGTGGCTGAATGGAATTGAAATTGATTGGAACAAATTTTACTCGGAAGAGAAAAGAGAAAAGTTGATATTGCCATCCTATGCATTCGAGAAAACTGTTTTGTGGGTCGATCCCGTATCCCGCATACCGGATCAGGCAATTCCCGCAATTAATGTAGAAACAAATAACACTCAGACAATCGTCACCCAAAATATTTTTCCTCAAAATAATATTATGAGAAAAGATTCCCTCATACAACAGATTAAGGAAGTGCTGGAAAATGCATCAGGTATTGATGTGAGCGAAGCCACGCCCGATATGAATTTCATTGAAATGGGATTTGATTCGCTGCTGCTTACGCAGGTTGCATTGAACCTGAAAAAAGAATTCAAATTGCCGATTACATTCAGGCAATTGAATGAAGAATACAGCAGCCTTGATGCATTGGCTTCATTTCTTGATGCTAATCTTCCTCAGCAAGCGCAGCCCGCTCAACAACCAGTTGCGCAAAACGTGCAGCCACAAATGCAACAGTTAAATTATGCTAGTGCTGCTCCTGCAAATAATAGCTCTGCAATTGGTTTGATATCTCAGCAAATTCAATTGTTGTCTCAACAAATTGCATTAATGCAAGGCAATGGAAACGCAGCGCCACAACCAATTGCTAATGTTCAGCCTGCTGCTTCGTCTGTTCCTGTTGCAAAAAAATCTTTAGAACTGGAAGTGAGTGCAGAAGAATTGGTGGAATTAAAAAAACCATTTGGTGCAACGGCTAAGATAGAAAAGCAATCAACTCAGTTAAGCGCAAAGCAAGAAACATTCATCAAAGACCTTATAAAAAAATATAACGATAAAACAAAGAGCAGTAAGAATTACACACAAGAGCATCGTGCATACATGGCAGACCCGAGAGTGGTAACGGGTTTCAGGCCGGCAACAAAAGAAATTGTGTATTCACTCGTTGTGAACAGATCGAAAGGTAGCCGAGTTTGGGATATTGACGGCAATGAATATATTGATGCGCTGAATGGATTCGGATCAAATTTTTTCGGTTACCAACCTGAGATCATCACGAAAGCAATTCAGCAACAAATTGAAAACGGATATGAGATCGGACCGCAACATGAACTTGCAGGCCCTGTTTGCAAATTGATTTGTGAGTTCACAGGTCTTGACAGAGCTGCATTATGCAATACAGGTTCTGAAGCAGTTCTCGGAGCAATGCGTATCGCAAGAACAGTAACTGGTCGCTCAACCATTGTTGCATTCAGTGGTTCCTATCATGGAATTGTTGATGAAGTAATTGTTCGCGGAACAAAAAAATTAAAATCATTTCCTGCTGCGCCTGGTATCATGCCTGAAGCGGTCCAGAATATGTTGATATTGGATTATGGAACTGAAGAAAGCTTAAAGATTATTAAAGAAAGAGCGCATGAATTTGCTGCTGTGCTTGTTGAGCCTGTACAAAGTCGCAGACCAGAGTTTCAACCGGTTGAATTCTTGAAAAAACTAAGAGAGATAACGCTCGAGTCGGGAACTGCATTGATATTCGATGAAGTGATAACAGGTTTCAGGATGCATCCTCGTGGTGCACAAGGAATGTTCGGAATTCAGGCTGACCTTGGCACTTATGGAAAAGTAGTTGGTGCCGGGATATCCATTGGCGTTATTGCAGGAAAAAAACATTTCATGAATGCGCTCGATGGCGGCTTCTGGCAATTTGGCGATGCTTCAACTCCTGAAGCGGGCGTCACTTATTTTGCAGGAACATTTGTTCGCCATCCGCTGGCACTCGCAGCTTCCAAGGCATCTTTGGATTATATGAAAGAAAAAGGGCCGGCTTTGCAGGAAGGTATTAATGCAAAAGCAAAAAGACTCGCAGATGCAATGAATGCAGTTTGTATCAAACATAATCTTCCTTTCTTTGTGCCGCAGTTTGGCTCTTTGTGGAAGATAAAATTCAAGGAAGATGTTCCTTTTGGCGAATTGCTTTTTGCATTGATGAGATTTAAAGGAATTCATATTCTTGATGGCTTCCCATGTTTCCTAACTGAAGCACATACCATTGCTGAAGTGGATGCAATCGCAAATAAATTTGAAGAGAGTGTAAACGAAATGATTGAAGCAGGTTTCTTTGCTTCTGCTGTTGCTGCAAAAAATGGTAACGGAGCAAGCGCTAACAATAATGCTGATAATAAAAAAGAATTGACTGATGAACCGCCTGTTCCCGGCGCAAGGCTTGGAAAAGATAAAGATGGAAACCCGGCATGGTTCATCACAGATCCGAACAGGCCCGGAAAATATATGCAGGTGAAATAAAAAATTTAATCATTGAGCACAGATCATACACAGGACAATTTATTACCGGTAGATTTCGATCCGTTTGGCGGGCCGGAAATTATTGCTGTTGTTCCAACTATTGAGCCACAGCTCGAAATATGGGTTGCCTGCATGATGGGTGGCGAAGATGCAAGCCGTTCTTACAATGAAAGCATGGCTGTGAGGCTTTCAGGATCTTTTAGTCGTTCAGCAATGGACAGCGCATTAAAAGATCTTATTGCAAGACATGATGCGCTCAGATGTTCTTTCAGTGCGGATGGAAGGCAGATGTGCATTTATAAGGAGCTGCCATTTGACGTTCATTACGAAGATTTATGTCACAGGAATACAGAATCTCAATATTCATATATCAATGAGCTTGCTAAAAAAGATGCAGAAATTTCTTTCGATCTTTTAAATGGCCCGCTCTTTAGAATTGCACTTTTCAAACTTTCTGATACAGAGCATTACCTGAAATTTACTGTTCATCACATCATCTGCGATGGCTGGTCAATTGGCATCATGTTCCAGGATCTGGCAAAGATTTATTCGGCTTATGTAAAAAATCAGGTGCCTTCATTGCCTGCAGCAGATCAATTTAGCAAATATGCATTGGAACAAAATGCATTTTATGAAACAGATGAGTATAAAAATATCGTTCAATATTGGGTAGATCAATATGAAGATGAAGTGCCTGTGCTAAATGTTCCGACAGATTTTCCAAGACCGGCTGCCCGAACTTATAAAAGCCAGCGTGATGATTATGCAATAGGCGGTGATCTTGTAGCTTCCATCAAATCAGTCGGCGCAAAAGCCGGCTGCAGCTTTGTTACAACTTTGCTATGTGCATTCGAAGTATATCTTCATAAACTTACAGGACAAAACGATATCGTGCTCGGTCTTCCTGCCGCCGGACAATCAGCGACAGGACATTCTTCCCTTGTCGGTCATTGCGTAAATCTTCTTCCGTTAAAAACATCTTTCAATAATGATTTTTCTTTTGTTGAATATCTTAAAATAAGAAAGAAGCAAATCTTTAATGATTATGATCACCAGCAATTCACTTTTGGAAGTTTATTAAAGAAGCTGAATATAGTGAGAGATCCGTCACGCGTTCCGCTGGTGCCGGTGATGTTCAATATAGATTTAGGACTTGATGACGGAGTAGCTTTTGAAAATATTCAGCATAAATTAGTATACAGTCCGCGGGAATATGAAAATTTTGAGATATTTTTAAATGTTAGTGGCTCTGAGCAATTGCTAGTTCTTCAATGGTCGTACAATACACAATTGTTCAAACCTGCCACCATCAGCAGAATGATGGATGAATTCAAATCACTGTTGGAAGCCGCCTCAGAAAATCCAGCCATCAAGATTAAAGATGTGCCCCTTAAATCTCTCGCTGAGATATATGACAAGCTGATATTTTGGAATGATACATCTGTCGATTATCCAAAACAAAAAACTTTCTCCGATCTTTTTTCAGAAGCATCAAATAAATTTTCTAACCAAACTGCATTGAGGTTTGGCCAACAGATTTTTTCTTACAAAACTTTAAACGAAACTTCCAATCAGCTTGCTGCATTATTAGCTGCGCAGGGAGTGCAAGCCGGAGATATTGTTGCGCTCGCTGTTGACCGCACACCAGAAATGCTGATTTCATTATTAGCTATTATGAAATCGGGTGCTGCGTATGTTCCCGTTGATCCACTTTATCCGCAAAAGCGGATTGAGTTCATGCTACAGGATTCTGCTGCAAAAATCCTGATCACATCTAAAAAATATAAAGGCCGTTTTCAGTTTGCTGCAAAAGAATTGTTGATTGAAGATATTTGGCCTAAGCTTTCTTCTCATTCAAAAGACAATTTTAAAGCTGAAATTAACGGAAGCAATCTGGCTTATGTTTTATACACATCAGGTTCAACAGGCAATCCAAAAGGCGTTCAGATAGAGCATCACAATCTTGTGAATTTTCTCAACAGCATGCAAAAGAAACCAGGCATACAGGCTGGTGATAGCCTGCTTGCTATCACTACCATTTCTTTTGACATTGCAGGACTTGAATTATATCTTCCTTTAATCAGCGGTGCAGAACTTGTTCTTGCAGATATGGAATCTGCAAAAGACGGGCGTGTGCTGCTTGATATTGTTGAGAGCCAGAATATTAAAATGATGCAGGCAACTCCATCAACATGGAGAATGATGATTGAAGCAGGATGGGAGAAAAAATTGCCACTTAAAATTTTGTGTGGAGGCGAAGCTTTGCCAAAAGATCTTGCAGAAAAATTATTGGCAAGATGCACTTCTTTGTGGAATATGTATGGACCGACAGAAACAACTATTTGGTCTGCTGTGAAACAAATCAAATCTAATGATGAATCAATCACTATCGGAAGGCCGATTGACAATACACAGCTTTTTATTTTAGATGAATACCTGAAGCCATTGCCTGAAGGATCGATCGGTGAAATTTATATTGGTGGTGATGGTGTGGCACGTGGTTATCTGAACAGAGCCGATCTGACAACAGAAAGATTTATTAATAACCCGTTCTCAGGTTTTGTTGGCAATAAAATTTATCGCACCGGTGATCTCGGAAAATTTGTTGAAGGCGGCGAAGTACAATGCTTAGGACGCATCGATCATCAGGTGAAAATCCACGGCTATAGAATCGAGCTGGAAGAAATCGAACAAGCACTTATCAAACAAAAAGGTATCAAAGAAGCAGTTGTCGTCGCCAATCAGGATCGGCTCGTTGCTTATCTGGTTCCTGATGCTGATCTTCAATGGACAAGCAATAATGACGTTCAATACAGCGAAGACTGGCAACAGCAACAAGAGCTGGCAAAATGGAAACAAGGCATTAAAGATTTATTGCCGGATTACATGGTTCCAAAAGATTTTATTTTATTAAAAAAATTGCCATTAACTCCTAATGGAAAAATAGATAGGAACTCACTTCCAAAACCGGTTCGCAACACAGAAGCACAATTGAAAAAATTTGCTCTTCCACGGACTGACAAAGAAAAACTGATTGCAGGTATCTGGGCAAAACTTTTAGGTGTAAAAGAAGTGAGCATTTATGATGACTTCTTTGAATTAGGTGGCCACTCGCTGATTGCAGTTCAGGCAATGACGATGCTCGAAAAAGAAACAGGAGTTCGATTGCCTCTCGCAAGTTTGTTTGAAGCACCAACAGTTGAAAAGCTTTCGCAGTTATTGGAGCAGGACAAAAAAACATTGAGCTTTGATTCGCTTGTTCCTATTAAACCCAAAGGCAGCAAAACGCCATTATATATTGTTCATGGTTTTGGGATGAATGTGCTCTTGTTCAATAATGTTGCAAAGAACATGGATGATGAACAACCAGTATATGCTTTGCAGGCAAAAGGATTGAACGCAGAAAAACTCGATGATTCTTTTGACACGATGGAAGAAATTGCAGGCTATTATGTTGCGGAAATGCTTCAGCAAAATCCTGACGGGCCTTATGCGCTTGCGGGATATTCTTTAGGCGGCATTATTGTTTTTGAAATGGCGAAGCAATTGAAAGCAATGGGCAAGGAAATAAAAATGCTCGCGATGTTTGATACATACGCGGACAATTCAAATTATTTTAATCCATTCCTTTTAAACGTTACAAAAAAATTCCGCCGCCAGTTCCCGAAAATGCTTTTCATCATGCGCTCTTTGATGAAGCAGCCATGGCAAACAGTTTTATATCAGGCAGATTTTGTAAAAAATAAATTAGGCAGGCTCTTTGGTATTCGTGAGCGCAACGAGGAAGAAGGCCCGAGCTATGATACCAGGCTTGCAGAAAAATATGAATACGCCTATGTTCACTATCGCATGACTCCTTATGACGGTGCAATCGATTTGTTTAAAGTGAAAACAAGATTATACTACCTCGATGATCTGATATATCTCGGATGGAAACAGTTCGCTCAGAAAGGAGTGAATGTTCATGAAATAGCCGGAGATCATAAAACATTTTTATACCCTCCTTACGACAAAGGCTTTGCTCAGGTGCTGCAACAGATTTTAGACGAACGTGCTTCTGCAAAAGGGGTTGGAAAAAATGCATTACAGGATAAGCCTTTATTAAAAGTTGTTTAATATATGCCCTCCGTTCGTTGTGGCTGGTTGCATGATATTGTTTGGGACGAAAGTAGTAAGGAGCCTGATAAATTCCTGCAACAAGATAGTGTTCATGTATGGAGTATCTTCATTTCTTCCAACCTTGATTTAATTCCAAAATTTTCAGAGATTCTTTCTTCTGATGAACATGAACGTGCTTCAAAATATCATCAGCAAAAAGACACTGATAGATTTTTAGTTAGCCGGATTGCATTGAGGATTTTATTAAGCAGATACTTAAAAATACCTCCTCAGGAAATCGGGTTTGTAAAAGATGAAAACAAAAAGCCTTATATAGAAAATAAAGGAAAAGAAAATCTGCATTACAATGTTTCTCATTCAGGAGATTGCATTTTGATTGCCATTTCAAATTCAGAGGTTGGTGCAGATATTGAAAAGATAGATGAGGATTTTCCTTATCAGGAAATAATGATACAAAATTTTAGCGCCATAGAAATGCAATTTATAAACAGCACAAAGAAATCAGCAGAGAATTTTTACGCTTTATGGACACGCAAAGAATCTTTGCTGAAAGCAACTTCAAAAGGGATAGATGAAAGCTTGCCTGATGTTCCATCGCTCGAAGGCATGCATAAAATAAAAAAAGAAATTATCGGCTCAGAAAATGATTGGATGGTTAATACATTCAACATTGAAAAAGATTATATTGGAAGTATTGGCTGTAGATATAATAACCCGAATATTCGTTTTTATAACGCAAATAAATTTTTAATGCTGCTAAATGCTTAAGGCAAAAATCAACTGCTCAATCTGAGCATTAGCAGTATTTAATGAGACAAAGAACTACAATTAAAAATTCTCAATTAATAAATTATCCTTTCTTCTCCCACACACATTGTCCATCAACAAATGTTTTTTCCACCTTGATAGATGTGAGTTTATCCAAAGAAGTTGTTAATGGATTTTTATCAAGCAGAATAAAATCTGCGAGCTTCCCTTTTTCAATCGAGCCAAATTCAGGTGTGTTACTGATTGCTGACGCATTAATAGTATAACCTTTCAAAGCATCTTCAATATGAATACTTTCATACGGAGCAATAATTTCATCTTCATTTGTTTTTCTTGTAACAGCAGCTTCAATACCTTTTAATGGGTTGAAATTTTTTACTACCGGAGCATCGGAAGAAAGTGAAGTTAGTATGCCGTGTTTCAAAACAGATTTTACGGGATAACAATGCTTCAAATAATCTTCATCCAGATATTTTATAAAATTTTTCCCCAGCTCACTGATGAAAATGGTTTGCATGGAAGTAGCAATATTATTTTCAGCCATGTCAATCAAATTTTTTTCTTCCGGCAAACCCAAATGTTCAATACGTTTAATGAGCGAAGGGAAATTTTTATTCAGGTCTTTATAAATATCAATCACAAATTCAATGGCTGCATCACCGATAGCATGTGTGGCAACGCCCAAACCCTTTTCCATGGCTGATTTGCACAGATTGGTATATTGTTCTTTCTTCAATCTCAAAATTCCTTTTTCATCGGAATTTTTATAATGCCTTTTCAATGCAGATGTTTTTCCGCTTAATCCGCCATCACTGAAAAATTTTACAGTGTTCACATTAAAAAAATCGGAAAAATATTTTTCAGGAATAGGATATGGCTTTTCTCCGCCATCGGGCAATAAGATCGGAATGGCATTCAATCGAAATCCAAGTTCGTTTGCGGCATGCATTTCATAATAGGCTT
>Ga0070734_10000919_pt1 | contig 49733 bp, 33 predicted proteins | sample Coa_R1_8_FD_66444 | JGI IMG/M metagenome (GOLD analysis project Ga0070734, IMG submission 66444) | Surface soil microbial communities from Centralia Pennsylvania, which are recovering from an underground coalmine fire - Coalmine... | ecosystem: Environmental > Terrestrial > Soil > Unclassified ...
TGCAAACCCTTCATGACATTGAGCAGGGCGGCAACGAGCCCGCAGAGATTGGGCAGGTGATTTCCAAGGCGATTATTCGCCGCCACCTGGAAACCATGCAGCGCCTTGGCATTCAATATGATTTTCTGCCTCAGGAAAGTGAAATTCTGCACTTGCACTTCTGGGACCTCGCCTTCGAGCAGCTCAAGAAAACCGGCGTGCTGTACTTCGAAGAAGAAGGGAAGAATAAAGGCTGCTGGGTCATGCGGCGTGCCGGAAGCAAATCAAATGATGGCGGCGCGGAGGGAGAAGCGGCCGGGCCGGATGAGGACGCCAAGGTGATCGTCCGCTCCAATGGAACCGTGACCTATGTGGGCAAGGACATCGCCTATCACCTTTGGAAGTTCGGGCTGTTGGGCCGCGATTTTGGGTATCGGCGCTTCTACCAATATCCGGACAAGCACCAGGTATGGATTTCCGCCGATGCCAACGAGGAGGGGCATCCCCACTTCGGCGGAGTTGGCGCAATCTACAACGTGATCGATGCCCGCCAAGCGGATCCACAGAATAATGTGATTGAGGCTCTCCGCGGCATGGGTCACGAGCGTGAAGCGGAGAACTATCACCACTTTTCCTATGAGATGGTCGCGCTTACTCCCGGCTGCGCCATCGAGCTTGGTTATACCGTGGCGGAAGAAGACCGGAAGCGTGCCTATATCGAGGTCTCTGGCCGCAAAGGCTTCGGCGTCAAGGCCGATGACCTGCTCGATGCCCTGATCGCCGCCGCGCAGAAAGAAGTCGATTCACGCCATCCGGAATTAAGCGAAGGCGAGCGCCGTGGCATTGCAACGCAAATTGCCGTGGGAGCGCTACGTTACTTCATGCTCAAGTTCACCAAGAACTCGGTGATTGCTTTTGATTTCAAAGATGCTCTGAGCTTCGAAGGAGAAACCGGCCCTTACGCGCAATATGCAATCGTGCGCGCCACCAATATCTTTCGCAAGGCTGGTCTCAAACCTGAACAGCTCCTGTCTGATTCCATTTCCACTGACTTGAGCTTTCTGCGGGAAGACGACCTTTGGGAGCTATGGCTTGCCGCTGGGCAGCTTTCGAGTATCGTGCGGCAGTGCATCGTGACCACCGAGCCCGCGTATGCCGCGAAATACGCGTTTCAACTGGCGCAGCAATTCAACAACTTCTATCACAAGCACCACATCCTCACGGAAGCCGACCCGGCGCGCAAGCGGTTCCTGCTGGCCACCGCCGCCGTGGTGCGTCTTGCGCTGATTCGTTGCCTTGACCTGATGGGAATTTCGGCCCCCGAGGTGATGTAAGAGGGGTTGGGATCGTATAAAGAAAAACGCGGCACCGTGCGGTGCCGCGTGAAATCATTCGTTGCGTTCTTATGTGTGGTTCTCGAACGTCTTTACAAACTCAACCAGGCTGCGCACGGCGATTCCTGAAGGCCCCTTGGCGATCCAGCTCTTGTTCTCATCCATCCAGGCTACGCCTGCGATATCGAGATGAATCCAAGGAGTGTCTTCGACAAATTCTTTCAGGAACATCGCTGCCGTAATCGCGCCGCCCCAGCGCCCGCCGCTATTTACGATATCGGCGATGCCCGAGCGGATCATCTCCCGGTACTCCGCATCCAGGGGTAGCCGCCAGAATTTCTCGCCCGAACGATCAAGCGCCTTGCTGAAGTGGCCATAAACGTTGTCGTCATTGGCAAAAGCGCCGGCATTCACACTTCCCAGGGCCACCACGCATGCGCCTGTGAGCGTTGCCGCATCGATCAGATGGGTGCAGCCCAGAGTACGTGCGTAATGTAGGCCGTCGGCCAGCACCAGGCGGCCTTCGGCATCAGTATTAATGATCTCAATGGATTTGCCCGACATTGCAATTTGAACGTCGCCGGGCTTTTGGGCCTTGCCGCTGGGCATGTTTTCGGTGGCGCAGACAATGGAAATGACTCGAACCGACGGCTTAAGGAGCGCGATAGCCCGCATTGCTCCGATCATAGCCGCCCCTCCGGCCATGTCGTACTTCATCTTCTCCATACCGTCGGCCGGCTTGATGGAAATTCCGCCCGTATCGAAGGTGATGCCCTTGCCAACCAGCCCGAGGACTGGTTTCGCCGGAGCCTCCTTGGGCTCGTAGCGCAGCACGATGAGCCGCGGCTCTTCATCGGATCCTTGGGCGACGCTCCAGAACGCGCCCATCTTGAGCTGCTTGATCTTGTCCGGCCCCATGATTTCGCACTGCAGTCCAACGCTCTTCGCCATCTCCTGCGCGCGGTTGGCAAGAACGGTAGGTGTAAGCCGGTTGCTGGGCTCGTTGACCAGTTCGCGGGTGAAGTTCTGGGACTCTCCGACAATGCGGCCCTGGTCGCTCGCCCGCTGTAACTTTGCCGTATCGGCGCCAGTCGCAGCCACGAGCGTGATGTCTTTCATACTCTGATCTTTGCGGTCGCTGCGATAGGTGTCCGGATCGAAGTCGCCGACAAACGCACCCTCCACAATCGAGCGGACCGCGTCTTCGGGGCCGGTGGAAAGTTCTGGAATAGCAAAAGCGCAACTCTTGATGGTTTTGGCCTTCAGGAAACGCACGGCGGAGCCGGCTGCCCTGCGCAACTCGGCATGGTTGAAGCCGCCAGGTTTGCCTCCACCCACGATGAGCAGGCGCTTCGCTTTCAAGCCCGATGGATGATGTAGCAGGACTGTCTCCATCGCCTTTCCCGTGATCTCGCCCGCCGCGATCAGGTCGGCGACCGCTTTCTCGGCGCTTCCGTCCTTGTTTGCGAGTTTAGGCTCGGTCTTCTGTTTATCGCCATGATCGAGCGCAATCATTACGAGGCATTCGGTCTCTACATCGGCAAAGTTTCCTGCGATCAGTCGTGTGTCCATAGTTTTTTAAGCTCTCTCTCTGCTCCTGAAGTCGTTCAATTTTTGCGGGAACGGGCAATGGCCTCGCGGGCTTCGCGGTCGGCGGTGCGGCGCCGCTCCGTCTCTCGCTTATCCCACTGTTGTTTGCCTTTGGCCAAGGCAACTTCACACTTTATTTTTCCATTCTTAAAGTACATGCGGGTGGGGATCAGGGTATAACCCTTCTGCTGGGTCTTGCCCATTAGTTTTCGCAACTGCTCTTTGTGTACAAGAAGTTTGCGGGTCCTTAGCGGCGCATGGTTTGCGTATCCCCCATGCTCATACGCCCCTATATGAGCATTCAATAGCCATAGTTCACCGTCTTTCACCAGCGCGTAAGCGTCTTTCAGGTTGGCTCGGCCGGCGCGGATCGACTTGGCTTCGGAGCCCGTCAGCATCATGCCGGTCTCCAATTTGTCTTCAAGAAAGTAATTGTGGCCGGCGGCCCGGTTCACGGTGGCGTCGCGTTCCCCGGAGGCGACAGGGTCACGTTTCCCCTTCGGTTTGTTGGGCGCGGTTTGATGAATGTTTTGGCGTGCCATGACAGCTACAGGCAGCAACTCTGCTGCCGCTCCTCTGGGCAAAATTTTTATGCTAGCACAGCGCAAATCTTCCTTCTAAGTCCGTTCTTTGAGAGAGTTACCTTAGAAGGGGGTGTATAATCACACTTTTCCCGCAATCTGGAGCCGCTACGTCTGATCGTGGCATCTTACTGCCTCTAAAGCCCGGATTGGGCCACGATGGAGTCCGTCAAAGGAACACATGAGAAGCTTGATTCGAGCGTGCATACTTGTTGTACTGGTTTCATCCATTGTTGCCGAGGGTGAGTCGGTCGGGTCCCTCTATACCAAGGGGCAAAATGCCGAGGTGCGTCAGGACTACGAAGCCGCCTACGAGTATTACAAGGCCGCCCATGACCTTAAGCCCAATGATCTGAAGTATCGCGTTCCGTATGAACGTACTCGCTTCCTGGCTGCCGCTTCGAAAATTCGCCGCGCCCAGAAGCTGCGGGAGCAGGGCAAATTAGAAGAAGCCTTGGATGTGTTCCAGAAAGCGGCGGAGATCGATCCAGGCAATGATTTGGCGCGGCAGGAAATCCGCCGTACTCTCGCCATAATGAGTGGCCAGCCCGTTTCGGACGCTAATCCCGCTCCGGCGCAGCCCCCACCCCAGGCGGAAGATCCACTGCGGAAGCGCGTTCAGGAAGCCAGCACCTTCGTTGATCTTGCTCCTATTGAACAGCCTCTTCAGGCTGTTGAAATGACCAACAACAGCAAATATGTCTACGAGACGCTCGGCCGACTCGCCGGCATCAACGTGCTCTTCGATTCCGACTACAGTCCAAAGGCGATCACCGTCCACCTGCAAAACGTCTCGGTTCGTCAGGCGCTGGATATCGTGGCTCTGGAATCGCGCACATTCTGGCGTCCGGTGACCCCCAATACCATCTTTGTCGCGCAGGACAGTACCACAAAGCGGCACGAAGTCGAGCAAAATGCGATCAAGACGTTTTATCTGGGGAACGTAGGGGCCCCGACCGACCTGCAGGACGCGGTAAACGTCCTGCGCACAATTCTGGATGTCCAGAAGGTGCAGCAGATCATCTCCCAAAGCGCCATTATCGTTCGTGGGACTCCGGATCAGCTGGCCTTAGCCCAAAAGATATTGGACGATATCGACAAGGCCAAGCCTGAAGTCATTGTTGACATCGTGGTGGCACAGGTGCGCCGCGACAAGGTTCGAACCATGGGCCTGGTGCCACCGCAGAATGCCTCGGTGACCCTCGTCCCGCCCGGCACCACAACCACCGCCGCAGGTGGAACCCCCACCACAACCACCAATACTCTAAATTTCAATAATCTGCAGCATCTGAATTCCACCAGTTACTCGGTAACCGTCGATCCGCTCACTGCCAAGCTGTTGTTCAGCGACGATAATACGAAGATCATTCAGAGCCCGCAGATTCGCGCCTCCGACGGCCAGCAGGCAAAGCTCAAAATCGGCGATCGCATTCCGGTAGCCAGTGGTTCGTTCGGTACGCCGCTTGGAGTTGGAACCGGAGTCGGGCTGGGCGTAAATACCCAGTTCCAATATCTGGATGTGGGCGTGAATATCGAGATGACGCCGCGTGTGCACCCTGGGAACGAAATCACACTGAAAATGTCGCTTGAGATTTCCAACCAGACCGGTACCTCCACCATTGGTGGAATCAGCCAGCCCATCATCAGCCAGCGCAAAGTAGAGCACGAAATTCGGTTAAAAGACGGCGAGATGAACTTGCTGGGAGGCATCCTTGAAGATACGGAAACGCTGAACAATAGCGGCGTTCCTTTTCTGAGCAGGATTCCCTTGCTCAAGTACTTGTTCGCTCAAGAAGACAAGGAAAAGCATACGAACGAGGTTGTGTTCCTTTTAATTCCGCACATCGTTCGTGGGCAAGAGCTTACTGAGATCAACCGTCGCGCGATTGACGTGGGCAACGGAAATACAGGAATCGACCTGCACCTTTCAGACAAGCCTGCGGCGGCGCCGGAAAATTCTTCAGGGCTCAAGACTCCGCCGCGCGCTTCCGCCGATTCGCCGACCACTCCGGCGGCGGGCAGTGGGCGTCAGGCAAACGTCTCTCAGCAACCTTCGCCGTCGCAGCCCGTTCAGCCTGCGCAGCAACAACCCGTGCAGCAGCAGCCCGCTCCCGCGCAACAACAACCGGCGCAGCAACCGCAGCCTGCCCCGCAACAGGCTCAACAACAGATTGGATCGGCCCAACCCGCGGTCGCTCCGGCAAGTCAGCAGTCCGCTCAATTGCCGCCGGCTCTGATTGAAGCTTTAAAGAAAGTACAGGCGCAGGATGCGGCCAATCAGGCCTCGCAGCCCGCTGGCGCAATCCAGAACCCGCAGGTACCTCCACCGGCGCAGTCGCAACCGGTTCAGCAGCCCCAGACACAACCGCAACCTGCAGCCGCGATTCCCCAGGCAGCGATATCGACAAACGCTGGCGCAACCCCGGTTGCGTTGCGTATTGATCCGACAACGGCCACTCCCGCCCGAGGTAGTTCCTTCTCGTTGAACGTGAACGTGTCCGGGGGACAGGACGTTTATTCGGTCCCCATGAAGGTGACCTACGATCCTAAAGTGCTGGAGTTTGTGAACGTTTCAAACGGCGATTTTTTGACTCGTGATGGGCAGAAAGCGGCTCTCGCGCGGCGCGACGATCCCGACTCCGGCACGGTGCAGGTGTCGATAACCCGGCCTCCGGGAGTAGGAGGCGTTTCCGGTAATGGCACTATTTTCACGCTGGTTTTCACCGCGAAAGCGAAGGGCTCGGGTGTGGTGGCTGTTACGACTCCCGGCGCCCGCAACAGCCAAAACCAGCCGCTGCAGGCCATGACCTCGCAGGCCACAATCACGGTAAACTGAAGGCGTCGGTTGAAAAATGCAAACTAGGCTGAGAAACCGATTTGGAAAGAGATGGCGGCAGAATGGCGTAACTCTGCTGGAATTGATCATCACTATCTCCATCCTGATGATTCTGATGGGAGCCGCCGTTCCGGTTGTGCGCCTCAACGTCAAGCGCGCCAAGGAAGTCGAGCTTCGCCGCGACTTGTGGGAAATGCGCCAGGCGATTGATAAGTACAAAGAGGCCGCTGACACCGGCAAGTTTCGAACGAAGGTCGACACTCAAGGATATCCTCCCGATCTGGATACCTTGGTCAAAGGCGAGGACTTAGGGCCGGATAAAAAAGTGCGCTTTCTCCGTCGCATACCCATCGATCCCATGACCGGCACCAACGAATGGGGTTTGCGATCGATGCAGGACGAGCCCGACGCGGCTACTTGGGGCGGGCAGAACGTGTTTGATGTTTTCTCGAAGTCGAACGGCACCGGGTTGGATGGAACAAAATATAAGGATTGGTAAGCCGATGAATGCGAATCGAAATCGGAAAAACAGAGTGAAGGGCTTCACCCTCATTGAGCTGATTATCGTGATTTCCATCATCATGATCCTGAGCTCTATCGCCATTCCCGCGTACACAAGGCACTTGGTGGCCGCCCGCGAGGCCGTGATGAAAGAAGACCTTTATTCCATGCGGAATGCTATCGATCAATACTCGCAGGATAAGAATAAAGGGCCCAAAGGCCTCGACGATCTTGTAACCGCAGGATACTTGCACGCGATTCCAAAAGACCCAATCACAAACTCCACCGAGACTTGGCAAACCGTGCAGGAAGATGTACTGTTAGACCCTGCTCAGACCGATCCCGGGATTACAGATGTACATAGCGGTTCCAACGCAACGGCTCTGGACGGCACTGCGTACAACACTTGGTAGCCCGGTCTGCAAAAACCGCAAAAACCAGAGACCGGCTTGGCATCTCTCTTTAATTGCACGTCTTATTTTCCACGTCCCGGTAATCTGCTTTTTCGCTTTGTTCCTGACAAGTAGTCTGGAATCGTGCGGGAAAATACATAGGTGGAACACAACTAGGCCACTGCTAGAATAACCTGCATTCAAAGGGTATTATGGTCCGCGAAGACTCCCTCGCTCGCGCCTGCCACGCTCTCCGTAGTGTGTCCCTCTTCTTTTTGATTCTGTGTTTTCCTGGAATGAAATCCTGGTGTGCCGATGAGTCGGCACTGCAGATCAGGGTTCACGATGCGGCTCGCAATCCAATCGCCGGCGCCACCGTCGCCATCAAGTTGAATGGGTCGATTTTGCAGACCGTTACCACCGATTCCGAAGGAAAAGCGTCTGCCCATCTGCATGCGGGTCAATTTAGCCTCAATATTCTTAAGGAAACCTTCCAGCCCCTCGAAGACCAGAAGGTTGTCATGGATGGAGTCTCGGCTGCCGAACTGGATGTCGAACTGGTTCCCAAGGTCGTAGTGCGCGAAACCGTGACCGTCAATGGATCGGAAAATTCAACGGTCGATCAAGGATCTTCTCCTGGTGAGACCAGGGATAGGGAAGAGATCAAGAAGCTGCCCGGAAAGCCTCCAACCTTAAGCGATGCGCTGCCGTCCACACCCGGTGTGGTGCGAGGGCCAAACGGCGAACTGGCGATCGCCGGAGCGAAGGACGAGCATAACGCGCTCATTGTGAACTCCGTGGATGCCACCGATCCCGCAACCGGAGAATTTGGCCTCACTGTGCCGGTGGACAGCATCCAGGTGGTGAGCGTTTCCGCCACGCCTTACCTGACTCAATATGGAGGCTTCACGGCCGCTGTCGTGTCGGCGGTAACGCGTCCCGGCGGCGACAAATGGAATTTTGAGTTGAACGATCCGCTGCCGGAGTTTAACGTCCGCAGCTATCACCTTCGGGGATTGCGGTCTGCTACGCCTCGATTTAACTTCGGCGGGCCTCTGATCCCGCAGAAGCTCTATTTCTTTGAGTCGGCTGAGTACTCCCTTGATAAAGTTCCTGTCAGGCTATTGCCCTTTCCTCAAAACGAAACGATCAAGGACTCCGTAAACTCTTTTTCCCAACTCGATTACGTTTTTTCCTCTAAACACGTTTTGACTGCGACCGTCCATGTGGCGCCTTCTTACACCAGATACGCCAACCTCGACTTTTTCAATCCGCGCTCGGTAACGCCGAACTATCGTCTAAATGGCCTTGGAACGTCGTTGATTGATCGTTACACAGTTGGCGGCGGCGTACTGCAAAGCACCTTGGCGTGGCAAGATTTCACCGCTGGAATCTTGCCGCAGTCGAACGGCGACATGATCGTAACGCCCACTGGAAACACTGGAAGTTACTTTTGCAACCAGACGCGCCACTCTTTCCGGGCGCAATGGCTTGAAAGCTATGCGCTGAAGCCGCTGCATTTCGGCGGCGTCCATAATTTTCAGGTGGGCACAACCGTGGCGCATAGCGAAGACAACGGATTTTCTACCTTTCGCCCGGTTCTGATCGAAGATACAGCCGGGGCGATTTTGCGCCGGATCAACTTTGTCGGTGGCCGGCGTTTTGCCGAGAAGGACTGGGAGCTTGCTTTCTACGGACAGGATCACTGGAAACTAAACTCGGCTTTGGCTTTGGATGGGGGAATTCGAGCGGAGGAACAAGCCATTACCGGCACCAGCAAAATTGCGCCCAGGGCAGGTTTTGTCGTCACGCCATTTGGAGCAAAGCGCCAGACAGTGGTACGCGGCGGCGCTGGAATTTTCTATGATCACGTCCCGCTCAATATTTTTGCATTCGAGCGTTATCCGCAGATGGTGGTGACCACCTTCTTCCCAGCAACGGGTTCGCCCGGCCTGACCCAGCCGTTTTTCAATCAGCTTGGGGCGGGACGCCACCTGCGGCATTTCACGTTGAAATACCGGGACTTGGCGACCGGAAATTTTGCTCCTTATAGCATCGCCTCCAATATAGAAGTGGAGCAGCCTTTCGGACAGTACTTCTCGCTGCAAGCCAAGTATCTCAACCGCGATACCTATGGCCTGGTAACCATCACTCCGTCGCTGATAAGAAGTAGAAATGTGCTGCTCGCCGAAGGCTCGGGCATTTCGCGCTACAAAGCTCTGGAATTTACGGCGCGGGTGGGAGCAAATACGCGCCATCCGTTGTTCGTTTCCTATATCCATGGTGCTTCGCAGGGTAATCTCAACGGAGCGAGCGGCTATCTCGGAAATTTTCCCTTTCCCGTGGTCAATCCTTCTCCCGTTACCAATCTTCCTTTGGATGTTCCCAACCGCGTCCTTGTTTGGGGAGAAACTCCGCTTCCCTGGAAGCTTCACCTGACCCCATTTGTCGAGTACCGTACCGGATTTCCGTTTTCCGTGACCAACGCTCTGCAAACCTATGTTGGGATTCCGAATCAGCAGCGCCTTCCTGGCTTCTTCTCGCTGGACACCCGGCTATCCAAAGATTTTCAGGTGACCTCGAAATACACGGTGCGGCTTTCTCCCAGGGCCTTGAATCTCACCAATCACTTCAACCCCATCGCCGTGCGATCGAACACCGGCGATCCTCAGTTTGGAAGCTTCCTTGGCGGGTACGGGCGGCAGCTCAAAATGGATTTCGACGTTCTGTTCTAACGTGCAAATAGCATCCGCTGTAATTTTGTCTTAACGCCCTCGTGCTACCCTGTTTGCTGGAGGGCGATGTGGTTTCAATTCCAACCGAAACGCTGTCCGGGGTCGATCCCCAAACGGCGCGGGAGCTGTTCGATCTCCCGGACGATGTTACTTTTCTCAACTGTGCAAACATTGGACCGCAGATGCGGTCGGTGACGGAAGCGGGTATGAGCGCGGTCGCTATGAAAGCTCATCCTTGGAGGATCTCATCCGACACCTGGTTTTCCGCTCCTGAAGAGTTGCGCAAACTTGCCGCTCAATTGCTTAACGTAGAAGCGGAGGGTATGGCGCTAGTGCCGGCTGCGAGCTATGGAATCGCGGTCGCGGCAGCCAACGTGAAGGTGAAGGAAGGGCAGTCGATCGTCCTGCTTGACCGAGAATTTCCTTCCAATTTCTACTCCTGGAAGGAACTGGCGCGCCTTCGGGCCGGCCGTCTGGTCATCGTAAAGTGCGAGTCCGGCGAGAGCTGGACGGACGCGCTTCTACGGGCCATCGACGAGAATACCGCGGTCGTCTCTATTCCTAACTGCCACTGGAGCGATGGCGGGTTCGTCGACCTCATATCTGTAAGTGAAAAGGTGCGCCAGGTTGGAGCAGCGCTTGTCGTCGATGCCAGCCAGTCGTTGGGTGTTTGTCCTCTCGACCTAGGCCGCGTGCGGCCCGACTTTCTGGTATCGGTCGGATACAAGTGGCTCTTGGGTCCTTACGGGCTTTCTTATCTCTATGTTGCGCCTCCATGGCGGGAGCATGGCCGTCCTATCGAAGAATCCTGGCTCACGCGTCTTGGCTGCGAAGATTTCACTAAACTCGTGGACTACAGTGACCAGTATCGCCCGGGAGCCCGGCGTTTCGATATGGGCGAATTTCCCCAATTCGTGCTGGTGCCCATGGCGGCAGCCGCTCTCCGGCAAATGTTGTTGTGGGACGTGGCCACGATCCAGCAATCTCTATCGGTGTTGGTCGATCGGATCGCTCAAAAAGCAATTGCGGCAGGATACTCGGTCCTGCCTGCCGATCAACGCAGTAACCACCTGATTGGCGTCCGGTTGCCCCAGGGGATTCCGCCGGGGCTGTCCACGGCGCTGGCTGCCGAAAAAGTGTACGTGAGCCTCCGAGGCGATGCCATTCGCATCGCGCCCCATGTCTACAACGATTCCTCGGATGTCGATCGATTATTCGAAGTACTGAATGCCTATTTGAATCGATAAGGAGAAGGTTCCTTGTGTACTCCTTGATGGTCGAAGATGGTGGAACCGTTTGCATTGAGGAGTAAATAAAGAGTCGTAGATTCTGCTTGAACATTGCGGCTTCCAGCGATTCGATGCTGGAAGCCCGCTCTTTTGGAAGCGCCGTCTTCATTCTGAAAACTGACTAATTCCTGGATTCATCTGCGCGGAAACGAGCCCGCAATTTCCCGTTATTGCAGGTGCTTTCCTTTGGTTTCCGGTAGCTGCGTGACCATGAGCATAGTCATGAAAAAGCCTACGGCGCAAAGCCAAAAAGCGGAATCCAGCCCCTTGGTTTCGCCCACTTTGCCGATGGTCCATGGTGCAATGGCGCTGATCGCCCGAGCGCCATTGTAGGTGAAGCCCAAAGCCCGGCTGCGGACCGCGGTTGGGAAGATTTCGCTCCCAATGATAGCCGAGCCGGCGAAAAAGCCTGTTCCAAAGAAAGCCACAACGGTACCCAACAGCATGATGGCCCACTCTGCGCGGGCGGCAGCGTAGAGCGGTATCAAGAGCGCGGCACACAAGGTATAGAGCATCAGCGACCGCTTGCGCCCGAGATGGTCGGCCACCCATCCGTAGCAAAGATATCCGGGGAACATTCCCGCCAGGTTCAGAGTTACGAGGAGGCGGGTGGTCCCCATCATGCTAAAGCCTCGTCCACCCTTTTCCACTGGCAGGGTCAGGTAGGGTGGCATCCAGCTAAACAGACCCCACCAGGCAAAGAGCCCAAAAACGTTCAGGAGCAGGAGGAAGATTGTTTGCCTACGAAGCGCGGGCGAAAAAATCTCGGAAAAGGGAACTGTTTCCTTCGCCTCGTGCCTGTGTTGCCTCCATAGCTCGGATTCAGGGACCTTTCGCTGGATCCAGAGCGTTACCACTGCGGGCAAAACGCCTATGTAAAAGACCAGCCTCCAGTTGTCCGTAACGCTGAGAACAACGCCGGAGACCACCGCAGCCGCGGCCAATCCCCAGGCCCATGCGCTCTGCACGATGGATAGCGCCTTGGCGCGAAGGTGGGTTGGCCATGTTTCCGCCACAAGCGTTGCGCCGGTATTCCACTCGCCGCCCATTCCAAGCCCCAAAATGAAACGAAAGACTGCTAGAACGACAATCGAAGTGGCGAGGCCTGAACCCAAAGAGCAGACTGAATAGGTCAATATGCTCAGCATGAGTGCCTTGGTTCGTCCGATTCGGTCGGCGATGAAGCCAAAAAGGACGCCGCCAATGCCTGAAGCCAGCAAAGTGAGCGCGTTCAAGAGCCCGGCGGTCGCCTTGGTAAGGCTTAATGTCTCCATCACCTTCGCGATGACCATGCTGTAGAGCATTACATCGAAGCCATCGAGTCCCCAGCCGAGAGCTGCGGCGATCAGGGTGCGTTTCTGCGTAGATGTGACACCGGAAAATCCAGGGCTGGTCGAGAGGGCTGGTGTAGTGGGAGACACGGTGGTGGATTCTAGCATTTTTGAGTCGTGGGGCTCTGCCCTCGGCCAACGATCTTAGAACTTGCAAATCTAATACGATTTGCGTCAACGCGATCGGTCTTCTCCAATTCAACAATCAAAATTGCCATTTTTTTCGGATACAATCGGTCCGGGTGAAAGAGTAAAGAAGTAAGAAAGGAAGGTAAGAGAATGGCTTCACACGGAACAGAAGAAAAGCTGGTTAGGGAAGTTCTGCTGGATAAAGATTTGTTGCCCCAAAGCGGACTAGATTCGCTTCTCGATCCTGATCCTCTTAGGGAAGAAAACCCGAAAGCCCATGCCACAGAGCGCAGATGCAAGGCAGTCGTGATTAATAACTTTGACAAGCGCGGCATTACCAATATTACTTTGCGTCATCGCTATAGAAACGATCCCAATCGGGGGCAGCAGCGTACATACGACCGGCTGGGATTTGGCGAAATTACGTCTCTTCCATTGGATGTCATCTATTTCACTGGCCCTGGAACTGGCCGCGACTATTGGTTTGTGGAGTTTTTGGATTCCGCTGGGCAGCGTTGGCAGTGCAAACCGAACTTTTATTGCATCCTCAGAACCGAGGATGAGGGAACCACGGTGCAGTCGGTTCTAAATGGATCGACGGAAGAAATGAGTTTAATTATTGTTTCAGGTAACTGTCGTGTATCGCTCAGCAAACAATGAATTCTCCTCGTCTCTAAACGGCGGAAGGAGGTTTGGCTTTTTGCTGAGATCGTCGAATCCGGTGTCGTCGAATGCGGTGGAAAGATACAAATTAAGACAGATATCCAAGTTGATCCAAAGGTGATAGAGAGGTAGCTGATGTATCCCGGCAATGAGCCCTCATGAACGCTCATTGCCGGATTCATTTGGAATCAATGCTTGTGAAAATCTTTGACCCGCGGCATTGAAAACTGAATCTCCATCTGCACCAGGAGGGCGCCTGCCTTACATTCCTGGATGGCATTGCCGGCCAGCGCGTCTATAATTCGCGGCATGAAAAAAATACCATTGATTCTTGCAGGTTGCCTCATGCTGGGAACCGCCTTCGGACAGAGCGGTGAAGGTGAGGCAAAGGCGAAGGCGGCGACTGCCGCCGTTGTCCGCAGTAAAAATGTTTATCCAATGGAAGAAGGCTTCGTCGATGTCAATGGAGTCATGATCTATTACAAGATCATCGGGCGCGGTTCACCGCTTGTGGTGGTGCATGGCGGGCCGGGTGCATCCCACGATTATTTTCTTCCTTATCTATTGCCGCTGGCTCGCACCCATCGCGTGGTCTTCATCGATGAGCGCGGCTCGGGCCGATCGGAAAAGCTCGAAGATGCCAGTTTGTATACGGTTGAGGCCATGGTGGATGACGTGGAAGCCGTGCGCCGCTCCCTCGGGTTGGGAAAGATCAGCCTGCTTGGGCATTCTTATGGAGGCGTGCTTGCCCAGGCGTATGCGTTCAAGTATCAAAAGAACTTGTCGCATTTGATTTTGGGAAGCACATTTCACAGTACCTCGGCAATGAACGATGTGCTGGCGCGGGAAAAGCAGAGCATGCCTGCGGCTGAACGCGAGAAACTCGATGCTTTGGAGAGCGGTGGACTCTTTGGCAAGGGCAAGGACTGGGAAAAGAATCGCTATCCCGAGGATTATGCGAAATTGGCCTGGGGCGATGGATATTTTCCCTTTCTCTACCAGCGCAGGCCCGATCCAAACTATGATCCACTGTCGGGAAATACCACCACCTCGTGGGATCTTTACCGGGAGATGTGGGGCTCGCACGGAGAATTTGTCATCGACGGCAACCTGAAATCGGTTGAGTACACAGACCGCCTTGCGACAATTCATGTGCCGACGCTAGTGATTTGCGGCGATCATGATGAGTCCGACCCTTCGCTCTCGCGCACCATGCATGACAAGATCGCAGGATCGAAACTGGTAATTTTGCCGCAATCCGGCCACCTGACGTTTGTGGATCAAACCAACTTGTTTCTGAAAAGTGTGGGAGATTTTCTGGGCGGCATGTAAGAAGAAGCTAATCAGCAGAGCCGTATCGGGTACGGCTCTGTCTGAATTCACTGCATAGGATTCATGATATTGGGGGTCGTGACGCCGTTCACGACACCGCGGTCAATACCTGTTCCGGTTGACTTACCTGGCGCTTGCCGCGCCGAATCAGGTCGCAGGCTTTTTCGGCAATCATGATCGTAGGTGCGTTGGTGTTGCCACCGCAGATGGTCGGCATGATTGACGCGTCCACCACGCGCAGGCCCTCAACTCCATGCACGCGCAATTCGGAATCGACCACGGCCAACGAGTCGTTCCCCATTTTGCACGTTCCCACCGGATGGTAGAGGGTTTCGGCCATTTTTGCGACGTAGGCTCGCAGCGCATCGTCGCTCTTAACGTCGGGACCGGGATAGGTCTCTTTGCCGCGATATTTATCGAAGGCTTTCGCGTGCGCGATGGTGCGTGCGATCTTTACGCCCTCGACCATTACGTCGAGATCGTGAAGGTCCGAGAAGTAGTTGGCAAAGATGCGTGGCGAATCCAGAGGGTTATTCGAGCGGAGGGCAATGTGTCCTCTGCTCCTGGGATGGATTAATGTCGGTCCTAGACTGAACCCATGCTCCTTGATTGGTGTTAATCCATGATTGATGAAGTAGCCCGGAGCGAAATGGTATTGAATGTCGGGAGCCGCGGGGGTGAAGGAGCTTTTGATGAATCCTCCGCCTTCGCCGACGTTGGAGGTAAGTGGACCGCGCTTCAGGAAAAGATAGCGCAGCACGTTCGGAATGCTCTCCGCGTTGAGCAAGGTGATGGGCTGTGTGCACTCATACGCCGTGGTGACGGCGGGATGATCCTGGAGGTTTGCACCGACGCCGGGCAAATGATAGAGCATCGGAATGTTGAACTTTTTTAATTCGTCCTCCGGGCCGATTCCCGAAAGCATCAGCACTTGCGGCGACCCAATCGCTCCGGCGCACAAAATCACTTCGCGCTCCGCGCGCTCCTGAACACTCTTGCTGCCCTCAAGCAGGCTGACACCCACCGCGCGTTTGCCTTCGAACAGAATCTCATTAACGTGCACCTTGGTGCGAATCGTAAGGTTGGCCCGTCCCTGCGCCGGGCGCAAAAAGCCCACGGCTGTGCTGCAACGCTGGCCGTTTCGTTGGGTCACCTGATAGAGACCGAAGCCATCCTGCTCCGCGCCGTTGAAATCCGGATTGCGGGCAAAGCCCACCTGGGCTGCAGCATCCACGAAAGTTTCGGACAGCGGACTGGCGCTGCGCTGATTGCTGACGCTTAGAGGGCCTCCGGCTCCGTGATATTCCGACTGGCCCTCTTCCCGATTTTCCGATTTCTTGAAATAGGGCAACACATCATCGAAGCCCCAGCCAGGGTTGCCGAGGTCGCGCCACTCGTCGTAGTCGAGGCGATTGCCGCGGATATAAATCATGGCGTTGAGGGAACTGCTGCCACCCAACATCTTGCCGCGAGGCCAATAGAGCTTACGATTCTCAAGTTTTCCTTCAGGCTCGGTGTAATAGGCCCAATCGTTCTCGCTCAGGAACATCTTGGAGAAGGCTGCGGGAGTGTGAATTTCCTGCCTGGAATCGGGCACGCCCGCTTCCAGTAAAAGTACCTTCACTTCGGGATCTTCGCTAAGGCGGTTCGCCAAAACGCATCCGGCGGAACCCGCTCCGATAATGATGTAGTCGAACATCGTTGCGACCTCCCAGGGGAATCGGCCCGCTCAGGCAAAGCCGATCAACTTGAGCGGAAAGTATAAACACTTCATTCCAAAGGTGAAATAAGATTTTGACCGGCAGCAAGGGAAAGAAATCCCGGTGCTTTACAGGACAGGACCAATCTCAAAGTCCGCAAGTCGTCTACAGATCCGACGGAAAAGACGATTGGTACAAAATGGGGACACTCGCGCACGCCAAGTCTTAGGGGAATAAGATCTAAATCACTGATTCTAAAAAAGAAAAATTCGCCAAGCTATATCATGGCAAGAAATTCTCACCCTTACTGAGCGATCGCTCGATGCGTGCCTGGGGTGCTTTTTGCCCTTGGCTTGATTGGCGCTTAGGGCGTGGACAGCAAAACCTTACTAGTTCTTTGACAAACAACGGGCCACAAGCACGGTTGGTGCCCGGATTTTGATTCGCGGGACTTCCGGAAATTTCCCGTCTGAAAGAAATTTGGCTCCCAGCTGCAGGACTTTTCAGCGCTGTTTGCCACAGCAATAAGCTTGCGCGAGCTTATCAGGAGCCCGCCAAGGCCATCTCTTACGAGCAAATTCTCGCTTCTATCCCGAGGGCCATTCTGCATGAAAAGTCCAACCAGGAGATCCAGCGAGCTTATCGCTCCCGAAGCAATGAACGAGCATTCGCATTAGAGGCCATATTTGAGTTTTAATCTGCCGAGGATTTTCTATTTTTTTGCTTTCACATAACTTTGTTTTCACATAAACTCCACCGCAAAGAAAATTCCACTTCTACTTACACATGCAGTCTTGAGCGGTAAGCAGCCTTGAAAAAACGTTGCCGCCGGTTTCCAATTTGCGGCGCGTTCAATTTCATTGACAAGATCAAGAATGTTGCATAGTTTGGATGCGCCTATGTTCGGAACTCAGATGATCGCCAAACGCAAGTCGGTCTTACCAACTCGATCAGAGCTGCGCCTGTTGCAGGCTCTTTGGGATTTGGGCCAGGGAACTGTAGAAGACGTTATCAACCATCTGGGTTCTACGAATCGTCCCAACTATAAGACGACCCAGACCATCCTGCGCATCATGGAGCAGAAAAGCCTGATTCACCATATCAGCAGAGGCCGGGTATTCGTATTTGCTCCGCGCGTGACGCGGGAAGAGGTAGGCAGGCTTTCGGTTCGGAATCTGCTTGACCAGAATTTCGGCGGCTCGCCTGTTGAATTGCTGGTGAACCTGCTGGAAGCCAGTCCGGTGAAAGAGACGGAGCTCGATGAACTGGAAGCGCTGATCCGGAATTATCGCCAAAAGAAAGATTCCGCCGAGAAGCCCTGAAGGAGGCGTATAGCGGTGCACGGCATGAGTATCGAGTCCGGAGTTTATCTCCGCATGGCGGGCGTGCTGGCCGGCTTTTTTTTGAAGATCGCGGGAGCCTGTGTCTCCTGCCTGATATTGAGCCTTCTTTCCCATGATCCCCGCAGAAGATTTCTGGTCTGGCTGGCTTTTATTGGCAGTTGCACCGTCTACTGGGGCGTTGTTCTGTTGCATGGAATTCGAGCGGTTTTAACGAGCGATCTCAATACTGTCACCGGTTCGGACATGATGGCTGCTCCCGCTTATCATCCATCGGTTCCCATCGCCTGGGCAGGCGTCATTACGATTCTTGGCCGTATCGCGATTGGAAGCTATCTGGGGATTTTCCTGATTTTGATTACCAGGGCGCTTTGGAATCATGTGCGGCTCCATTTTGTGCTGCAGCGTGGAGTGAAGCCTCCGCGGGAGCTGCAAGAGTTGTTTGCGGCCATGTGCAGGCAATTTGGCGTGCGCCACTGTGAACTGTTGATTCTGCCCGATCTGAAATCGCCTTCCACGGTTTACTGGCGGCGTCCACGTATCCTGTTGCCGGAAATGTGCAGGCAGCCGATGTCGCTGCGGAAAGTGGCGAACGTCCTCCATCATGAATTGGTGCACATCCGCCGCCGCGACTACTTGTTGTCCGCGGTCGCCGACGCAGCATGTTATTTCTTGTTCTTTCATCCGGCGGTATGGCAAGCCAGAAGACAGATGCGGTTTGAAAGGGAGCTGGCGTGCGATTTCGCCGTGGTCGCCGCTCGCCCCGACTTTCGCGCGGAATATGCGGAGTGCCTCACGACTTTTGCGCGCTTGAGCCTTCTGCCTCATAGCGTCGGCTACGGCATCGATTTTTCCTCGGCTGCGTCGCTGCTGACCTTGCGGATCCAGGCCATTCTCATGGAACGCGAGAAAAGTTCCTGGTGGGAACGGCTATCGAGGGCAACCGCTTGTATGACGTTATTGGCGGTCTCCTTCACTCTGTTTCCCGCCTTGGCGATCTTTCCCGAGTTTGCGCTTCCTACTGCCTCCAGTGTGGAAGCCGCGGGGCCGTCCGATGTTCGCGTGTTTCCAGGTCTTCATGTGTATCCAGTCCATGGAAAACCTTTGGTAAGTAAGAGAGCGGCTTCCATGCGGGAGTTCACGCAGCCTGCAGAAGTCAAGTTGATTCACGACACTTCGGTCTTCCCGTTGACTGCGACAACGGTGAGAAGGGACTATGAGGCGGACTCAGAATCAAATGAATTGAATGTCTCATTGCGGGGCGAACACCAGCAAGAGTCTCAGCACGAAACGAGCGAATGGGAAAAATCGGCGCCAACAGCCCACAGAGCATCTACGATGTCACTCCCTGCGTTGATTCTGATTACCGCAGGAAGGGCTGGAAAAGCAGGTGAAGGGCGTCCGGGGCATCGGCGTGAAGGCGATGGTGACCATGACCGGGATGACGGTCACTGAGGAAGTTAGTGGCGCACTGAACACCGCGATCCTGAATACGCTTTCATCTAATCTGGTAGATCATTTGTTCCTCTGAAAGAATTCTTATCTTTGCGTCGATGTTTTCGATACCTTGCGGTTTTACGAATTCTTTACTGCCGGCAAGGATTCTTAACAACGTTTCGGTGCGGCGCGGGTTTATCCTGCCTACAGAATCATGGCCGACGATAGCTGCAAAACGTTCTTCAAAGACTGGCTCACAGCTTATACAGATCATCTCTGCCGTATCTCCGAGCCGCCCAATTTGAGCCAATCTACTGCGGATCTTCAGGCTCCCTCTATGGCTCCTGAAGCAACAAATTTCTCAGCCGATTCTGAATAAGCGTTTCAAAACAAGCGAGGAACTCAGAATAAGACTTGAGGCGTTTGTTAAAGCTGTAGGATCGGGCTGTGCGAGACTTGGCTTCGAAACATCACATTCGAAACTACAAAAGCCATTTTTACTTTGAAGAGCTTGTTTTCTATCGAAACGTGTTTACAATGGGCCGATGAGCGGAGTTCCAAGTTCCTTGGCGCACAAAAATTCTTTGCCTCCTCTCATCTTGATGAGGGGAGACACACAGTTCCACATGTCTCCTGCGGAATCGAAGGAATAAACGGAGGGGTATTTGAAATGCAATACCGGAACAAAATGGATTTTGGGGGTAGCAGAGTTCTTGTTGTATGGATGATGATGGCGCTCTCAAGTTGCGGTCTCTTTGCAAAGGAACGGCAAGTCAGATTGGTGGGCACTGTAACGGCCATTGGAAATGATTCCATAACGATTGAGACGGCGTCTCACAAGACACTGACCGTAAAGATCACCAGCAATACGAAGTTTCTGAAGCACAAAGTAGCGTCCAGTTTAGGCGAAATGAAAACGGGCGTTCATGCGGTCATTCAAGCCACATCTTCTGAGCAGTCATCCTCCTCGACTACGCCTTCGGCAGATATGTCTGCTGAAGCAGCGAACACGCAGAAAGACACGTTGTCATTGGGTCTCAGTTTCACCGCCACGCAAGTCTCGTATTAGCCAAGAAAGGCGTTTACAGCGCCTTTAGCACTACACGGCCGCATTGGCGGTAAGCCAAGTCAATACCTCGGCAGCGTGAGCATCTGGCGGGAAGATCGGGTAAAACACGTGCTGAATGTGTCCACGGCGCAGAACGAGTGTAAGGCGTTTGATGTAGGTTTGGCCCGAGATTTGAAACGTAGGCAGGTTTAAAGCACGAGTTAAGGTCAACTCCGCATCGCTGAGGACTTCATAGGGAACGTGCAGCCGCTGCACCATCTCCTGCTGCTCGGCCGTGTTCTGGGTGCTGACTCCCAGGATCTCCGCGCCAAGCTCCCGCATTTGCGAATGGCGATCGCGAAAGGAGCATGTTTCGGGCGTGCATCCACGAGCGCCCGCAATCGAATCCCAGCCCTCTGGAAGCGCATTTCCGGGCTTGCCTGTCATCGGATAGCAATAGAGAACGATCATGGGCGCTTGAATCTGCGATAGGTCTACAAGCTTATTTGCGGTTGAGGGCAAAATCACCGAAGGTACTGGAAGCCCAGGTAGATGCTGGCAGGCTCCGTCATCGACCGGAACGGGCAGGTCTGCCGGCAGCGATTGAAAGCCCGCATTTTCGTTTTGAGGCTGGAGCGTTGCTTGCGTTGGTGGTTCAGGCGGCTTCATCCATTTAACCCCTTATCGGCGTTATACAAAATCCATCTGCGAAATCCCAAAAATTCCAGGGGGCAATTTTAGCGGAGCGGACGTGGTTTTTCAGCGTTCCGAAATCGGAACAAAAACAATAAGATCTTGGTGAGGCCCACAAGGGAGTAGTAGACTACTTCAAGCCTTACAGGATTATGCCCACGACCCTGCAAAACCTGGAACTTCTGGCGGTCAGCAACGATTATCTGATCCTGAAGATGTTCGCCTCCGCAGTCCAGCAGTTGGGAGGAAGGCTGAACTCCACCCCCAGCCTTACGAGCGCCAATCATTTCGTGCGGAACCGGAAGATCGATGCGCTCATCGTCGACCTGGAGATGCGCGGTATCCATAATTTTCTGGCGGATCTGAGAAAGGGAAGCCCCAACAGATCGTCCACTATTTTTGCCTGCATTGGATTCCCGGAACAATCGGACTCGGCACGCACTGCGGGGGCTAGCTTTGTGGTGTCCAGGCCGCTGACGTTGGATAAAGCTGTGAATTTGCTCGATTCCGCGGGGCCGACATTGGCCGCCGAGCGCAAGCGCTATTTTCGGCACAAGCTGGTTACGCCGGTCAACATTTTCTATGACGGCGTACAACATCGAGCGCTGACTTCCAACATCAGCGAAACCGGGATGGCAATACGTTCCTTTCGCGTATTCGAAACAGGAGCGCCTGTGGAATTTTCCTTTGAGCTCCCTGCGGGCCCTGGCGTTAAAGGCCAGGGTGAAATCATGTGGGTGGATGCGGAGGGAAACGTGGGCATCAAGTTCACAACCGTCAACTCTACGGGACATCCATCTTTATCGGAATGGCTCGACGGCCACGCGATCGTCCATAGCTAATTCTTAATTCCGTTTCTCGGCTATCATCAAGGTGCTGCTCAAAACGAGCCCAGGAGCAGGAACAACTGATCCATGCTAAAAATCAGGCCAAGAAATCTGGTATTACAGACCGATAGCTATAAATTCACCCATTGGAAGCAATATCCGCCAGGGACTCAGTTTGTTTACAGCTACCTTGAATCCCGCGGTGGCATGTTCGATCGGACGCTTTTTTTCGGCATGCAATATTATTTGCTGGAGTACTTAACCGGTCGAGTTGTGGATGAAGAGGATGTCGATGAAGCACGAGAGTTTGTCGGCAGGCATATCGGCCCTGGAGTCTTCAATGACGCGGGATGGATGCACATCGTCCGCAAACATGGAGGAAGGCTTCCAGTTGTTGTGCGGGCGATTCAGGAAGGAACATCGGTTCCGATAAGGAACGTTCTAGCCACCATCGAAAATACCGATCCGTTGTGCTATTGGCTGCCGAACTACCTGGAAACGCTGCTTCTCAAGGTTTGGTATCCCATCACGGTAGCAACTCTTTCTCAGGCGATTCGCAACGCAATCCTTACCGCGTTGGAGCGTTCGGGGGATCCGGCACTGATCGACTTCAAACTGCACGATTTCGGCTATCGGGGCGTTTCGAGCGAAGAGACAGCCGGAATCGGCGCCGCGGCCCACCTCGTGAACTTCAAAGGCACCGATACGGTTGCAGGAGTTCGCCTGCTGCAGCGATATTACAACTCAAACGATATGGATGGGTTCAGCATTCCCGCGGCGGAGCACTCTACGATTACGTCCTGGGGGCGGGAAAACGAAGTGCAAGCCTACCGCAACATGCTGACGCAGTTTCCAGACGGGCCCGTGGCGGTGGTGAGCGACTCCTACAACGTCTACGACGCTTGCGAACGGCTGTGGGGTGAGGCGCTGCACGATCAAGTGCTGGCGCGCTCCGGGGTTCTTGTGGTGCGTCCCGATTCGGGCAATCCCAAGGAGGTTGTGATCAAGGTGCTCGACATTCTGGGCGCCAAGTTCGGTCACCAGATAAACCGGAAAGGCTATCGGGTTTTGAATCCCAGGGTAAGGGTGATTCAGGGAGATGGAGTGAACTATTGGACGATTCAGGACACGCTCACTGCCATGAATCGTGCCGGTTGGTCTGCCGACAACATCGCTTTTGGAATGGGAGGAGCCCTCCTCCAGCAGTTGAATCGTGATACACAGCAGTTCGCTTTTAAATGCTCTGCCGTCACCGTCAACGGCGAGGATCGCGAGGTCTTTAAAGATCCCATTGAAGGGCACGATAAAGCCTCGAAGCGAGGAAGGCTCAGCCTTCACTACAGGGATGGACAGTGGTCAACGGTACGACGGCAGAGAAATCAGGATGATCCGGACGATCTTCTCAAGGTTGTCTTTAAGGACGGCGAACCAGTCGAGACACATTCCATCGCGGAGATTCGCAAAAAAGGGATCGGTGAAAAGGGAAGCGCTTCCCATCCATAAGATAGAGCCGATAGTTCAAGGAACACATCTGCGTTTCAGGCGTGTTTGTGTTTCCGAGCCGCGCCCTTTTTATGAAGGCTACCAGTGCACTATTTTGCCGCTTCGGATTCGAGTGCGGCAAAAAAGCGTGTGGCCATCATGGCGGCCGCGCCTTGGATCATTCGCTGGCCTACGCTGGCGAGCATCCCACCCACGTTGACCTCACCGGTGTAGTTGATCTCAGTGGCAGCACCTTGCTCTTCCAGGTTGAGGTCTCCAGCGCCTTTTAGAAAACCAGGCTGACCCTTGCCTTCAACCTCCAGCCTATAGTGGCTTGGAGAGATTATGTCCTTCATGGTCACGGTTGCCGTGAACATTGCCTTGATCGATCCAACACCCGCCGATAGCTTGGCATTGAACTTGTTTTCTTCTCCGTTTTCGGCGTCGGCCCTCTCAAGCTCCTCACAGCCGGGTATGCATTTTTGGAGTACAGCCGGGTCGATCAACGCCGCAAAGACGCGCTCTCGCGGCGCACTTATTTTGTGGGAACCTTCGATTTTCATGTAAACCTTGAAGTTGATTAGGTTAGACGTGATAGCGCTAAAAGAACAGGTGGAACTCATAGTATTTCAGCGTTTTGTATCCGCCCGATGTGTTTCTTTGCAGCTTTCTCAACGGAAAAGCCGCGCTGCGGTCTCGGTTTCTGGATCACACTCACGCTGAAAATGCCTTGGGACTGCAACTTTGCTCCTCCACAAAAATGAAGAGCAGGGCAAAGCGACTATCCAGGGTGCCACCTCCGATTCACCCTGCTATTTCACGCGGCTTGCTGCGGCCGCCAGGGCTCGGCGCGTGTAGACCTCGGTGAGCTGCTTGCGATATTCCGCCGAGGCATACAAATCCGCGTTCGCCGTTATTCCATCAAAGGCATGGGCGGCAGCGGCGCTCAAAGACTTGTCATCCAGGGCAGAACCTTTGAGCGCGGATTCAACGCCCGAGGCGCGGTAGGCCTTTGCAGACGCGCCGGTAATGCCCACTCCGGCCGATTGACACTTGCCGGCGGAATCAAGCGTGAGACTTACGGCAATGCCGACTACGGCGAACCCGGAAGCCGGGTGACGGACTTTCATGTAGCTCTGGCCAACGTGCCCTTTCGGCGGAGTGATGCGAATTTCCCGCAAAATCTCCTGCGAATCGAGAGCTGTGGTCAGCATATCCACAAAGAACTGACCTGCCTTGATCGTGCGCTCGCCCTTAGGGCCCTTGACCACCAACTCGGCATCCAGAGCCAGGATCGCAGCCGGCCAGTCGGCCGCCGGGTCGGAGTGGGCGAGGCTGCCACCGATGGTTCCCTTGTTGCGTACCTGCACATCGCCCAGGTGCGACGCGGTTTCCGGCAGCAATGGACAAAGCCGATGGAGCAGATCGGATGACTCAATCTGGTAGTGGGTAGTCATGGCTCCAATACGAAGCTGACCGCCTTCTTCCCGAATGTAAGAAAGGTCTTTCAGTTTTCCGATGTCGATCAGTACCTGGGGTTGCATCAGGCGCAGCTTCATGGCCGGAAGCAAGCTGTGTCCGCCCGCCAGGAGCTTAGCATGATCTTTGTGCTGGGCAAGGAGCGACAGCGCGTCGTCCAGGTTCTTCGCAGCGATATATTCAAATTGTGTTGGTATCATGCGTCCTCCGGATTAAGCGGCTCCAGCCTTCTTGTGCTGGTTGATAATGCGCCAAAGGGTTTCGGGTTTGAGCGGCATGTCGACGTGACGAACTCCGAGCGGCGCTAGAGCATCAATCACCGCGGCTGCCAGCGCAGGTGTAGCTCCGATGGTGCCCGCCTCGCCCACGCCCTTTGCTCCGAGCGGGTTGACCGGGGTAGGAGTTTCGGTGCGATCCAGTTCCAGCCAGGGTATGTGCGCCGCTTTGGGCACGGCATAATCCATGAGTGTGCCGGTTATGAGCTGACCCTGATCGTCATAAACGACTTCCTCATACAAGGCTTGTCCAATGGATTGAGCAATGCCGCCTTGGACTTGTCCATCGACCAGCAGAGGGTTGATGACCTTGCCGCAATCGTCCACCGCAACATAACGGTCGAATTTGATTTCTCCCGTCTCGCGGTCGATTTCAAGGGCGACGATATGGGTGCCAAAGGGGAAGGTGAAGTTCTTTGGTTCAAAGAAATGGATGGCGGACAGGCCCGGCTCCATGTCGGGCGGCATGTTACGCGCCAAGTGCGCGGCTAAAGCAACTTCCTGAATTGTGATTTGTTTGCCGTCGCCGGAGAACTTGCCGTCCTTAAAGCTGACTTTCGCGGCATCGGCTCCTAGAAGGTGAGCCGCCAGCTTGGTCGCTTTATCTTTGACCTTTTCAAGAGCCAGGTAGACCGCGGTTCCACCTACAGCGGTGCCACGGCTGCCGAAGGTGCCAATGCCGTACTGCACGACAGCTGTATCGCCGTGGATTACAGTCACGTCATTGATGCCTACTCCCAGATGATCGGCGGCAAGCTGCGCAAAAGACGTTTCCTGGCCCTGGCCGTGAGGCGATGCTCCGGTCAGGATGGTGATCTTCGCGGTGGGCTCCACTCTTACGGTGGCGCTCTCCCATCCACCGGCGGGTGTGGCCGCCGATGGTCCAATGGCGCAAATCTCTACATAGGTCGATACGCCAATACCAACCAACCGGCCTTCGCTGCGGGCTTTCCGCTGTCCTTCCCGCAGTTTGGCATAATTCGCCATTTCCAGCGCTTTTTTCAGCGCCAACTCGTAGTCTCCACTGTCATAGAAAAGGCCGGTTGCGGTCTTAAAGGGAAATTCGTCGGAACGCGGGAAGTTCTTGCGTCGCACTTCCACTACATCCATGCCGAGTTCAGCTGCGACCAGGTCCATCGCTCGTTCGATCACAAACGTCGCTTCCGGGCGGCCCGCTCCACGATAGGCGTCCGTGGACATCTTGTTGGTAAAGACCGCCGTCACGTTCATCTGTATGGCCGGGATCTTGTAGCAGCCCGAAAGCATCAATCCGGTAAGGGTTGGGATCGCCGGAGTAAGAAGCTGAAAGTACGAGCCCATATCGGCGAAGACGTTGTAACGAAACCCTGTAATCGTGCCGTCTTTCTTGCAGCCGATTTCGATGTAGCCCGTTTGTGCGCGGCCATGAATAGTTGCCTGGAGGTTCTCACGGCGGGTCTCAATCCACTTCACCGGCTTGGCCGTCTGCATGGAGATCCATCCGACCAAGGCTTCCTCGGCGTAGACGTTGAGCTTGGAGCCGAAGCCGCCGCCGACTTCGGGCGCGATAAGACGAATCTTGTTTTCCGGAAAGCCGAGCATGATCGCGATCTGGGTGCGGGCAAGGTGCGGAATCTGCGTGGAGGTCCAGAGCGTGAGTTCCTGCTCGCCCGGATAGTAGCGAGCCAGAACTCCGCGAGGCTCCATGGCAATGGGCGCAAGCCGCTGATTGATGATCTTTTGCTTCACAATCTTGTCGGCCGACTTCAGCGCGGCTTCGATGTCGCCTTCTCCCGCGGTGAGCTTATACGCGATGTTCGAACCGAACTGCTCGTGAATCACAGGCCCACCCTGCGCCGCTTTTTCTTCGTTTACCACCGCGGGCAGTTCTTCGTAGTCGACCTCAATGAGATCGGCGGCGTCCTTGGCGGCATAGCGGTTCGTGGCTACCACCACGGCTACCGGATGTCCCACGAAGTACACCTTGTTCGTGGCAAGAACGCGATGCTCGGGCGATTTCATGTCGGGAACTGCGGCTCCGCACGGAACAGGGCCGATTTTTTGGACATCTTTCCCTGTGTAGACGGCTACGACGCCGGGGGCCTTGGCCGCTGCCGCTGTATCGATCTTCTTAATGCGCGCATGAGCGTGGATTGAGCGCAGGAATACGGCATGGAGCGTATCCGGTAGCTTGATATCGTCAACGTAGTGCGCCAACCCCTGAATCAGCCTGGGATCTTCGGTGCGCTTGATTCTCTTTCCAACGTAGTTTTCCGCCATTGTGTCTCGTAGCCTCCGCAGGTTGTTACCGCGCAACTGCCGTTTTTGCAGCCATCTTCTTCGCCGCGCACTGTACGGCCTGGACAATGTGCTGGTAGCCGGTGCAGCGGCACAGGTTTCCTTCCAGACCGTTCCGTATCTCCTCTTCGCTTGGATCGGGATTGCGTTCCAGGATCTGGGCGGCCGTCATAATCATGCCGGGAGTGCAGTAGCCGCACTGCAGCCCATGATGCTCCCAGAAGGCATCCTGCACGGGATGAAGGTGTCCGTCATGCGCCATCCCTTCAATCGTGGTTACCTTTGAGCCCTCTGCTTGCACAGCCAACAGGGTGCAGGATTTCACTGCCTGGCCGTCCACGAGAACGGTGCATGCTCCGCAAAGGGATGTTTCGCAGCCTACGTGGGTCCCAGTAAGACCAACCACATCGCGCAGGTAGTGCACCAGCAGTAGGCGGGGTTCAACGTCATGTTCGTGGGAAACGCCGTTCACAGTGAGGCTGATCTTCTTTGTAGTATTCATTCGACCACCTTATTTGTTCGACAGCAGCGTTGGAACGCAGTCAGCGCTGCGGAACTCCGCAAACGCCAGCTTCGAGTAATGCAAGAAGCAGCAAATTGTATCGTGTTTCCTGCGCGCGAGTAGAACCATAGCAAGTTAGACTCACACACACGGTTGTAAACGGCTTAAATCGTTCCTTGCGGATGCCGCGCCGCAAACGGCTACTTCGATTTGAGCCCTGCAAGTCCCGCGATGATTGAGCCGATCAGGAGAATGAATCCAAGGAAAAGAACTAGGACTCCTGCGAACACTAGTGCGCCACTGGCAGATCCGGAGATCTGTATCGATGTAGTGCTGAGTGGAAAGGCCAAAGATGCGGTGTAACTCCCATGCCATTTCATAACAATTACGCTCAGGCCAATCAGGAATAGTAAGAGCGAAGCTGCGAAGAGGCGTCTCGATTTCATGGAGGCAAGCGTACCTCAATGGATGCTCTATGGGAATAGAGACCTATAGGAGCCTGGAAGTTGTTTCGGAAATGCGGAATAGAACTCCCGGGACGTTGCTATCCCAAGACAGGCAAAGCCGCGCGCTCAGTGGACGTAGGCCAAACCTGGTTGCTGGTATAGTGTTGGCCGCAGGAATACCGGAGAGCTCTGATGCCAAAACTTACTCGAAAATCCGCCCTGGTCATCATCCTTGCAGTCATCGTCTGCCCCCAACCTCAAAAGCTGGTTGCACAAGCACAGCATCGTGCCGGAGGCCAAAACGGCGCCAGCCTGAGTGGGCTCGCCCGCCCCTTGTTTACCGCCAAAACGTTCTCCCAAGCTGTGATTTCGCCGAATGGCAAACAGGTGGCCTGGGTAGAGGCAGCGCCTTCGGGCGGCAGTTCGATCTTTGTTTCGGAGGTGAGTGGTTCGCAGCCGCGTGCAATTACCGCCGCAAGCGGACCAGGCCACTTCGCCGAAGACTCTGTTGCGTGGTCTCCCGACAGCAAGTCTCTGGCATTTCTATCGGATGCGGCCAAGAGCGGTCAGCAGCAGCTCTATGTTCTTAGCCTGTCCGGTGGGCAGGCGAGGAAGCTAACCAGTGTGAAAGGATTCTTATCCACGCCCGGATTTTCGCCGGATGGCAAAACCGTGGGCGTTTTGTTTACGGAGAATGCGACTCGTGCTGCGGGTCCATTGGTTGCCGAGACCCCACAGACAGGTGTAATTCAGGATTCCGTAACCGAACAGCGGCTGGCCTTGGTGGATGTGACCGCGGGCGGACTCAAGCAGATTTCGCCGCCCGATATGTATGTATACGAATTTGATTGGTCGCCAGATGGGCGGCGCTTTGTCGTGACCGCCGCTCCCGGCAACGGCGATAACAACTGGTATATTGCACAGATTTATACGATCGAGGCGACTGGCGGCGAATTAACATCCATCCATAAGCCTCAGCTACAGATTGCCAATCCGGCATGGTCGCCTGACGGAAAATCCGTGGCGTTTATTGGCGGCTTGATGAGCGACGAGCCATCTGTAGGGGGCGACATCTTTGTTATCCCGGCGCAAGGCGGAGAGGCGCGTAATATAACCTCTGAGATGAAGGCCACAGCCAGTTGGCTGGCGTGGGTCCGCGACAACAAATCCGGCAATGGCCAGACCATTTTATTTGGCAAAGACATTGAAGGCGGAAGCGACATAGCCACCGTGGACGTGGGCAGCGGAAAGATCACAACGCTCTTTCAGACGGGAGATTTGCTCAGCGTGAACGGTTGGGGTACATCGATCACGGCGTCAGCCGATGGAAAGAGCGCTGCTGTGATTCGGCAGTCGTTTAGTCATCCGCCAGAGGTGTGGGCAGGTGTGATCGGAAGCTGGAAACAGATCACCTCCCGCAATGCGGCCTTGAAAGCTGCCTGGGGCGAAGCCAAGAGCATTCATTGGACGAATGAGGGTTTTAACCTGCAAGGCTGGCTGCTTTATCCTCGCGATTTCGATCCCGCGAAGAAGTATCCAATGGTAGTTTACGTTCACGGTGGGCCGGGCCTTATGGCCCGTTCACAGTGGCCGGGGTCGCATAGCTTTGCTGTTCCACTTTCGAGTGCAGGCTACTTCGTGCTCTTTCCCAACTATCGCGGTAGCTTTGGAGAAGGAGAGGCATTTACCCGCGCCAACGTGAGGGATTTCGGTTATGGCGACTTCCGCGACATCATGGCTGGAGTCGACCAGGCCTTGAAAGAAGCCCCTATCGACGAGCATCGCATGGGGATTACAGGATGGAGCTATGGCGGTTACATGACGATGTGGGCGGTTACCCAAACCAATCGTTTTGCCGCCGCCGTGGCTGGCGCGGGCCTGGCCAATTACCAGAGCTATTATGGCGAGAACCAGATCGACCAGTGGATGATCCCGTTTTTCGGCGCGTCGGTCTATGACGATCCCGAAGTATATGCTCGAAGCTCACCAATCACATTCATCAAGAAAGCCAAGACACCAACGCTGGTCCTGGTAGGCGATAGCGATGGCGAGTGCCCTACGCCTCAATCCTATGAGTTCTGGCACGCCCTCAAAACAATCGGAGTCAAGACCGAATTGGTCGTTTATGAGCATGAGGGGCACATGTTTGCAAAGCCTGCCCATCAGAGAGACTTAATCGATCGGGCGGCAGCCTGGTTCGAAGAGAATCTGAAATAGCGGTCTAAGTAGTGTTCAGCCGGTTCCAATGTTGCGGATGACTGCGAGCCTCGATTCTTCGTTTCCAATAACGAGAGGGAAAGAGGTGCTTGCTTCATCCGCAATTTTTTGTGCCGCGCGCCTGGCTGTGGAAAAACACCGGCAGCCTGCGGCTATTGATTCGGTTGCGAGGGAGGTCGCGAACCGGGTTCAACTTCCTTTACTCCCGGGAGAATGCGAATGCCGGTCGTAAATTTCTTGTAATTCGAGTAGTCGGATTGCATGGCGACATCGCCGTTCATCAAGAGCATAATCCGTGCTCCTCCATTGACGGCCACTTTTGAGGGAAGCCAAACCTCGTTGTTGATGAGGGTCTGCTCGTAGGTAAGTAGGGCGCCTTTGTGAATTCGCGCGATGAAGAGCCCAAAGGAGAGCGTGTCGACGGTCTCAGCCTGCAACTTGGTTAAGCCGTAGTCCTGTTTGTCGATCCAGACTCGGCCTTTGACTTTGGTCAACATGTCGGCGTGAGGCTGTGTCGGGTGAAAGTCTTTTCTAGGAATTGCCTCGATCACAAAATTGTCTCGGCCATTGACCTGCTCTTCATTCACGATGCGGAAGTCGTAGGCATTGACGACGTCCGCGTCAAAGGCGCGCTCTTGGCGGCGCTCCTTTTCCATTTTTTCCAGGCGCTTTTCCCGGTCCCTTTCATCTTCGTTCTTTCGTTTATCGATGAACTTATCGACTTTCTCCTGCTCCTTTTTCTCGTCTTTCTCGCTCAGAGGCTTGTCGTCTTTTTGAGTCAAACGGGAATAAGGCTCACCGTAGAGGATCGTCCAGTCAAGGGTCTCGATCTGCTTGTGTTTTTCGTTGCCGTGCTTGTCCAGCGCTTTGACGACCCGCCGTTCTTCGTACGTGTAATTGCGCGACATATCGAAGTTGTGCTGGTCCAACTGCATGGCCCTGCGAATAATTTCTTTGGGATCGTTGGTAGGCGGTAGAGCGGGTGGTGTTGATGTACCCGCAGCTTCCGAGGTTGTTGCGGTGGTCTCCTGCGCCCGAGGCAGGGTTACAAAAACCAAGGCGAACAGCAGGAAGAGCAATGCGGACTTACGAGGCTTGCTGGACATCGCGGAAACCCGTTCCTTTCGTTCTTTCGCTTCTTATCAAGACGCCGTGCAACGGAAGTTATTAACCTATTTTGGAAGAATGGGCGGCCTTAATCAAGGCTGCTCTTTCCCTCGCTCTCTCCCAGAGATTAGTGGGCGTTTGATGAAGGAGTGTAAGGATATGCATAAGATTGTTAAATGTTTGATATAGCAGATTCCTCCCCTCCTGACGCGTCCCCCACATACAATGACTTGGCCGAGCCTGGCGGAAGCCGCAGCGGCGCGCAGCCGGCAATTAAGCACGGCGATGCCATGACACGAGGAAGCCGCATGTCAGAAGAATTATTGAAGGAATTTCGCGAGGGCGTGCTGTGGTTGACGATCCACCGGCCCGAAAGAAGAAATGCTCTAAACGAGCCCGTGGTTCGCGGACTGCTGGAGACTCTCTCCGATGCAAACAAAAACAGGGAGATACGAGCGATTGTTTTAACTGGAAGCGGCGAACAGGCTTTTTGCGCCGGAGCCGATTTGCAGGCCGGCGGCTCGTTCGTGTTTGACTACTCTGAGCCCTATCTGGGGTATGCCAATCTCCTGCGCTGCGCCAGGGCGTGCACGGTACCGCTGATTGCCCGAGTGAATGGGGCATGTATGGCGGGCGGCATGGGCCTCCTGGCCGTGTGTGACATCGCGGTGGCGGCAAGCCATGCGAAATTTGGGCTTCCGGAGGTCAAGGTAGGCGTGTTTCCCATGCAGGTACTGAGCGTCCTCCAGCATCTGGTCCCGCGTCGTGTTCTCACGCAGATGTGCCTTACCGGAGAACCGATGGATGCACCGGCAGCCCTCGCAGCCGGACTCGTCAATGTTGTTACGGATGCGTTGGACGAAGGCGTCGAAAAGATCCTTAAGCCGATTCTCAGCAATTCTCCCACGGCCATTCGGCGAGGACTCTATACGATGAAGCGGCTTGAAGCGATGCCGTTTGAGGAAGCGATTGCATTTACCGAAGGACAGATCGGTTTGCTGGCGCTCACGGAAGATGCGCGCGAAGGAACTCGCGCCTTTGCGGAAAAACGGCCGCCAAAGTGGACTGGAAAATAATCTACAAGCGACCGGTATCAGCAGCGGGACCACGGGAGCACTGAACAAACTAAACAAGAAGATACGGAACGGCATAAAGATATGACGTCACGAGACGAAAGACGAGACGAAAAACGAGACAAAATCAGAATCGGGTGCGCCTCGGGATTCTGGGGCGACAGCTCCGTAGGCGCTCCGCAACTGGTGAGGGCAGGGAATATCCACTACTTGGTGTTCGACTACCTGGCCGAGCTCACGATGTCGATTCTTGCCGGAGCGCGTCTTAAGAATCCCGCAGCAGGTTATGCAACGGATTTTGTGACGGTTGCAATGAAATCTGTGCTTGCCGAGTGCCTGCAGAAGGGCATTCGTGTGGTCAGCAATGCGGGCGGCGTCAACCCACGAGGCTGCGCAGACGCTTTGAAAGCGCTTGCGGCGGAGCAGGGCTTGCATCCGAAAATCGCCGTGGTCGAAGGCGACGATGTGATGCCGCTTCTACCGGGATTACGGGAGAAAGGTATCGTTGGGTTCGAGGGCGGTGAATCCGGGGGCGGCGGGGCCCTTCCTCGACATCTTATTTCCGCCAATGCATATCTCGGTGCGGTTCCGATCAGCGCGGCTCTCGATGCCGGTGCGGATGTTGTTATTACAGGGCGGTGCGTCGATAGCGCGGTCACCCTGGGGCCGCTTATCCATGAATTTGGCTGGAAACCCACAGACTATGACTTGCTTGCTTCGGGCAGCCTTGCAGGGCACTTGCTGGAGTGCGGATGCCAAGCCACCGGCGGGCTGCACACCGACTGGGAGGCCGTGCCGGATTGGGCAAACATTGGATATCCCATTGCCGAAGTGCGCGCCGATGGCGTCTTCACGGTGACGAAAGCTCCAGGCACCGGAGGCCTCGTAACACCTGCCACGGTTGGCGAACAGCTGCTTTATGAGATCGGCGATCCAAGCACATACATTCTTCCCGATGTGATTTGCGATTTCCGCTCGGTGCAGCTAGTGCAGGTTGGGCCGAACGACGTGAAGGTAACGGGTGCTCAGGGGCGGCGGCCAACCAATACTTACAAAGTGTCTGCCACTTACGTCGATGGATTCAGGTGCTCCGGCCAGTTGACGATTATCGGTTTTGACGCCGCCCGCAAGGCGCAACGCACGGGAGAGGCCTTGTTGGAACGCACGAGAAGTCTATTGAAAGAACGCACCTGGGAAGATTTTTCTGACACGCGTATCGAGGTTTTGGGATCGGAGAGCATCTATGGGCCCTTGGCAGAGCCATCATCGGTCCGGGAAGTAGTGATGAGGATTGCAGTGGCTCACCCTCGAAAAGAGGCCTTGGAGCTATTTCGCGCCGAGCTTGCCGCTCCGGGAACGTCGTGGTCTCCCGGCACGACCGGAGGAGGATCAGGCCGGCCAAGCGTTTCGCCAGCGATTAAGCAGTTTGCTTTTTTGCTCGATAAAAACTGCATTGAGTCGCGCCTCACGATCGATAGTTCAATAATAAAGATAGAGCAGCCGATCCTAAGCGGTGACGCACGGGCCTTAGACGAGCGATTGCCGGAAGCTGTCTCCACTCTCAACGACAAGAATGGCGATGGATGTGATGGCGAGGAAGTATCGCTGATCCTGCTGGCCTATGGCCGTAGCGGAGACAAGGGTGACATCAGCAACATCGGAATCATGGCGCGCCAGCCCGAATACCTGCCCTGCATTGCCGCGCAGGTCACAGCGCAGCGGGTTAGCGAGTATCTGGCCCATCTGGTGAAAGGAAAGGTCACTCGCTATAGCCTGCCGGGAATCGGTGCCTTCAATTTTGTTTGTGAGAAGGCGCTCGGAGGAGGAGGCATTGCCTCACTGCGAAACGACCCGCTAGGGAAGGGAATGGCGCAGATACTGCTCAGCCTTCCGGTACGTGTTCCCAAGGATCTCGTTCGCCAGTAGGTTTCGTTGCTGATAGGGTCCGTTGCTAGTTTAAGTTCTTGGCCATGGCCTTTTCGACCTCGTCGGCTGTGCGCGGCAACTCGTTGGTCATCATCACGAGCTTTCCCTGTTGATCCACGTAAAACAGGTCTTCGATACGTACGCCCAGCTTTTCTTCCGGAATGTAGATGCCGGGTTCGATGGTAAACACCATGTTCTTGTCCAACGGCACAGACACGTCGCTGGCGTCGTGGACATTGAGCCCGACATGGTGCCCAAGGCCATGAATGAAATATTTGCCTAGGGGATCTCCGTGCTTGTCCTTGCCGTGCGCGTTGATATAGTCGATGGCAACCTTGTAGAGCGAACTCTCGTCATTTCCCGAAAGCTTGGATTTGCCGACCTGGAACGCCTTCATGGCCGCCTCTTGCGCCCCCAGGACGATGTTGTAGATCTCCCGCTGCCGTGGCGAGAATTTGCCGTTGACCGGGGCGGTGCGGGTAATGTCGGTGGCGTACATGGAATATTCTCCGCCTACGTCCATGACCACTACATCGCCATCCTGCATGGTTCCAGAATCTTCGGAATAGTGCAGCACGGTGGAATAGAACCCCGAACCCACAATAGGCGCGTAAGCCGGACGCTCGCAGCCTCGCTTGCCAAACTCATATTGCATCAGCGCTGAAATCTCGCGCTCGGATATCCCTGGCCGAATCAGTTTGAAGGCCGCCTGGTGTGCAGCCTCGGATGCCTGGGTCGCGCGCGTAATCAACTGCAACTCTCCCGCATCCTTCGACATGCGAAGAAGGGCGATCAAGGGTTTGGCGTCGCGCCAAGTGGTGTAATTCGGAAACGAGTTGGTGCGCCGCAGCCATTCCAGCGGAGCGGACGGGCCGTCCTCCCCAAGGTCGGCGAAAACTGTGGCCCTGGGCTGCGGCAACACCTTCATCAGCTCATCGTGGATGTTATCCAACGCGGCTACATGGTCAACGCCCGTGGCCGTTGGAGCATTGCGATTTTCGGGGCCAAGCTTGGGTCCGGTCCACTTTTCCTGGGTGGTATTGTGCGCAGGCAGAAAAAGGATTTCTGTATAAGGATGCGCATCGGTTGCCCCGGCGATCAGGATTGCGGCTCCTGGTTCCGCCCAACCGGTGAGGTAGTAAAAATCGTCGCTCTGGCGAAAGCCAAAAAGATTATTTTGGCCCGCGGCTTCCGTTCCCGCGAAAAGAACGAGTGTTCCACCTTGCATTTGTTTTGCGAGAGCCATTCGGCGCAGGCGATAGTCCGCGCCGCTTTGGCGCTCCATGCCGAACGCAATCGAAGCTGCAAGAAGCAGGGCCAGAGCAAGAAGCTTTTTCATGCGAGGTATTCTACCTGAGCAGCGATAGCGGCTCGGAATTTCTCAGATTTTTGAGAATGAAGATTTTGAGAATAAAGATTTTTGAGAGCGAAGATCTTGAGTCCGAAGATTTGGTACACGAAGAAACCGGGAAAAAATTTGGGGCAGCCAAGTTGGCTGCCCCAAATCAACGGCATCGCCCATTCGAAGGGCCAATTACGGATGTTCTTGCCTGAATTGATCGAGAAGCTTCTTCCGGTTTTTTCGGAGGTCCAAGCCACTGCGGTCTTCCGGATAAGCCTGACTTTCTCCCATCAGGCCCTTCCAGAGCACCTGGTTAAAAAGCGCGGAATCCAGCTTGTCTTCCGATGAGAAGTCGAAGCCTTTTGTCTGGCTTTCCCAATAGGCCGCATCGTGCAGCGGAGCCGAGGAAGGCGTTGTTGCACCGGTTTTGTTGTTGTCCGGAGGCAGGGGGAGCTGCGTGGTGCGCAGCACTTTAGGAATGTGTGCAGTATAGCTCCAGCTTGCCTGGTCTTTGGAAAAGACCTCGGCCATTGCCGGCTGGAGCGCGTCGTTAAGGCCAAGGGGCTTGATTCCCAAAACCTCTTCAATCGTGCGGAGCATGGAAACTGTATTGAAACGATTGGAAACCACGGCTCCCTGCTTCACGTATGGGCCGATCACATACGCGATGCTGCGGTGAGCGTCCACGTGATCGGGGCCGTTCTGGGCGTCGTCTTCCAGTACGAAGATCAAAGTGTCGGCGCCATATGGGCTGTGAGCGATCTTCTCAGCCAGAAGCCCGAGAGCATAGTCGTTGTCCGCCATCTCGGTCTCGACGGTGTTGATGCCATCGATGGCGCTGCCAAAATCGCCAAAATGATCGTGGTCGATGCGGAACAGCTCGAAGGTTGGAAGATCGCCATTTTTCACAAACTCGTCGAACTCCCGCTCCCACTCTTTGAATCGCCAATAATCGGGAAATTTCTGGTCGAATCCGCGGAAGTAGGGATCTGTGACCGCGTGCAGTTCAGGATGCGTCGGGAAAGCGACGCGGGTCTTGCTCGCCGCAGGATCGTGCAGAGCGGGAATGGCGACTGCCGGATCTTTAACGTCGTAGCGGCTCAAATCCAGGAAGAACCCGTAGTTGCGCATTTTTAATCCTGCACGCAGGACGGAGCTCCATAAATAGCCCGCGCCAACTTCGCTGTCGGGACCGTCGGGGGCATCTACATCGGCTGTTCCCGGCAATTGGTCGTCCAAGTCGGGCAAGCTCGCGTATCTGGGATCGAACGAGATGCGTTCTTCCTTGGAAGGCACGCTAACGTTGACATTTCGATTGCCGCCTTCAAAGTCATAAGAGAATCCTCGTCCGGCATAGTGCATAGCGATGGTCTTCTCCACGTTGTCGGTGGCTCGCGCGGCAACGCTCCAGTTCCAGCCGTTGCCGCTTACCTCACCGCTATCGAAGAAGTTATCGAGAGTGACAAAGCGCCGGGCCAGATCATGGTGATTGGGAGTGATTGGGTCTTTGAATAGGGCGATGGTGGGATCGCCATTGCCTTTTTCCAGATCCCCAAGAACCTGGTCATAGGTGCGATTCTCTTTCACGACATAGATCACATGCTTGATCTTCGTGCGAAGAAACGCAAAGATCGGATCGGCAGAGGAGGTGTTCTGCTGCGCAAGGAAGTGATTGTTTTTTGCGACCTGCTCGGTGAGCTGTTTCAACTCCGCCTTATCGGGCCTCGGAAGGGTAAGGAAACCGCCCTTTACAAGCTGCAGAATGTATTGATTTTTAGCGCCGCACTCCGTTTCGCCGCTGAGCTTGTCCCTGCAGTTTTTGGGATTAGGGCCTGCATTGCTCTTGCCGTTGACCACAAATAAAACGGAACCATCGTGATTCAGGCTGATCGAATTTGGATACCAGCCCGTGGGTATCAAGCCGTCGACATGGCTGTCATCCAGATCGCGCGCAATGCCGATAACCGCGACCGAGTTGGTTCCGCCATTGGTCACATAAAGCGTGTGCTCATCCGGCGATAGCGCCAGGCTGTTGGGGTTGCTGCCTTTGAATGTGCCTTTGTTCGGAAAGACGCTTTCCGGGGCTGTGGTCTTGATTGTGGCCGCAACCTTGTCGTTGGACGTGGTGATAATGCTCACCGAATCGCTGTTGTCGGCAGCCGCGAACAACAGTGATTCCGTTTTATTCAGGATCATCTTGTTCGGCTGCCCTTGAATTTTGATTCGTCCGGAGATGGCGGGAGCGCTGCGGAAATCCACTGTGACGATCTCGCGGTCGCGCAAGCAGGAGATATAGGCCTTGTCGTCGCCTTTGAATACCACCCAATAAGGGAAACCGCCTCCTGCCACGCCGTGCTGCTGCGGGTTGTTTTTGCCAGGACGGAGATCCAGTTCGCCCACCTTGCTCCAACTCTTGAGATCGACGATGGAGACGGAATCGTTCTCATAGTTGACGGCGAGTAGGAGCGTGCCGCTCTTGTTCACCGCGACACCGGCAACTTGCGGACGCATCTGAAAGCCAAGGCCGGCTTCGTGCCCAAGCGCAATCGGCTGGGACGATTCCTTCCACCGGTCGCCTTCTAGCCCGAAGGTATGCACATTGTCATTGAGGCCGCCGGACACATAAAACCGCTTGCCGTCGGGATTCCATGCGAGTCCTACAAACGTATTGGGAATTTGCAGCACCTGTTTCTTGACCGGCTGCTTCACCCGGATGTCCCCCCGTATATCAAAGACGAACAGGTATTCATTGGATTGTGATGCCGCCGAGCGTCCGTGCGCATCGCGATTGCGGTTATAGCCGCTGGTGAGAACCAGCAGCGTGTTTCCGTCGGGGCTGACCGCCGTGGTTACCGGATGATCCGCGGTGAATTGGGGTAAATCGGGAAGGTCGGGATTGAGAGGCTGAAATACCGAGCCTTTGGCGGCGCTCGGCGTAATGCTCATGCCGGTGGGCAGAACCTCGGGATCCGAGGACGATCGATTTTGAGCTTTGCGGTTGTCCGCCCGCAGAGGTACTCCGCTGAAGATAAGAGCGATCGATGCTGCAACGACCAAAGCGAAGGAAGTGTTTTTCACCGTTGAAGTCTCCGTCTGTCGCGAGAAATAAATCTTTCTGAGAAAAATAAATTGCCCTAAAACAAAACGCATGCGGCCATTCAAGAGCCGCATGCGTGATTTGTAGCATAAATCAAAAACCAGGACTGGTGTTTCGTGCTTAGAAGGTGAATTTCAGTCCAAGTTGGAAGCGGCGGGCTCCCGTGCCATCCGGCTGTCCGCCATCCTGGCTTGGAAGTCCGAACTGAGGTATGTTGACCCCATTCACCGTGGTGGTTGCGAGCGTCAGCTTGACCGGCGCGGTCGGTGCCGCGGTTCCAAGGGTCTTATCGGAAGGAGCATTGAACTCCGTGGTAGTGAACCCGGTAAAGTTGGAGTGGTTGAAAAGGTTAAACGCTTCGCCCAGCACTTGCATCTGGAAACGCTCTGTCAGTTTAAAGGTTCTGGTTACGCGGGTATCCAACCGATAGTTTGGCCGGCCATTGATGTTGTTTCTCGGCACTGTGGGCAGCAGGCTGAAGCTGCCTTGTCCCAAGATTCCGCCCAGTCCCTGGAAGGTCTGTCCGTTAGACGTGAACGGCAAGTTGCCTGCACTGATTCCGATGTCGTACGGTCTGCCGGATTCCAGCGTGCCTAGTCCGCTCACACTGAAGTTGCGGATAAGGGCGTTGTACCAGCTATTCCCCTCCTTGCCGTAGGGCAAATTCCATACTCCGTTAATCACCAAGCGGTGGGTCTGATCGGTGGCGTCGCGTCCCCGGTCGGCATTCAGATTGAATTGATCGAACAGGTTGCCCCCGCCAAACGGACCTTCCGGAGCGCTGCCATCTCCAATGCCTGTGCCCGTCTGGTTGATGGTCCTAGAGAGAGTGTAAGCCAAGTGGAGTTCGTATCCGTGTGAAAAACGATGCCGCGCCTCAATCTCCAATGCGTGATACGTGCTTTCGCCGGTTGAAGAGAGAACGGTATTGCTCGCGAAGCCCGCATTGCTCGGCACCGCTACGAACGGAACCTGGAACGATGTCCCGTCGGGCAATTGGAAGGTGCGGGTAAAGTTCGGTGTCGGCATGTTCGTGACAAAGTTCAGAGGCAGGCGATCGCCTTTGTTATAGATGTACATCGCCGAAATCGTCGTTTGTCTGAACACTTCCTGCTCCACTCCAAAGTTCACTTCCTGGGCCCTCGGGCGTTGGAAGTTCGAAGCCAGCTGGAATGTCTGCAGATTGACTTTTGCGGGAGCAGCAACAAGCGTATTGGGGAAAACCGGCGCTCCAGGATTGTTCGGTTGCAGCCTGACGCTTAACAGTCCCTTAGTGGGATCGTTGATACCTGTTTCACGCATGGCATTGTCAATTGTGCCCATGGGGGTGTTGGCGTAAAACATTCCGTAACCGCCCCGGATGACGGTCTTCCCGTCGCCGCGAGGATCGAACGCAAAGCCGATGCGCGGGCCGATATTCGTTGTATCGGCGTTGTAGGCCAGGGTGTTAGGCAGGGCCGGGTTGGGAGCCGTGGGGTTCGGCAAAGCCTGATAGTCGTAACGAACTCCATAATTGACCGTGAGGTTCTTCGTTAGCTTCCATTGATCCTGGACGAAGAAGCCATATTGGTTGGTCGAAAAGTCGTTGACGCCCAAGCCAAAGCTCTGGGTAAAGGTGCTGTAATTTTGCTGGCCTGGATTCAGTAGGTCTTGGCCAAATGCGGCCACGTTCGCGTAGGAAAACGCTCCGCCGAAGTTCGCCGGATTGTTGATGATGTCCCGAACCCGGTTAAATTCAGCTCCAAATTTGAAGGCGTGCTTTCCAGTAATCCAGGAAAGATTATCGACGAACTGGTAATGGCGCTCATCCGGAAGCGCAGCCCTCTGCAGGAATGTGGCTTCCCCAAAGCTGAAGCCGCCGACCGCCACATTCGGTGGTGGCTGGTTGGCAAACTCAAATTCAAAATCCCGGCCCCACTGCGTGCGGAATTCATTGACGATATTGGAGCTTACGACGGTAGTCAGGCGGGCATTGAGATTTTCGAGGCGGACATCGTCAGATCCGTTGCCGCCTACGTTGCCGAGCACCAATGCGGTCTGAATGCCGTTAAGCGCGCTGTGCGTCAAGTGGTTATAGCTGACCGATAGGGTGTTGGCCTGGTTGATTGTCCAATCGACCTTTGCTAAACCCAGATAGTGGTTGAAATTGCGCGGTAGAGCGTTTCCTGGCGCTCCGCCGGGAAACTTTGAGTCAAGAAATTGAACGCCGGCCTTGCAGTCGGCGATCGTTTGCGGCGAGAGTGGTGCAGCTCCAGGCGCGGCTACGCACCCGTTGGTGAGTGCATGAGTGGTGTCCACGGTCAGGAGAGGGAAATCGCGCTGCTGTGCGTCGAAGTTCAGGAAGAAGAACAGCCGATTCTTGATGATCGGGCCGCCGACCGAGCCGCCGAACTGGTGGCGGGTCTCATCGGGTTTAAGACCTTGGGCCAGAGGATCGGTGGCATTGAAATTTTGATCCCTGTAATACCAGAAACCATCGCCATGCAATCCGTTGGTGCCAGAGCGAATTACGGCGTTGATGCTGCCGCCGGTGGCGCGTCCAAACTCGGGAAGGAAGTTGCTTCCACCGACTTGAAATTCCTGAACGGCATCTTCGCTGATGTTGGTGGCGATTCTGGTGCGGCCGCGGCCTTCGGCAAAGTACGCCTGGTTGTTGTCGTTGCCTTCCACCATATAGTTGTTGAAGGCCGGCGCCATGCCGTGATAAGTCAGAAGTCCGAAGGTTCCGCTACGGGTGACGCCGGGGGTCAGCAGCGCCAATTGATCGACACGCCGTCCGTTGAGCGGAAGGCTTTGAATCTGTTCAAAGTCGACATCGCTGGATTGATCGGTCTTCACAGTGTCGATGGGCGGCGCTTCCACTTGCACAACCTGCTCGTTGGCGCCGATGCGCATCTTTGCGATAACCGAGGCGCTTTCACCCACAGATACAATCACATGTTCCTGGCGGAAGCTTGCGAAGCCCTGTTTCGTGATGGAAACGGTGTATTCACCTGTTGGAAGGACGAGCACGACAAATTGCCCTTCATCGCCGGTCTTTGCTTGGCGCTCCTGACCGGTGTTGATATTCAAGACCCTGACTTGGGCCCCCTCAACGGTGCGACCATCGGGGTCGGTAACCGTTCCATTGATAGCGCCCGAGCCAAGCTGGCTTTGTCCCATTGCCAGACATGCTGCGAGCAGGCTAAAAATAAAGCTATACAGAACCTTTCGCATTTCTTTCCTCCCTACCCAAATCGGGCATACTACATCCCGATTGTTTCAAGACCGTAAAAAACCGGTTAAAGTTTGTAAAGTTTAACAATAAGGATTGAGTGCAGAACCGCGAGGAATCCGGCGACAATTTAAAACGGTGGGAGGATACGATAGCGTAAGAAACAGTTCAATACGTCAATCAATTTCTATCTGTGGAGAATTAGGAATATTTGTGGAAAAGTCCGATGAAATATTCTTTTTATGGAGAACCGTACGATAGGAAGCTAACAAGTTGTAGCAAAAAGCTGCACATTATCGTGTTTAAAGGAACTCTGATGAAATTCGGAGAATGCGAAACGACCTAGCTTTGTTTCGATATCAAACTACTATGCCCGATAGCTACTTTGCCATGAATGCTGACCGTTTTCTATGATCGATCTGTGAAACAAAAGCTCTATCTTTCGTGGAGCAGCGGCAAGGACAGCGCATGGGCTCTCCACATTCTGAAGCGACAGGCCAACTATGAAATCGCCGGTCTGGTTACCACGTTCAATGCGGCGTTTGACAGAGTTGCTATGCACAGTACTCGGCGTAAGTTGGTCGAGATCCAAGCTCTGGCCGCCGGCCTGCCGTTGATTGCCGTTCCGCTGCCATGGCCGTGCTCCAATGCGGAGTATGAAACGATCATGACCAGCGTCTGTAGGCAAGCCGTAGATCGGGGAGTGAAAACTTTTGCCTTTGGAGACCTGTTCCTTGCCGATATTCGCGCCTACCGGGAACGCCAACTCCAGGGGACTGGTCTCGAGCCGATATTTCCTTTATGGCAAATCCCAACCGATAAGCTGGCTGAAGAGATGATCGATGGGGGATTGCGCGCCAAGCTTGTGTGTGTCGATCCCGCGAAACTGGATTCTAAATTTGTGGGACGCGATTTTGATCGCGCTCTGCTGTCGGGGCTGCCAGTCGGAGTCGATCCTTGTGGCGAAAATGGTGAATTCCACACCTTTGCTTATGCGGGGCCCATGTTCAACCAGGCCATCGAGATTGTCTCAGGCGAGCGTGTACAGCGCGATGGATTTTGGTTTTGCGATCTCTTACCGGGTAAGGAAGCAGCGGATGAGCCTGCGGCTGCCCGATGCTGAGCGTTTCCAACGACGTGCAATCCAAGAATGGGAATTGCGGTACTGGCTTTCCCACTTGCGCTGCTTTTGCAGATGGCTGCCTTACGCGTAAAAAGAGCGATACGGAGAAATGTACAAATTTGGTACTGGAACGATGGAATCGCTATCGCTGGGAGTCTATTTGGCAATCTTTCAGGGTTTCCATTGAGATTAGGTCGAAATGATTGACTTGAGATTACTGGCTACTGATTTGAAAGACTACAAGAAATCGGCAAGCTGCCTTCATTATCATCGGCGTCTTCGAAAGTTCATTATTCGCGGGAAATTAATCCATCTTTCATCTCTTATTAAACCGTTGTTAAGACAATAAGCAGTTTTACTTTGTCTCGGTACCCCATTCAATCAACTTCATTTTTTTAATGTCGGAGGGAAAGTGATGCTTCGTCCCAGATTATGCCGAATTATGTCCACTCTGCTTGTTGGACTTTTATGGCTGCCGATTCTTTCGGCCATGCAGTCGACTTATGGAGATATTACCGGAACGATTTCCGATCCCACGGGGGCAATCATTCCTGGAGCAAAGGTCGAAGCCACGAACCAGGAGACCAAGTCGGTCCACACCGTTATGACGGACGCGGAAGGAAACTTCCGGTTTGTGAATCTTGATGCCGGGCGATACACGGTGGCGGTAAGCGCCGATCGTTTTGCCACTTCCACCCGCAAAGATTTTCCGCTGCTGGCGCGTGAGATTGCCCGGTTAGATTTTCATCTGACGGTCAGCTCCAAACAGGAAGTTATAGAAGTTACCGATAATGGAACTCTGAGCGATCAGTTGACGATTTCCGACTCTCGCTCCGGTGAGCAGATCGACTCTCTGGCGTTGAATTTTCGTGCTACAGATGCCAACAGCCCAATTAACGTCGCGAATCTCACGCCGGGAGTTCAGCCGGACAACGCCGGCAATATCTCCGTGGCCGGCGGCCTGCCTTATTTCACCTCGTTTTCCATCGACGGCGTTTCCACCTCCAATGTCCGCTTTAACGGCCCCAATAAAGATATGTTTCCCTCGGTTGAATCGATTGCCGAGTTCAAGGTAAACACCGCCAATAACAACGCCGAGTTCGGGCAGGTCAGCGATCTGACTGTGGTGAGCAAAGGCGGCGGAGATAGTTTCCATGGCGGAACCTATTGGTTTCACCAAAATGCGGCGCTCAATGCGACTGCGCCCTTTGCCGTGACTAAGCCGAAGCTGGTGGCCAACGATTTCGGCGCTTATCTAGGCGGGCCGATCGTGAAGGAGCGCGCCTTTTTCTTCTTTAACTATGAAGGGACGCGTCGCCCGGAACAGGCTGTCATCAACCAGATTGTGCCTCCGACTCCTTGGAGGAACGGCGATCTTTCCAGCCTGTTGCCTGCCGTACAGCTTGTGAATCCGCTTACCGGAAAGCCGATCCCCAACAATAATCTCGCCGCCGCCGGCCTGATCAATCCGGTTTCCGCCAAGGTTGTCAATGCTTTGTTCGCTGCGCCCAACAATCCCAATAACACAGACGTGAACGATCCGAACTTGCAACAGAACTTTGCCGGCAACTACACGCTGGACAATTATGACGGTCGCTTGGATGCAGTGATTAGCGCGAATCAGAAAGCCTTTGTGCGCTATACCCATAAGGACATCACCAGCACTGGTACGGGTGGAGATCCCAATTTCAATACTCAGCTTGGCGGGCTCACCAACAATAGCCAGCTCCGGAACCTTGCGGCCTCCTACAACTGGATCGTTACCCCCTCGATCGTGAACGAGCTGCGCGGCGGCCTCACCTTCGCAACGTTCGCCAATACCTACCCACTCGCGGCGCAGGGCGCTTCTTTGCTGCAGAGCTTTGGCCTCAATGGATTGCCGCCTTCTCCAAAGTCCGGGGGAGTTCCGGACATTATTATTCCGGGATTTATCTCCACCAATGGCGTAGGCAGGCCTCGAACCATTCAGAATCACACGTACGATCTGGGAGATAACCTGACTTGGATCAAGCATGAGCATACCTTCAAGTTAGGCTTTGAATATGTGCATTTGTCCTTCCAGGATTTTCTGACTTTCACCGCCGGCGATGAATTCGGCGACTACGTTTTCAACAAGTTTAGCGGCAATACATTTGCTGATTTCCTCCTGGGAATACCGGCCAATACCGACTTTGCACAAAACGGGCCCGATACCAAACCTTTCGCAGGGCAGTATTCATGGTTTGCCCAAGACGAGTGGAAGGTGAACCAGCAGCTGGCCATCAACTATGGGTTGCGCTATGAAATCCGGCCTCCGTTTGACGATGCAACCCATCAGCTTGCGCAGTTTGACCGGAATTTCCCCGGTGGGCGAGTCATCGTGCAGGATACGACCGGCCTGAATCTTGTCTCCCCATTCTTCCGTTCGTCCATTGGCAGTACGCCCATTGTTTTGGCTTCGCAGGCGGGGCTGCCGCATTCACTGCGCAAGACGTACTATGGAGACTGGGAGCCCCGTCTCGGCTTCTCCTGGCGCCCCTTCAATGCCAGCAAGACCGTGGTGCGCAGCTCGGTTGGCGTCTACTCTGTTCCGTTGGTGGGTTCGGTGCTCTATTCGCTCGCGGGTGTTGCAACCAGCAACTTTGTGAACTTTACACAAAACATCGCGGGCGGCCAGCCATCGCTGCAATTCCCCAACGTATTTCCAACCGGAGGAGGCTTGCTCCCCGTTTGTCCGCCCGCCTGCCAGGGATACCGCCGAGCCAATCAAGAGAACCTGAAAGATCCGCGCAATATTCAGTGGAGCTTCTCGGTGGAGCAGGAGCTCGGATTGCAGACGACTGCTCGCGTCAGCTATGTGGGTTCGCATACGACGCAACTGGTCTACAGCCCCGACCTGAACCAGGTTCAGCCGAATACCGTGGGATATGCTGCTCTTACCGCAACGCCCGCCCTTCGACAGGCGAACCTGAAGTTTCCCAATTTCAACGAAGTCCTGACCCGCGACAACGGCCCCAGCGCTAAATATGAGGCAGGTACTTTTGAGCTGACCCGGCGTTTTGGCCGTGGAATTACCTTCCAAAACTCGTATACCTTGGCTTACAACCGCTCCAATGCTCTTGGTTCCACGCCGAGCAGCTTGGTTGCTCAGGGTAGCGGTGGAGAGAACGGACCAAATACGCTGAATATTTTCAATATCAACGCCGATTACGGTAATGTAGTCTTCACCCGCCGTCATCGTTTCGTCAGCACCTTTTTCTACGATCTCCCCTTTGGCCACGGACACACGATCCTTTCTAATGCCAATGGATTTCTCAATTCTGTAGTGGGTGGTTGGAACCTTACCGGAATTACTTTGCTGCAATCCGGCCCGTTCCTGACCCCCGCCTTCGGTGGTAGCGACCCCTCGGGGACCAATCCGGCGCAGCGCAGCGCGGGTAACTTCCAGCGCCCCGATTGCGCGGCTGGAGTCGATCCCAACCTTTCGAATCCCACGATCAATCAGTTCTTCAATACTGCCGCGTTTACTCTGCCCGCTCCTGGCCACTTTGGAAACTGCGGTGTCGGCATTTTGCATGGCCCGGGAACGGTGACTTTTTCTTCTACGATCGGCAAGCAGTTCAAAATCAATGAGCGTCTGGCTCTGAGATATGAGGCGGCTTTCGCTAATCTCTTCAACCATTTCAATCCTGAGGTGCCGAACACCTTGTTTTCCAGCACCACCAATGCCGCGGGCCAACCGGTCCTTAGCCAAGGTGGGTTTGGAAGAATTACCTCCGGACAAACTGGAGAAGAGGCAGGCCCCAGAAATATTCAGATGAGCCTTCGCCTCACCTTCTGACGATTTGAACTCAGATAGACCGGGGCGCGATAATCTTCGCGCTCCGGTCATTTTGTTTTACCGGGTTATTTTTTTAGACGGCGAGTTCATTTTCGGCAACGGCTTCCATCATCGGGCTCAGTGCCAGGCATCAGCCAGGAAATTTGAGCCAGGAAACTTGTAAAAGAGCTTTCATGAGAAAAATCCTTGTTGTCCTTCTACCGGTGGCCTTATTCGCAGTGGTCCTGGCATCGGCTTCAGAAAACAATCAACGCCAATCACGTCCGGTGATCATGATTTCCATCGACGGATTGCGGCCCGACTATGTGTTCGAAGCGCAGCGCTACGGGCTCAAGATTCCTAATTTGCGTATGTTTGTGGAAAGAGGGAGCTATGCCTCCGGCGTCCACGGCGTTCTTCCGACCGTAACGTATCCCAGCCATACCACCCTGGTCACGGGGGTCTCTCCTGCAAAACACGGCATAGAAGCCAACACAACGTTTGATCCGTTCGAGCGCAATCTGGGGGGCTGGTATTGGTACGCTGAGGACATCAAAGTGCCCACCCTATGGGACGCCGCGGCGGAGGCGGGTATCACGACTGCCAACGTTCATTGGCCGGTCACCGTAGGAGCGCACATTACGTACAACCTTCCACAACTCTGGCGCACTGGGACGGAAGACGACCGCAAGCTGGTGCGCGCGCTCTCGACGCCGGGGCTGCTGGCATCCCTGGAACGGGAGCTTGGTCCTTATGTCGATGGCATCAGCGAAACCATTGAAGGCGACGAGAACCGCGCGCGGTTTGCCGTTCGCCTGCTTGAGCAGAAAAAGCCGGGCTTTATGCTTGCGTATTTCACCGCTCTCGATCACGTTCAGCATGAGACCGGTCCGCTGAGTCCGCAAAGCTTTGCCGTGCTGGAGCGAATCGACGCGATTGTTGGTCAGTTGTTGCAAACGGCGAAAGCGGCCTCCTCCGGCCGTGCCGTGGTTGCGGTTGTCTCGGATCATGGATTTGTTCAGACCACCCACGACGTGAATCTCGTTACCGCCTTTCGTGAGGCCGGCCTGATTCAGTTTGAATCGACGCAAGGCCAGCAAGAGAAGGTCAAGTCCTGGGATGCAGAACCGTGGATCAGTGGAGGTTCGGCTGCCATTGTCCTGAAAGACCCCGCTGACGCCCAAGTGTTGAGTAAGGTCAAAACCATGCTTGATAAGCTCACGTCCGACCCGGCGAACGGTATTGAAAGGGTCTTGGACCAGCGTGAAATGCACGAAATGGGTGGATTCTCCACCGCGGCTTTCGGCATAAGCTTGAAACCGGGGTACAAGTTCGGAGGAAATCGCTCAGGCGCCCTGGTGACCGGAACGCAGGTAAGCGGGATGCACGGATACCTGCCGTCTTTGCCTGAAATGCGCTCCGTGTTCTTTATTCTAGGACCGGGTGTGGTGGAAGGCCGGCAGCTTGGCGAGATCGACATGCGCGACATCGCCCCGACCATGGCCCGTTTCCTGGGGATATCGCTGAAGAATGCTGAAGGTAAGGCATTATTTCCTATAAACTAGTCTTAATTCAAAAATGACTTGGCCTGCACACAACCCTAGCTTCGGAAATATCGAAAATCACCATCGATCAGGTTCGATTGCTTGCAACATTCGAGCTTGGTATGTTAAACACGAGACATGCGCAACTGGATGCGCGAGCGCATGAAGCGCCGTAAGAAAAAATCAACCGAGAACGAAACCGAGGCGACCGGAAAGGTTGGTCAGCAAAAGCCTCCGGTAGACGATCTCCACCCCGAACCGCTGGTGCCCACCTACGATGACGTTGATCGTGGGACGGAACTTGACTCGGCTCATGCAGCCCATGAAGCTGACGAGGCAGATGAGGCGCAGCCCCATAATGTTGACGAAGCTGACGAAGAGGCCGAAGCTGCAGAGGATGCTGCGGAAGCTGTCCAAGCGGCGGCCCTTCCTGACGAGCCGAGGATAGTGACCGAGGTTCAGCCTGAGTCAACCTCCACGCCGCCACCCGGTGTGCCCGAAGAGCCAAAGCCGCTGCCCAAGGCAGGGAAGAGCGCCCGCGCTCCCAAGGGCGTGGTGGTATTGGCGATTGGCTTGCCAGGGTCAGGGAAGACAACATGGTTCAAGCGCCGCGGTGTGACTCCGCTTTCAAGCGACCTGCTGCGCACCATCCTTTTTGACGACATTACCGAGCATCGGTACCAGGGCTTGGTCTTTTCCACTCTGCGCTCCCTGTTGCGCGCTCGTTTGATCGCGCGCATGCCGTGGAACTATGTGGATGCGACAAACTTAGCGACCCATGAGCGGCGGCAATGGATCAAGATGTCCAAGGGCTTTGGTTACGATGTGCACGCGGTATTTTTTGATGTACCGCTTGAAGTTTGCCTTGAACGGAATCGTCAGCGCGAGCGCCAAGTCAAGGAAGATGTCATCCAGCGCATGGCGGTCAAGCTGAAAGCACCGTCGTTCGAGGAGGGCTTCTCGAAGATTACCGTGGTGCGGGTAAAGCGTGCTGCGGTGCCAGAACCCGCAGGCTAGTCCACCACAGGCGAGAGCTTCCGAAGGGTAAGAGCTTCATATAGAGAACTGCGCCTGAGAACGTAGCTCAAACAAA
>Ga0070734_10000921_pt1 | contig 49629 bp, 43 predicted proteins | sample Coa_R1_8_FD_66444 | JGI IMG/M metagenome (GOLD analysis project Ga0070734, IMG submission 66444) | Surface soil microbial communities from Centralia Pennsylvania, which are recovering from an underground coalmine fire - Coalmine... | ecosystem: Environmental > Terrestrial > Soil > Unclassified ...
CGGCCGGACCGAGTTGCTGCAGACGATCATGCTCGGGGTGGTGGGTACGCGCCGCCCGACTCCCTACGGACTGGCCGCCGCCGAGAGACTCTCGGGGGACTTGGCGCACGCCGGCTTGACGGTTGTGAGCGGGATGGCTCGGGGGATCGACAGCGCTGCGCACAAAGGCGCGCTGGGAGCGGGAGGCGATACCGTTGCGGTGCTGGGCTGCGGCGTCGACATCGTTTATCCTTCGGAGAATCGCAAGCTCTCGGCCGAGCTCGCCGCAAAGGGCCTGATCATCTCCGAGTTCCCCATGGGTGCGACGGCGTTTCCGCAAAATTTCCCCATCCGGAATCGCGTCATCAGTGGAATGAGCGTGGGTGTGCTGGTGGTGGAAGGCGCCCAGTACAGCGGATCGGCAATTACCGCCAAGCTCGCGATGGACCAGGGGCGGGAGGTTTTTGCTGTCCCGGGGAACATCACTTCCAAGCTCAGTTGGGGGCCTAACCTGTTGATTAAGCAAGGCGCCAAGCTGGTTCAGGACTGGAACGACGTGATTGCCGAGCTGCCCGCTGAATCCCGCCGGCATCTAATCGATAAGGGCAAGGAGCGCATCCTGGCCGAAGGACTTGCAACTTGCGGCGCCGATCCGCCATCCTTAGTTAGTAGCCTCGGTCCGGAAATCGGACCTGTCGCCCGGCGCGCCCTCGAGACTCTTTCGGTGGATGCCGCCATACACTTGGACGATCTACTTGAAATGGTTCGGGATACCTCCACTTCCGAGCTCATTGCAGCGCTCTTCGAACTGGAGATGCTGGGCTTGGTCCGCCAACTGCCCGGGAAGAACTTTGTAAAAGTGTGGTAACTTCATCAGGGTATTCATCGGTAGAAGGAACGGTGGCGTCCTCTGAGGCGCTGAACAGACTATTGACATGGCAAAAGCTCTGGTAATCGTGGAGTCGCCCACCAAGGCGAAGACCATCAATAAATACCTGGGCAAGCAGTACGTAGTGAAAGCTTCGCTCGGTCATATTAAAGATCTCCCAAAGAAAGACCTCGCGGTGGATGTGGAGAAAAGCTTCCGCCCGCACTATGAGGTCATCGAAGGCAAGAAGAAGCTCATCAACGAGCTGAAACAGACCGCCAAGAAGGTAGAGAGCGTATATCTGGCGGCCGACCCGGACCGTGAAGGGGAAGCGATCTGCTTCCACCTGCAAGAGGAACTGCAGGACAAGAAGAACGGCGCGCGGATCTACCGGGTGATGTTCAATGAGATCACGAAAAAAGCCATCCAGCAGGCGTTTGAAAAACCGGGTAAGGTGAACGTTCATCTGGTAGATGCGCAGCAGGCCCGGCGCGTGCTCGACCGGCTGGTCGGATATAAAATATCGCCGCTGCTATGGGACAAGGTTCGCCGCGGGCTCTCGGCGGGGCGGGTGCAGACTGTCGCACTGCGGCTGATCGTGGAACGGGAGCGCGAGATCCGCGCTTTCGTCGCAAAAGAGTATTGGACGATCGACACGGAGTTGGCCGCCAAGAAGCCGCCGCAACTGACCGCGCGTCTGGCCAGGATCAACGACCAGCCGGCTGAGATCGGCTCGCAGCAGGCCTCCGACGAGGTGGTCACGCAGCTCGACGGAGCCGACTACATCGTGCGCTCGGTAGGCACGCGAGAGAAGAAGCGCCACCCGGTGGCGCCGTTCATCACCTCGACACTCCAGCAGGAGTCGTCGCGCAAGCTGCGGTTCAGCGTAAAGCGCACCATGATGCTGGCGCAACGGTTGTATGAAGGCATCGAGGTGGGCAAAGAAGGCGCTGTAGGTTTGATCACGTACATGCGCACGGATTCGACGCGCGTTTCCGATGACGCGCTTCGCGACGTGCGGGACCTCGTCAAAGAACGCTACGGCAAGGAATTCCTGCCGGAATCGGCGAACGTATATAAAACCAAGAAGGACGCGCAGGATGCCCACGAGGCCATCCGTCCCACTTCGATGGCATACACACCGGAAGTGGTGGAGAAATACCTGGCCGAAGACGAGATGAAGCTGTACCGGCTCATCTGGAACCGCTTTGTGGCGTCGCAAATGATGCCGGCACTGTTCGACCAGACCACGATCGATGTGGGTGCTAAAGGCAAGAACGGAACCGATTACCTGTTCCGGGCGACCGGGTCGGTGCTCAAGTTCGAGGGCTTTCTCAAGGTCTACCAAGAAGGAAAGGACACCAGCGACGAGGAAGATGAGGAACTGAAACACCGGCTGCCCGCCGTCGCCGAAGGCGAAGTGCTGCGCTTCCGCTCGATCAAGCCGGAGCAGCATTTCACCGAACCGCCGCCGCGCTACAACGAAGCGACGCTTGTCAAGAAACTGGAATCGGACGGAGTGGGCCGCCCCTCCACCTACGCTTCCATTCTCTCCACGATTCAGGAGCGAGAGTACGTCAAGAAAGAAGGCGGGCGCTTCTTCCCTACTGAACTGGGCATGGTTGTCACCGACCTGCTGCTGGAAAGCTTCGACGACATCTTCGATGTGAAGTACACCGCGCGCATGGAAGAGGAACTCGACGAAATCGAGGAAGGCAAACTCGATTGGCGCGAAGCAATGGCGGACTTCTACGGCAAGTTTGAAAAGGATCTGAAGCACGCCGAAAAGCACATGACGGACATCAAGCGGATGGAAAAACCCATCGACGAGACGTGTCCGAAGTGCGGCAAAGGGCTGGTGATCAAGTGGGGAAAACACGGCAGCTTCATCGCGTGCACGGGCTATCCGGAATGTACGTACACGCGGGAGTTGACGGTCGATCTGCCGGACGTCGATAAAGTCGATCTGTCGGAACAGGGCGACGAGGAGTATTGCGAGAACTGCGGCCGCCCGATGGTTCTCAAAAAGGGGAGGTTCGGGACATTCTACGCGTGCACGGGCTATCCGGACTGCAAGACCACCAAGCCGATCGGCGGCCCGCAGAAAAAGCCCGACCAGCCGCTGGACGAGAAATGCCCGCAGTGCGGCAGCAATCTGGTGCTGAAAACCGGCCGTTACGGGGAATTTACCGCCTGCAGCAACTATCCAACCTGCAAGTACGTCAAGCAGAAGACCATCGGCGTGAAGTGCCCGGAGTGCTCGGAGGGCGAGGTGGTGGAACGGCGCTCGAAGCGCGGCAAAACGTTCTACGGCTGCAGCCGCTGGCCGGAGTGCAACTTTGTCGCATGGGGCAAACCGGTGGCCGAAAAATGCCCCGAATGCGGCAGCCCTTACATGGTCGAGAAGTGGCTAAAAGCAGGCCCCGTCTGGCAGTGCCCGAAGCCCGACTGCAAACACAAGCAGGACGCTCCGCAGCCGGTCGAGCCGGTGCTGCAGTAAGCAATGAAAATCGCCGTGGTCACTGGCGCCGGCAGCGGCATCGGACGCGCCGTCAGCCTGGCGTTGCAAGGCGACGGCTACTCGGTCGTGCTCGCCGGCCGACGCGCTGAAAAACTGATCGAAACCGCCTCGGGTGCGAAACCCGGAGGCGGGGAGATGGTGGCTGTGCCCACGGACGTCAGCCAGCCCGAAGCAGTCCGCGCCCTGTTCTCCAAAACCAAACAGGCGTTCGGCAGGCTGGATCTGTTATTCAATAACGCCGGATCGAGCACTCCCGGCATTCCGATGGAAGACCTCACTTACGAGCAATGGAGTGCGGTAGTCGGAGCGAATCTCACGGGCGCCTTCCTGTGCGCGCAGGAAGCGATCAAGATGATGAAGGCGCAGGAGCCGCGCGGGGGCCGCATCATCAACAACGGATCGCTGTCGGCGCACGTGCCGCGCCTGAATTCGGCGCCTTACACCGCGACCAAGCATGCCATGACCGGCCTGACCAAATGCATTTCGCTCGACGGCCGGCCGCATAACATCGCGTGCGGCCAGATTGACGTGGGCAACGCCGTCACTGAAATGACCGAACGAATGACGAAGGGAGTGCCGCAGCCTAACGGCAGCCGCATGGTGGAACCGCGCATGGACGTTAAGCACGTTGCCGACGCAGTGCTCTATATGGCCAACCTCCCGCTCGACGCGAATGTACAATTCCTCACGGTGATGGCGACCACAATGCCGTTTATCGGGCGGGGCTAGGCAATTTCAGTCCGGCCACTCGATGTCACCCCCGGGCCGTAAGAGAATTGTCGGATGGCATTGGATCGTCATGCGTATTACGATTGTCGTACGCTTGAAACGTAATCGCCGAGAGTCGTGGGCATCCCCATCGCCCTTGCAAACTTCGAGAAGAACGTGACAATGGTTCGCGGCGCCTATCGTCCGTTTCTCGTAGCCGGAATTACAGTAGCAGGATCGGCAACCGTTCGGCTGATGCTCGATCCGCTGGTCGGCAGCAAAGTTCCCTTCCTTCCGTTTCTTTGCGGAATCGTATTTGCGGCGCTGATTGGAGGACTCCGCGCAGGCATCGCGTCCACTCTGTTGACGATCCCGGTTGTCGATTATTTATTCATCGAACCGCGGCATACGTTTTTTATCCACGACGCGCAGGGCGACTCGATCAGTCTGGCGGTCTTTCTCGGGCTTGGAATTGCGCTCAGCTTCCTGATCGAACGTTTCCGGCAGACGCGGGAACGGCTGGGCCAGGCCCTTCTCGAGCTACAGCGAAGTGAGTCTCGGCTGAGCATCCTTGCCGCCACTGTTCCCGAGATGTTGTTTACGGCCACGACCGCCGGCGACATCGACTATGTCAGCCAGCGCTTCCGTGAATTCACCGGCATGGAAGAAGCGCGCATGCGGACCGATTGGATGGAGGCGCTTCATCCCGAAGACCGGGGGCCGGTATTGCAACTGTGGTCTCAAGCCCTTCAGTCCGGCCGGGAATTCGAAGCGACATACCGGCTGCGGCGGCGCGACGGAGAATACCGCTGGTTCAAGGGGCATGCCCAGCCTGTTCGCTCCACCGGCGGTGAGCTCACACAGTGGACCGGCGTCTGTTCCGATATCCATGAGCAGAAATTATTGACGCAGGCGCTGGCGCGGCGCACCGAACAATTGATCGAGTCCAACGAAGAATTTCAGAAGTTCGCCTACCGGATCACTCATGACCTGAAGGAGCCGCTGCGGATGATCGGCACGTTCACCGAAATGCTGGTCAAACGCAACCAGGATAGTCTTGACGGGGAGTCGCAGACCTTCACGAAATATATTCTGGACGGCGTGGGACGGGTCGAACACCAGATCCGCGAATTGCTCGAATACGCCCGTGCCGGTTCTGTGGAAATACGCAGTGAGCCGATCGATTTCAACGCGGTCCTGGAATCGGCGATCGATAATCTTCGCTCCAGCATGATCCAGACCGGCGCCATCATCAGCCACGATCAACTGCCGATTCTGGTCGCGAATCCGGACCGGATCCGATCGCTTTTCCAGAACCTGCTCGGAAACGCGCTGAAATACCGCGGAACCCGTGCTCCGCGGATTCACGTTTCAGCCCGGCGGGAGTCCGAAGAGTGGGTCTTTTCGGTGCGGGACAACGGCATCGGATTTCGGATGGATCAGGCGGAACGGATCTTCACTGCTTTCGAGCGCCTGCCTTCGGAGAAAAATGTCCCGGGCAGCGGTCTTGGCCTGGCAATCGTTAAACGCATCGCGGAGATGAAGGGCGGCCGCGTGTGGGCCGAATCCGAACCTGGCGCGGGGTCCACGTTCTTTTTTGCGCTGCCGCGCCGGTTGGAGAAGATCGAGCCTGCTCAGGCACGATCTCAGGCTGCCGGCGTTTCATCGAACGCGCGCGCTTCCTGAGCGCGGCAGACTCCGATCGTAAAAATCCGGCTTACTGCTCCCCGGGCCTCTTCAGCGTAGGAGCTCTTCGCTTTGGAGCCTGCTGCTGTTGCTGCGGGTCGCTATCGGCTTTTTTCTGCTCCTCGGCTTTTTTGGCGTCGGGAACAGTCTGGGCACCCAACTGCTCCAGTTCTTTCTTCTCGCGGGCTTCCCGCGCCTCCACGTCGCGGCCGCGCTTGCCGAGATCCGATTGCGACGCTTCCAGGCTGTCCTGAGTCGTGTCGATCGCTTGTTTCAGCGCAAAATCGTACCTCGAAAGGTCCCGCGGCTGACTATTTTGGATTTTCTGAAGAATCGGGAGGGCCTGCTTCTCCGCGGCCACCACCTCCTCCAAGCCTGGTTTCACCTCCAACTTGCGGAGCAGCGCGTCATCGGTCACGTCGTCGATGGCGTCGAGAATCTTGGAGTAGTCTTCGAGGGCGTCATGCATTTGCAGCGAGCGGCCCGGTTTATCCTTGCCGAACACGTTCTGCACCAGTTCGACGCGCTGTTTGGCGAATTTGGCGTAAAGCTTCAGGCGCAGCGCCGGGTCCTGAGCTTCCTTGATCTGATCGATCTCATCGGCGTTGAGAAAATCCCGCTGGGCACACAAAGGCGCTACCAGCAACAAGCACCAGATCGCGGTTCTCATTTCTTCTTCCTACCCTCCATCAACCCGGTCAGCAGATCGTCGTGCACCTGCTGAATTCGGACCTTCACAGCATCCAGACTCGGTCGGTCGTTATAGCTCATCTCGTGCTGGAAGTCATCCAGCTTGCGCCCGAGTTCGCGCGTGACCATTTCGGCCTGCTTGAAATATTTAGGGCTTTTTCGCGGATTCTTGCCGGTATCGGCGAGCGACATGTAGGCAAGATCGACTGAATCTTGGAGTTCTTTCATCTTGGCGGCGCTCGCCGCGGTGTCTCCAGTACGGTAGGCGGCGCGGGCCGCGCGCAACGCGGCGTCGGCATTGTCCAGCGCCAGTTTCGACCGCTTCTCCAGGTTCGGCTCGGCACGCGCCTGGTCCAACTCGGCCGCCATGCTGACCGCCGCCACCACCGATACCAGCAGCGCTCCCCATGCCATCACTCGCATTCGGCTCACCGTTTGTCCAACTCCTTCTGCAGCAGCTTGGCGCGTTGGCGCGCTTGAAACTCCTGGTCCGGATTTTTCCCCTGGCTCATCGATAAGAATTCTTGATAGGCTTCGAGGGCCGGCTTAACCTGGTGCAAACGGTCCAGCGCCAGCGCGCGGAAAAACACGTTACCCGCGCCGTTCTCCCCCAGTTGCCGGGCCCGGTCCAAAGCTGTGAGCGCCGCGGGGTAATCTCCCGCTAAATACAGCACTCCACCCAGCTCATCCCAGACCGGCCCGGCATCCGGTTTCAATTTTGTGGCTTCGGTGAACTGACGCGCGGCTCCAGCGTACTGCTTCTGGTCGCGGAGCGCGCGGGCGTACATCAGGCGCAGATCGTAATTCGCGGGTTCGTCGGCCACCGCCCTGTCCAACAGCGGCGCCGCCTTAGCGGCCTGATTGCTGAAGACATAAGCCGCCGCCAGGCCCGCGCGGTTCGCAGGTGTGGGAGATTGCCCGTATGCCTTCTCTAATTGCGGGATCGCATCGCCATATTGCTTGGTCTGGATCAGCAGTGCTCCCAGATGTTCCTCGGCTGCGGGGTTGCCCGGGAACTGGCGGTAGAGTGCGATGGCTTCGGCATACTGTTTGTCGTTTTCGTAGAGACCCGCCAGTTCCAGCAAGGCGTCACGATACTGGGGGTCAAGTTCGGCGGCTTGGCGGAAGTGCGGTGCGGCATCGGCGAGCTTGCCTTGGCGCGCCAAGGCTCGGGCTATTCCCAAGTGTGCCCCGGCCGATTTGCCATCCGATTCCAGCGCCGCGCGGTAGCTCTGCTCGGCTTTGGCGGCATCCCCCATCGCCAACTGCGCCTCGGCCACATAGAGGCGCGGCCGGAATTCCGACGGCCTTTGGGCGGAAGCGGCTTCCAGCAAGGGTAACGCCTCGGCGGGTTGTTTTTGCCTCAGCAGCAGGATTCCCGCATTCAGTTGTGCCTGGTACAGCCCGGGCTTCAATTCCAAAGCCTTGCGGTATTCCGCGATCCCCTCGGCATCCCGATTCAGGAAACTGTAAGCCAGCGCGAGGTTAAAGTGCGCCGTGTAATCGCCGGGATCGGCGGCGATGGCCTTCGTAAAGGCTTCAGCCGCCGCATCGTATCGGCCGTCTTGGAGCGCTTTCATTCCGTCCGCGCCGGCACCCTGAAAAAACAGCAGCGCGGCTATCAGCCACATACTTGGATTTTAAATCTCCAGCCCACCAATGACCACTCCGGTCGATCGGGTGGTCCTTCGGGCTCGTGAGGATGCCGGGCGATGTCACCTGCAGCACATCGTCAGCGGCCTGAGATCGCCCCCTTGGTTCCGAGCCGGCCGGAGGCGTCGCTCTGGTGGCAGCTTTGAACCATGCGCAGGTGATTTCGGAGTAATGCGGCAGGAGTTTTCAGCGCGGCTGTTGCTGTAGCAGCCGCTCGAATTTCTCCCGCTGTTCGGGAGTCAGCACCTGCTCGACGCGGGCTTTGCTGTCGCTCAAAACCGTGCGGTAATACTGCCACATGTCGTTAAGGATGGACTGCACCTGGTCGGACTGCGGCGCGGTCAGTTCCAGCTCCTTCTGCAGCTTTTCGAAATTCAGCGCGCGGCCTTGGGGTGTATCGAAGGCGGGCTGATGCAGGCGGGTGTGGACGCCCAGGTTCATTGCCAGCGCCCCGGCCGCCGCCCCACACAAGAACATCAGTCCCAGAACCAGAACGCCTACGCTCCGCCGGTTCCAACCCCGCGCCAGGGCGGGGCGATCCAGAAGATTAGTGGTCATAGGCTGTCAGCGTCACCAGCATGTTGTCCGGGGCGGCTCCGGAATCAAACGCCGGTGATTCCTGCTGAGCCATAATGGCTTCTGGGGAAGGACCTCCCTGATACGCCGTTTCTCGCGATACCAGATAGCTCCCCAGCACAGCCAGCGTCAGCAGACAGGCAAACACGAGACGGCGGCCAAAGGCCGGATCCAACCCAAACAGGTTTCCCAGCGTCGCCACAGCCTTCTGTTGTTCTACCTGCTGCATCACGCGCACATAGAAACCGGGGGCCGGTGCCACCGGTTCTTCCGGCCGCAGGGAACCGAAAAATTCTGAGACTTCCTGCATGCTTCGGATCTCGCCGCGACACGTCTCACAGCTCTTCAAGTGTGCCTGAATGTCTCGCTGAGCCGCCGGATTCAGCGTTCCCGACAGAAACTCCTCAAGGCTTTGCATCACTACCGCATGCATATGTTTCTTCCCTTACAAATGCTACTTATACTACACCGAAAATGGCCCCCGGCGGGTCTTTTTGCCTCATCGGTCCGCCCGCTCGGGAGTACTACAAGAAACCTAGCCCGGCACCAATCCCGGGGCACGGTCCAGCCGCTGCGCCGCCTTCACCAGCTTTTGCCGGGCGCGGAACAGCTTCACTTTGACCGTGTTTTCGTTCATCCCGGTTTTGGCCGCAAGCTCCTCTACGGAAAATCCTTCGACTTCCTTAAGAATCAATAGCATACGTTCTTCTTCAGAGACGCGCGTCAACAACTTCAGCACATAATCGCGCTGCGCCAGGCTGGAATCCGCCGAAATCTGCCGTTCGACGGCAGGATCGGTGTTTTCAACCCGCCGGACCTCATCCTCACTCAAATCGCTTTCATAGACCAGCCGCCGGACCTTTCGTTTGCGCAGGTAATCGAAGCACTCATTGACGGTGATCTTATAAATCCAGGTAATCAGGGAACTGCGGAAATCGAAACTCCGGAGGGACAGATAAACCTTCGCAAATACTTGCTGTGCAATGTCTTCCACGTCGTTGCGTTGGCGGACGATGCCGTGGATGATTGAAAACACCTTGGACTGATAGCGCTCGACAATTTCGCGAAATGCCGTTTCGTCGCCGGCCTGCGCTCGTTGCACCAGCGCGCCTTCCGGGGTGTTCTGGTAGTCCACTCTCGGTTTCGCCGCAAGCTTAGCACCGAAGGCGGGGAGTGGCAGCGCGCCGGTCAGTGTTCCCATACACCGCTTCCGACGCAAACCACTCGGTTTCGGTTTCGCTTAGCCTGCGTTATATCACTTCCTGCAAGATAGCACAGACCGATAGTGGAGCCTATTCCGCACCCGAAACTGCGACCGGATCCCCCTGGAACTCATCCAAATAAATGGCTAGTGGAGTAAACGAGTTCCGATTGTATAATAGGGAATTAAGGTTGAACCCAATCAGGAGTCGAAAACGCATGGTGCAATTAACTGAGAGAGCCGTCGGCAAAGTAAAAGAGATCATGGCCACCCAGGAACCCCACCCCAACGGGTTGCGCATCGCAGTGGTTGGGGGCGGCTGTTCCGGCTTCAGCTATTCGATGGCCTTTGAAAACCAGCCCAACATGCTGGATAAGACCCTCAACTACGACGGGTTGAAGGTCTATGTGGATCAGGCCAGTCTTCTTTATTTGGACGGCGCCGAAGTGGATTACGTGGAGACGCTGGAAGGTTCCGGCTTCAAATTCAATAATCCGAACGTAAAATCCACCTGCGGCTGCGGCAGTTCCTTCCAGGTCTAGCGGTCCTTCGTTCTCTTCGCGGCGTCTCACAACGGTGGGACGCCGCCTGCTGTTCTTCCTCGAGTTTCCCCCATCGATCGCTGATACGATACTAGACCTATGGCCGATTCAGGCACTCGTCTGGCTCGTGATGCCGCAATCGCGGCGAGCCTGATGATGGCCTGGCAGGTCTCTTCTAAAACCATCCGCGACAGCCTGTTTCTCACGGCGTTCGACGCCAGGGCATTGCCTGCGATGGCGGGCAGCGCCGCCGTCACAGCGGTGCTGCTTGCGATGCTGAGCGCCAAGATCCTGCACCGCTACGGACCGTTTCGCGTGATTCCCGCCGGATACCTGCTGAGCATGGCGCTGCACGCTGCTGAGTGGCTGCTACTGCCTGCCTTTCCGCGCCCGGTCGCCGTAGCGGTTTATCTGCACGTGGTGGCGCTCGGTTCGGTGCTGCTCTCGGGATTTTGGGCGCTCGCAAATGAGAGCTTCGATCCGCTGGAAGCGCGGCAGAAATTCGGGCGAATCGCCGCGTATGGAACGCTGGGCGCAATCGGCGGCGGTTTGATCGTCGGTCAGCTGGCATCGCTGGTTTCCAACTCCGCCGTGCTCGTATTTCTTCTGGTCCTACAGTTCGGCTGCGGGTTGGGTCTGTTGCGGTTTCGCCGGCCGGACCAGCCGGCTGTGCAACCGGAGACTCCGCCCCTGATTAAGACTCTTGCGGGCGCGCCTTACCTGCTCCAGGTGGCCGGGCTGGTGGCGTTGGTGAACTTGGCGGCTGCGGCGCTCGATTTCGTGTTCAAGCAACAATCGCAGGCGCATATAGGACGCGGGGTGGCGCTGACGCAGTTTTTCGCTACGTTCTGGGTCATTACGTCGGTGGGAAGCTTTCTGGCGCAGATTGGCGCCAGCCGGTATTGGTTGAACCGGTTCGGGCTGGGAAGAACCGTCGCTACCCTACCGGTGGGCGTGGCCGGCGCGAGCCTGCTGGCGCTGGTTTCTCCCGGCGCTGTTGTGCTCGGATTGACGCGCGCGCTGGAACAAGTGCTGCGCGGATCCCTGTTCCGCTCCGGATACGAATTGTTCTACGCGCCTATGCCCGATGCAGAGAAGCGTTCGGTCAAATCGGTAATCGATATCGGAGCAGACCGCGCCGGCGACGGCACCGGTTATGCGCTGGTGCAATTGATTCTCGGCTTGCCGGCCGCCGCAATTCCGTATTGCATTCTGTCGGTGGTAGCGGCCGTGTCGACGCTCGCAGCATGGCTCTCGTTCCGCCTGGACCATGTCTATTCGGTGGTCATTCAGAAGAACCTGGCGAACAATGCCGCCGGTCTTCAGCCCACCGCCGCGGAAGACCTCTCGAACACGATGGTGTTCAAGGCGATGCCGGGCGTGGCGGCGATGCCGCTCGAGTCCGGGCTGACGGACGCGCAGCTGCAGCAGCTTACCGAGCTGCGCTCCAACGACCCGCGCCGCGTCAAAGAGGCTCTGCGCGACATGGGGATGCTGGACCCGCTTCTGATACCGCAGGTGATCCGCCTGCTTGGCTCCGATAGCGTCTGCCGCGCGGCGCATTCAGCGCTGGCGCGCAACACGTTTCGCATCGCGGGCCAACTGGCTGACGCGCTTCTGGATGAGAGCCTCGGGTATGCCGTGCGGCGGCGCATTCCGCGGCTTCTAGCGACGTGCGATACGCGTCGGGCTTGGGACGGATTGTTCGAAGGATTGAACGATGCCCGATTCGAGCTGCGCTTCCGTTGCAGCCGAGGCATGGAATCCATGCTGCACCGACACCCGGAGTTCCGTCCCGACCCCGCGATTATTTATGAAATTGTGGAGCGCGAGTTGGGCGTAAGCGCAACCGTGTGGAACGGCCGTGATCTCGCAGGCTCGGCGCCGGAGGAAGAGCACGGACCTGAAGCGGCATCCGCGGAAGATAGCTCTTCACACAGCCTGGCGCACGTTTTCGCACTATTGGGACTCGTGCTGCCGCGCGAAGCGGTGCGCACGGCTTTTCGCGCGTTACACACCAACGACACGCGCCTGCGCGCGCTGGCGGTGGAATATCTCGGAAGTTCTCTGCCGCGCGGAGTCCGCGACCGGCTCCGCGAACGCATCGAGGGCGGGGTCCCGTCCCCAGGTCAAAAGAAATCCCAAGGCACGGCCGGATAGCACGCCCTTCGTGGACGTGCTCTTGCTGATGGGAATGCTGTAGCTGGAGTACCCGCGCCGAAATTCCTGCCGCGAGTCTCCATACAGAAACATGGGTTTAGTCACCAATGCAACCTTCATCGCGATCCTCGCGCAGGGGCTGATCGGCATGTCCCTAGTGTGGGATAAGATCCTGCTCCGGCGGCCGGCAACCAAGACGCTGTCCAATTATGTCTTCTGGCTCGGCAGCCTGAGCGTCCTCGGTTTGCTGCTGATTCCGTTCGGGTTCCGGCTGCCTGGAACGGGAATGGCTGCGCTCGGCGTGGGAGCTGGCGTGATTCACCTGGCAGCCAACTGGTTCTACTACCGCGCGCTGAAATTGGGAGAGGCATCGCAAACGCTGGCCGTGGTCGGCGGTTTTTCTCCGCTGGCCACCGGAGTAATCGGTTTCGTCCTACTCTCGAAACCACTCGGAGACACCAGCGTCCTCGGATTCTCATTGCTGGTGGCGGGCGGCTTTGTGATGTTTCTTGCTGAGAAGTTCAATTGGCGCTGCGTTTTGCCGAGTGTGCTTCTGTCCGCATTTCTGTTCGGCATTACGAATGTGCTGCAAAAGATCGTGTTCAATGGCACCGGGTTCGTCACCGGGTACGTCTTCTTCACAATCGGGACCTTCCTCGGAGCCATGGGATTGCTGCTGCGGCCGTTATGGCGCGAGCAGATATTTCACCAGAGCGAGGAGGCGCCGCCGAGGAGCAAGCTCTGGTATTTCGTCAACCGTTTCATTTCGGGCGTCGGGTCGTTTTTGATCTTCTTCGCCATCAGCCGTGGGAGTCCCGCGGTGGTTGATGCCATCTCGGGTGTCCGCTACGCGATCATCTTCGTCGGCGTGTACGTCATCACCACTGCCAAACCGGAGTGGCTCCGGGAAGACTTCCGGCGGCCGACGCTAATCGGCAAAGGTTTTGCGACAGCTCTGATTACGGCGGGGCTGGTTTTGGTCGGGAGCCGGAGCCCCGGTGGTGGCGCCGATGTGGCCGATGCTCAAGGTAGAGCCAGTAGGGCAACGCCGCAGCCCACAATCGAAACGCCCACCCATCTTTGCCACCGTACATCTTCTTTCAGTATGATTTTGGCGAGCACGGTTTCCAGCAGAACGCTGCCCGCCGTGGCAGGCACGGCGAGGCTGACGCTGGTCCTGGTAAGCAGCAACATCAACGCGAAGAATGAAATGCCCATGGCGGCGATGCCGGCCAGGATGTAGCGGCTTACCACCACATAGCGCACGAGCCGCGCCAAGCCCTTCGGGGCAAGATCGGTCACCTTGCCGTAGCGCCGCATCCCCATCGTGCTCAACACATCGCCCCACGCGTTGCACAGAATAATCAGACACACCAGATCCCATTTCACCGCCGCACCTCCGTCCGCGCGGTCAGAGGCCTGGTTCTGCCCGCAATGGCGGCGCCCGCCAGAATCAGGACCAGACCGCACCAGTGAATTGCCGACATGGATTCGCGCAGCGCGAACACGCCGATCAACGCGATCAGGACATAGGAAAGGGAGCTGATCGGCAGCACGTAGGTCAGGTCGGCCCAGCTCAATAGAGCAAACTCCAGGACGAGCCAGAGAATCAGCAGGCCGATTCCCAGAATTACCCAGGGGTTCGCAAACGCCGCGATGTAGCCGCGGGGCGATAATGCCGTTTGCGCCGGTTCTTCGCTAAGGCCGACACGCAGGAGTGAATTGCCTACGGCATTTAAAACAACCACGACACCGGCGAGCGGGTATACGATTCTTCGATCTCTGACGGGTGGTGTTGCCTGGGATCCATTCAAAGGCGGCACCTCGGCGAAAATTCCCGCTACCCGGAGGTCTTGCACATTAGCGGCCAACTTGCCTGCCGGGCGGCAGCGGACCAGGAGCCCGATAGCCAGGCGCTCGGAGGCCAAGCGTTTGGTAAGCGAGCAGCCGATTCAACGTGTTACATTGGAACTTCCACGTGTGCCAGCGCGTGTCAGCGAAGCTCTTGTTCTGCGTACTTACCCGCTCAAAGAAGCCGACCTCGTCGTCAGCTTTCTTACTCGGGACCAGGGGAAGTTGCGGGGCGTGGCCAAGCGGGCACGGCGGCCGAAAAGCGCGTTCGGGGCGGGCCTCGAACGATTGTCGCACGTGAGAATGGCGTATTTTCAGCGCGAAACTCGCGAGCTGGTGAACCTGGATTCCTGCGAGTTGATCCGTTCCCAATTCGATCTGGTGTCGGACTACTGGGCGAGCGTGGCGCTGGATTACTTCGCGGAAGTCAGCGAGCAGATGCTGCCGGCCGCGGAGCCGAATGAGAAGTTTTTTCGTCTGTTGCTGGCGGTGCTCGATTACCTTCGGCCGGCCGGCGCAGTAGAGAACGAGGGCCGGGTGTGGCGCGCCGTCACGTACTTTTCCTTGTGGGCGGTGCGGCTCTCGGGCTGGCTGCCCGAGTTGCACGTATGTTTGGGCTGCGGCAGCGTGCTGGATGAAGCGGGCCCGGTGAATACGTCCGAGCGCTCGTTTTTCGGCCGCGGCCGGGCCGGTTTGCTCTGCACGGATTGCCGCCGCCTGCCGGGCGTGGGCGACACGTGGGAACTGAGCGTGGATTCGCGCCGGATCGCTGCGGAGATGTTGCGCAAGCCGGTGTCGGAGCTTTCGATGAACAGTTGGGCCCAGACCACCGCCGCCGATCTGCGCCGGTTTCTGGTACAGCAGATTGAAGAGCACGTGGAACGGCGGTTGGTCACCGCGCCAATGTTGCAGGAAGCCGTCGCCGGATAAATAGCGAATGCAATCCTTTCAAGACATCATTCTCAAACTGAAACACTACTGGGCCGAGCGCGGCTGCATCATCCAGGAGCCGTATGATATCGAGGTCGGCGCCGGGACCATGTGTCCCGAGACGTTCCTGCGCGTGCTGGGCGCCAACCCGTATCGCGTGGCATACGTGCAGCCCAGCCGGCGCCCTGCCGACGGCCGATACGGCGATAACCCAAACCGCCTCTATAAGCATTCGCAGCTGCAGGTCATTCTGAAGCCGTCGCCGAACGATGTGATCGAGCAGTATCTCGGCAGCCTGGAAGCGATCGGCATCGATCTGCGACAGCACGATATCAAATTCGAAGAGGATAACTGGGAAGCGCCGACCCTGGGCGCCTGGGGCGTCGGCTGGCAGGTTATGCTCGACGGCCTGGAAATCACGCAGTTCACCTATTTCCAGCAGTGCGGGGGAATCGATCTCGATTTGGTGCCCGCGGAACTCACGTATGGGCTGGAGCGCCTGACGGCATTTCTGCAGGTGCGCGACAGCGTCTACGATGTCGAATGGACGAAGGGATTTTCTTACGGTGACGTCCGCTATCTGGATGAGCTGCAATATTCGGTCTACAACTTCGAGATGGCCGAGGTCGCGACTCTTTGGAAGCTCTTCGAGTTGCACGAAACCGAAGCAACACGGCTGCTGAGTCTTTATGATCCGAAGGCGCCCGATAAGAAACGGTTTCCGCTGCTGCCCACCTATGACCAAGTGTTGAAGTGCTCGAACCTGTTTAACACTTTGGATTCTCGCGGAGCGATCAGCGTCACCGAGCGGGTGGGGATCATTCAGCGGGTGCGGCGCCTTGCCGTCGGAGTAGCGCAGGCGTGGCTCGATCAGCAGCAGGGGGCGTCGGCCGCCCAGGGGGCGCGATGACGCTCCCGTTCCTGCTCGAAATCGGCACGGAAGAAATCCCCGATTGGATGATTCTGGGCGCCTTGGAAAGTCTCCATCTCGGATTCGAGAGAGCCGGCATTCCGCACGAGACCGTTAAGCTGGACGCGACGCCGCGACGCCTGGTGCTTCGCGCCGAAGGGCTTCCGGAACGGCAACCCGACACCGAAGAACGCGTGACGGGCCCGGCGAAATCCGCGCCGGCGCAGGCCGTCGCCGGTTTTGCGCGCAAGCAGGGCGTGCGGCCTGAGGACCTATCGATCGAAAGCACTCCGAAAGGCGAATACTATTACTTCGTTAAAAAAGTGAAGGGGCGCGGCACTAAGGAGATCCTGGCCGAATCGCTGGGGGGAATCATCCTCAAGACCTATTTCCCCAAAACCATGTACTGGACGGGCAAAGGCGGCCCTCAGTTCATCCGTCCCATCCGCTGGTTGGTCGCCCTGCTCGGAGATGAGGTCGTGCCGTTTGAGCTGGCCGGGGTCCGATCCGGTTGCCTTAGTTCGGGGCATCGGCGGCTGGGCTCGCCGGAGATCGCGGTGACCATTGCGGATTACGAGCAGCGGCTGCGCGATCACTACGTGATTCTTTCAGCGGAAGAGCGGCGCGACCGGATCCGGGCGCAATTCGACGGGATCCGGGTGAAACCCGATATTGCCCTGCTCGAAACGCTCGTTTACCTTACCGAATATCCGGCCACCATCAGCGGCAGCTTCGATTCCCAGTTCCTGGAATTACCGGAAGAAGTGTTGGTCACCGTCATGCGCCACCACCAGAAATATTTTTCGGTGGAAGATGCCTCCGGAAAGCTGGCGCCGAGATTCGTGGCGGTCATGAATATCGACTCAGACCCGCAGGGGTATGTGCGGGGCGGTAACGAGCGTGTGCTCCGGGCACGATTTAACGATGCGCGCTTTTTCTGGGAGACCGATCAGAAGAAGAAGCTGGCGGACCGGAAATCCGATCTGGCATCTGTGACCTTTCAGGCCAAGCTGGGCTCGTATTTGGAAAAAACCGAGCGCATCATGGCGGTGGCGCGGGAACTCGGCGGCGACGCGCATGCCGTCCGTGCCGCCGAGTTGTGTAAGTGCGATCTCACCACGGAGCTCGTCAAGGAGTTTACGGAACTGCAGGGCGTGGTCGGCGGACTTTACGCCCGGGCACAAGGCGAACCCGAAGCCGTTTGGCAGGCCGTCTACGATCATTACAAGCCGGAAAGCATGGACGACGCGATTCCGCGCAACCACGCCGGCCGCATCGTGGCGCTCGCCGACAAACTGGACACGCTCGCCGGCTGTTTTCGTGTCGGTCTGATTCCGACCGGCTCGCGCGACCCCTTCGCACTGCGCCGCGCGGCACAAGGCGTGGTCAAGATCATCACGGAAGGCAAGCTGGACCTTTCGCTCGAAAAGTATTTGGCGGATGCAGCATTGCGCGATTTCCTGGCAGATCGCGTTCGCTACTACTTCAAGGACATCCGCGGCTTCAAGTACGACGAAGTCAATGCCTGCATGGCCGCGGGCTGGGGCAAGCTCGTGGATCTGGAAGCCCGGCTCGTTCGCGTCCAGAATCTGCGCCTTTCGCCCGATTTCGAGCCGCTGGCCGCCAGCTTCAAACGCATCAAGAATATTCTTGAACAGGCCAAATTCACGGGGCCGCGGGCGATCGACCCAGGTTTGCTGGAGCCGGGCCCTGAACTGGATCTCTGCAACGAATACCGCGCCATCGCGGGCCAGCCGATTGAGAAGGTGATTTCCCGGTTGCGTCCCAAAGTGGACCTGTTCTTTGACAAGGTGCTTGTCAATGCACAAGACCAGCGCGTGCGGCAGAACCGGCTGTCTCTGCTCGGCCGCCTGCTGCAAGAATTCTCAACCATCGCGGATTTTTCCGAAATTGTCACCTATTCTTAGGAGCCAAGCATGAACAAGCACGTTTACTCATTCGGCAATGGGGCCGCCGACGGCGACGGAAAGATGAAAGACACGCTCGGCGGAAAAGGCGCCGGCCTGGCGGAGATGTCCCGGGCCAATCTGCCGGTTCCTCCCGGCTTCACCATCTCCACGGAGGTCTGCAACATCTACTTCCAGAACAAAAATGCGGTTCCGGACGAAATCAACCAGCAGATACTCGAGGCCCTTCGCGTCCTCGAACAGCGCATGGGCCAGAAGCTCGGCGACGTGCAGAACCCGCTGTTGGTGAGCGTCCGCTCCGGGGCGAAGTTTTCGATGCCCGGCATGATGGACACGATTCTGAATCTGGGATTGAATGATCAGACCGTCAAAGCTCTCGAAGCCAAGGCGAACAATGCGCGGTTCGCGTACGATTGTTACCGCCGCTTTATTCAGATGTACGGCAACGTCGTGCTGGACATCGACAAGCACGATTTCGACGAGATCTTCGAAGGCCAGAAGAAGAAAGCCAAGGCCAAGCTCGATACCGAGCTGATGGCCAAGGATCTGCAGCAGGTAATCGACGGCTACAAGAAGCTGGTTCAGAAAAAGACAGGCAAGCCGTTCCCGCAGGATGCGATGGCGCAGCTCGCCGGGGCGCGCGACGCCGTGTTCCGCTCCTGGTACAACGACCGCGCTATGCACTACCGCCGTATGAACCAGATTCCGGACGATCTCGGCACAGCGGTCAACGTGCAGGCGATGGTCTTCGGAAATCTGGGCGAAACGTCGGCGACCGGAGTCGGGTTCACGCGGAATCCATCGACCGGCGAAAACGTGTTTTACGGCGAATTCCTGGAGAATGCCCAGGGCGAGGACGTCGTCTCCGGCGTGCGCACGCCCCATCCGATCTCGGAACTGGAAAGCTGGAATCCCGGCGTCTATCAGCAGCTTCGCGAGATCACCACGAGGCTCGAAAAGCATTACCGCGACGTGCAGGATTTCGAGTACACGATTCAGGATGGCAAACTGTACATGCTGCAGACCCGCAACGGCAAGCGCACGGGGCCGGCGGCGGTGCGGATCGCCGTCGACATGGTGCAGGAAGGTCTCATCTCGAGAGAAGAAGCCGTGCTCCGGGTCGAAGCCCAGCAACTCGACCAGCTTTTGCACCCGGTGCTCGATCCGGCTTCCAAGAAGAAGCTGACCAGGCTGGCCACGGGGCTGCCGGCATCGCCGGGCGCGGCCGTCGGCACTATCGTGTTTACGGCCGACGATGCCGTTGAAAAAGCGAAAAAGACGCCGGTCGTCCTGGTCCGGAAGGAAACGGTGCCGGACGATATCCACGGCATGGAAGTCGCAAAAGGCATTCTCACTTCGCGCGGCGGCATGACCAGCCACGCGGCGGTGGTCTGCCGTGGCATGGGCACACCTTGCGTCGCCGGAGCCGAATCGTTCGCGGTCGATGAACACAGGAAGCAGGTCAGCGTAGAGGCCCATGGCAAAACCATGACGCTGAAAGAAGGAGACTGGCTGTCGCTCGACGGCTCGACCGGAGAGATTTTCGCCGGCCAGGCGAACACCCTCGAGGCCGATCCCACTTCCGGCGTTCTCGCCACGTTCATGGAATGGGCCGACCAGTTCCGCGGCGATTTCGGCGTGCGCGCCAACGCCGATATCGGCCGCGACGCCAAGGCTGCCCGCAAGTTCGGCGCCGAAGGCATCGGCTTGTGCCGCACCGAGCACATGTTTTTTGCCGAGGATCGTCTGCCTCACATGCAGGCGATGATTCTGGCGCGCGACGAGAAATCCCGCCGCAAGGCCTTGGCCAAGCTGCTCCCGTTCCAACGCAAGGATTTCGCCGATCTGTTCCGGGCGATGGATGGCTTTCCCGTCGTGATTCGCACGCTCGATCCGCCATTGCACGAATTCCTTCCCAAGCGCGAAGACTTGATGGTGGATATCGCCGTACTGCCCCACGCGGACGCTAAAAAGAAAAAGGAAATCGCAGCCAAATATGCACGGCTGGGAGCGGAAGTCAAGAATCTCAAGACCAAACTCCCCGAACTGCTGCACCGGGTCGAGGAACTGCACGAGTTCAATCCCATGCTCGGCCATCGCGGCTGCCGTCTCGGTGTCACGTATCCGGAGATTACCGAGATGCAGGCCCGCGCCATTTTTGAAGCTGCGGTGCAGACTGCCAAGAAAGGTGTCAAGGTTATTCCGGAAGTGATGATCCCGCTGATCGGGGGCGTCAAGGAACTCGCCAACCAGAAGAAGATCGTAGTCGATGTGGCGGAACAGGTTCTGGCCGAAGCCGGGATGAAGGATCTGAAATACCTGGTGGGCACTATGATCGAAATCCCGCGCGCCGCGCTTACCGCCGATTCGGTCGCCCAGGAAGCGCAGTTCTTCAGTTTCGGCACCAACGATCTCACGCAAACCACGATGGGCATTTCGCGCGACGATTACGGCAGCTTCCGCAAGGATTACGAAGACCGCAAGATCTGGCCGAGCGATCCGTTCGCAGTGCTGGACCAGGAAGGCGTCGGCAAGCTGGTGAAGATGGCGGTGGACGCCGGGCGCAAAACCCGCAAGGATCTCGAAATCGGCATCTGCGGGGAGCACGGCGGCGAGCCGAGTTCCGTGCGATTCTGTTATCGGGTCGGAATGGACTACGTCTCATGTTCGCCATACCGCGTACCGATCGCGCGGCTGGCGGCGGCGCAAGCAGCAATTTCAAAAGAGGACCAATCGGAAGCCAAGCGCACAGCCTAAACCGAGGGGCAGGTCTCAGACCTGCCCCACTTGTCTGTCGGGAACGGCTACCGCGTGGCGGCCATCCCCTTGATCATCGAAGAGAACTGCTGATAAGCGTCAGCGGGCATCCGCTTGATCGCGGAGTTCCCGACCGTTTCCAAATTCTTCAGGTAATTCGGATTCTTATTCTGCTGCCGGATCTGCGGAACGAGCTCCCGCACCTTCTCCCAAACAAACAGCAGCTCTCCATTGGTCTGCAGGAAGAGTTCTTCATTTAAAACACCGGATGTCACAAACGACGCCGCCATATCCCAGTAACTGGTTACCATCCGCAAATAGGCGTTCTCTTGCGTACCCATCGCCGGAAAGTCCGCGGGCGTCTTGGCGGAAAATGTCGCGAACCACTGGCGCGCCTTCCGCATGGTCTCCTCGCGGCGCAGCTCATACAGTCTCAGGCACAGATTTGCATCGTCGTAAGTAGCTTGTTGATTGGCCATAGGCTGATTATAACGATGCACGGCGCTACAATATTTTCGGAGTCGGTCATCGCATTGAGTATGAAGACGCTGGCCGAACAACTCGCCGAACAAGCGCGCGAAGCGGAGTTATACCGGCAGCTCGACCGCGGCCGTGTTGAGTGCTTCGCCTGCGGCCACCGATGCCCCATTTCGCCCGGCTTCGCCGGCGTCTGCAAGGTGCGTTACAACCGCGCCGGCAGACTGTATGCTCCGTTTGGCTACATCAATTCCGCGTACTGCGACCCCATCGAAAAGAAGCCCTTCTTTCACGCCCTGCCCGGCACCAAAGCTCTCAGCTTCGGGATGCTCGGCTGCGACCTGCATTGCGGCTATTGCCAGAACTGGGTGACCTCGCAGGCGCTCCGCGACGTGCGCGCCTCGCTGGATTTCCAGACCGTCACGCCGCAGGATCTGGTGGCGATGGCGCTGCGGCAAGGCGCCTCCAGCGTCGTAAGCACCTACAATGAGCCGCTGATCACGGCGGAATGGGCCGTAGCCGTTTTTCGCGAAGCCAAGGCCGCCGGCCTGATCACCGGCTTCGTTTCCAACGGCAATGGAACACCCGAAGTCCTCGAATACCTGCGGCCATGCCTCGACCTCTATAAGATCGATCTGAAAAGCTTCAGCGATCGGCGCTATCACGAACTCGGCGGCCGCATCGGTCCGATCCTCGACACGATCCGGCGCGTCCATGCATTGGGCTTCTGGCTGGAGGTAGTCACGCTGATCGTGCCCGGCTTCAATGACTCCGATTCCGAACTGAGCAATATCGCGGAGTTTCTGGCCGGTATTTCCCCCGATATCCCGTGGCACGTGACCGCCTTTCATCAGGACTACAAGATGACTGGCGCAGCAGACACGCCACCCCGGACGCTGGCGCGTGCCGCGCGCCTTGGACATCTGGCGGGCTTGCGTTTCGTCTACGCCGGCAATTCTCCCGGTGAAACCGGAAATTTGGAGAACACGCATTGCCCCGGCTGCGGCGCCGCGGTCATCGAGCGTCTCGGATTTCGCGTTTTACGAAACCGTCTTTCGGCCGAAGGATTGTGCCCGCATTGCCGGACCCTCCTGCCTGGCCTCTGGGGCCCTCCGCGTGCCTCCGGGAAGGATGCGGCGGATCTGATCCGCATCCGCTGCGGTTAATATATGGCGGCAGTGCATGTCTCGCCGTTCAGCGGCACGTGGTATCCCGCTGCACCCGCTGAACTCGACCGGCTGCTGGAAGAGCGCTTCGAGATTTCGCGCCAGCGCACCGGGCCCTACCTGCTGGCGGATGGCATGGGATTTGTCGTGCCCCATGCCGCGCCCGAGTACTCCGGAGTCGTCGCGGCCTCAGTGTATCGTTCCCTGCGCCAGCAAAATCCCGAACGCATCGTGCTGCTGGCGTTTCCTCATCGCGGCGGCATTCACGGCGTAGCGGTTCCGGATGTCCGGGCCGTCTCGACCCCGCTCGGGACTGTCCGGATCGACGGCTTCCGTTCGGAGCCGTTCCCGCGGATTGCCGAACGCCTCGTCTGCGACCACTCCTTCGAAATTCAATTGCCGTTCCTGCAGAAAGCCGCGCCCAATTCGCGGATCTGCCCCCTCTACGTCGGCCCGATGAGTGAGGAGCAGCGCCGTGCGACGGCGGAAACGCTGGCCGCGGAATGGCGCGCCGGCACGGTGTTTCTCGCCTCCTCCGATTTCACTCACTATGGCCGCGGTTTCGGATATGTTCCGTTTCCCGCCGACGATCGGATTGCCGATCGCCTGCGCGCCTTGGACGCCGAATGCATAGAGGCCGCCGGCAGCGTTGATTCCGGCCTGTTCCTCGAGGCGCTCGCGAAAATCGGCGCCACCGTGTGCGGCTCCGATCCCATTGCGCTCTTACTTTCGACCTTAAGCCTGATTCGCCCCGATGGCGTTTTTCAATCCACCTTGGATTACCAGACTTCCGGTGAACTGACCGGGGATTGTCATCACTCCGTAAGCTACGCCGCGCTCGGCTACTTCGGCCGCTCTTCGTTCGACCTGGCCGCCCCGGATGGTGACGAACTTTTGACGAGTGCGGAACTGACTCTGCAGCGTTTGCGCAATACCGGCCGCCGCGATCCGGTCCGTCCGCGCGGTGGTCCGGCGCTGGAATCGCGGCGCGGCGTCTTCGTCAGCCTGCACCGGAACTCCGAGTTGCTCGGTTGCATGGGCCATTGTGAAGCGCGCACTGTTCTCGCGGAGGCCGTTCCGGAACTGGCGTTGGTCGCAGCGCTCGAGGATCCCCGCTTCCGTCCCGGTGATGCCGTCGCAGGCCCGTTTGAAGTCGAGGTTTCCGTGCTGACGCCGCTGCGCCTGATTCGCGGTGCTGCCGGTTTCCGCCTTGGCCAACACGGGGCGCTGCTGCGGTTGGGTTTGATGGGCGGGCTGCTTTTGCCGCAAGTGGCACGCCCCGACTGGACCGCGGTTGATTTCCTGGAGGCGCTCGCGCGAAAGAGCGGATTGCCCAAGGCCGCGCACCAGGATCCGGAGGCGCGCCTGTCCGTGTTCGAGGCGCAGGTGCTGCGCAGAGAAAAGTCAAGAGGCAAAATCTAGAGAGATTTTGCCTCTTCGCTATTCGTCCCCCGAATGTTGCGTCCAACTACGAACCCCACACCTTACATCGGTGGGTGTGCCGCGACACCCGCATCATCAAACCAGCGGGAAACTTCTCGATTGAACGCACGCGGAACGCATGTTACATTCGAAAACAATCTTGCGCGGACCCGTTGTAACGGCTCCTGATCCGGTTCTCCCGGTTCTCGCTTTGCACGCTCCGCAGCGCCGTTCGTCACGAAAAGTCCGAGAAGGAATTGATGTGCCCGCCAGGGCGCCTACAGGAGGAGTATGTTCAGTTTCCTATTCAAGAAATCCAGATTCCATTTTCTATTCATGGGTTTCGCTTGCGTCTGGACCTCATCGATGTCCGCCCAAACCCAGCCAGCCGCCGCCGTCTCGCTGGCGGCAGATCCGGGCGTCCGTGCCGGCGCCCCGGCCGCGGGAACCGCTATCTCCGGCCTCAGCCCGGCTCAAATGTCGCAGTTTCAGGCAGCCCAGAACACGTTTGCCGAAGTGGATTCCGTTTCCGGCACCATGCCCGGGGAGCCCGGCACCGGACTCGGCCCCAGTTTTAACATGAACAGCTGCGCGGGATGCCACGCCTTCCCGGCCATTGGCGGCAGCAGTCCAAAGCAGAACCCGCAGATCGCTGTCGCCACCATGTATGGCGCTCAGAACAAGATACCTTCCTTTCTGAGTCTGGACGGCCCAGTCCGCGAAGTGCGCTTTAAAAAGAATGCGGACGGCACGCCCGATGGCGGCGTCCATGATCTGTTTGTCATCGCAGGCCGGACGGACGCGGAAGGATGTACTATGACCCAAACCGATTTCGCCGCCCAAGCCTCGGCCAACAACGTCTCCTTTCGCGTGCCGACTCCAACGTTCGGCGGCGGCTTGATCGAATCCATTCCCGACGCCGCCATCCTGGCGAACAAGGCAGCCAACGCCAATTTGAAGACGCTGTTCGGCATTTCCGGCCACGAAAACCGCACCGGGAACGACGGCACCATCACGCGGTTCGGCTGGAAGGCGCAAAACAAATCGCTGACGATCTTCGCCGGCGAAGCCTATCACGTGGAGCAGGGAGTCACCAACCTGGTATTCCCGAATCCGCGCGAGACGGTGGGCAACTGCGACTACAACGGTCACCCGGAAGACCAGACCGATGTCGCCGCATTCGCCACATTTATGCGTTTGCTGGCGCCGCCGGCGCCGGCCACTTCGTACGGCACGGTCACGGCCTCCTCGATCCAGCACGGGCATGATGCATTCGTGCTGGCTGGATGCGCCTTGTGCCACACAGAGAGCCTGACCACCGGCGCGTCTTCCGTATCAGCTCTCTCCAACCAGAACGCGCGGCTGTTCTCCGACCTGCTGGTGCACCACATGGGTTCCGGGCTGGCGGACGGAATCTCGCAAGGCAATGCAGGCGGTGACGAGTTCCGCACAGCGCCGCTGTGGGGGCTGGGCCAGCGGATTTATTTCCTGCACGACGGCCGGACGTCCGACCTTCTGGAAGCCATTCAGGCGCACACCGGTCCGGGTTCGGAAGCCAATAATTCGATCGGCATCTTCAGCCGCCTGCCGGCAGCAACCAAGCAGGACGTATTGAACTTCCTGCGGTCCCTTTAGCCGCTTACCGGGAGGGGGTGCGGCTCCGCTGCCCTCTCCTCTGGCCCTTTCCGGCCATGTTACACTGCCGCGAGAGGTGTGCTTGCGCTTCTCTGTGATTGCGTTGCTCGCGATTCCCGCCCTTGGCCTGGCTGCCGATTCGGCGGCTGGCCGTTGCTCGGCAACTCCCGGGCCTTTCACTCCCGGCGCCGGCGATTGGAACGGATGGGGCGTTGAATCGACCAACTCCCGCTATCAGCCCGAACCCGGCCTCACCGCGGCCGACGTCCCCCGGCTAAAGCTGAAGTGGGCTTTCGGTTTTGCGGGCGAGAGCCGAAACCAGGCGCAGCCGGTGATTGTCGGCGGTCGCGTCTTCGTCGGCACCACGGGCGGGATCGTGTATTCCCTCGATGCTTCCAGCGGCTGTATCTATTGGACCTATACAGCCGGCGGCGGCGTCAAGAACGCCATCAGCATCGTGCGATCGGAGACGCCGCGCTGGATCGCGTACTTCGGCGATGCCGGCGGATACGCGCATGCGGTGAACGCCGAAACCGGCGCGCCGATCTGGAAGGTGCGCATCGATGACCACCCGGCCGCGCGCGTCACCGGTTCTCCGACCTATTCTCACGGGCGCTTATTTGTGCCGGTTGCGTCGGGTGAAGAGACGCTGCAGTCGCAGCCGAAGTACGAATGCTGCACGTTTCAGGGCAGCCTGGTCGCGCTCGATGCGAAGAGCGGCCGCACGCTTTGGAAGACTCGCACGATTCCCGATCCTCCGAAGCCGTATAAGAAGAACGCGGAAGGCACCCAACTCTGGGGTCCGGCCGGAGCCGGCATCTGGTCAGCTCCGACAATCGACGAGAAACGAAAACGCGTCTATGTCGGCACGGGCAACTCCTATACCGGAATTGATCTGCCGACGAGTGATGCGATCCTCGCTTTCGATCTCGAAAGCGGCAGCCTTCTCTGGTCAAGCCAGGTAACCCCCGGAGACAACTGGATCCCCGGTTGCCCTCGCGCGGTGAACTGCCCCGAACACCCCGGTGACGATCTCGACTTCGGAAATTCTCCCGTGTTGCGGACTCTTCCGGACGGCAAGCAGGTGATCATCGCTTCGCAGAAATCCGGAGTGATTTACGGCCTCGATCCCCAGGCGCGCGGCAAAATTCTCTGGAGGACGCGTCTTGGTATCGGCAACGGCCTGCTCGGCGGAATCGGCTGGGGCACCGCGTTTGAGGGTCAAAATGCTTACGCCGCGATCGCCGACTACAATAAACCTGACGGCACGCCCGGCCTGTACGCCATTCGCGTCGATACCGGCGAAAAGATCTGGCAAACGCCCGCACCGCAAGATGCCGGCAACCGCGCACAAGCGGCGGCCGTTACCGCCATGCCCGGCATCGTATTCTCCGCATCGTTCGGCGGACATTTGCGGGCATACTCCAGCAAGACGGGCGCGATCGTTTGGGATTTCAATGCCGTTCGCGATTTCGAAACCGTCAATCAGGTGCCCGCCCGGGGCGGATCGTTCGACGGCGGCGGAGTAGCAGTGGCGCATGGCCTGGTCGCCACGGTCAGCGGCTACGGCTTCGCAGGCGGCGTGCCCGGCAACGTATTGCTGGTTTTCTCGGTCGACGGCAAATAGCCCCCGAAAAGTAACGACAAAGAGCCAATCTTGGTAGACAGACTATTCCCCCATCGCCTCGCAACTCCTGCAGCGCCTGTGAGTTCCGTGAGCGATCTCACCTCGGTACCGGGTTCCCATAACGAAAGCTAGCTTGTTTGCTGCCGCATCGAGATCAGACAATCGTCATAGCCCGATGAAAGGGAGAAGTTAAATGCATATTGTTCTTCGAGATCAAACAGGGCGTTTTGTCGATGGGATCTTGCTCTTCGCCACACCGGACAGAATGCGGCTCGTCCTCAAAGACGAGAACGACACCCTCGAGTTGAACCTTGTAGACAGCCAGTGGTTCGCCGAAGCAGGATCGCCCGTTCAAATCGAGTCGCTCCTCACCGACGATGCCGGTCTGGTGAACCAGATCTGGAGCGAAGCTCGGCCGCGCGTCTTCACGGTCGGCAACTAAAGCGACGGCTGCCCTCGGCCCGTCCGGTTTTCACCGCATTACAAACGGGTTTGGGCTGGAGCCCGAAATATCGATCCACACGCTCTTGGTCTGGAGGTATTCCCGGATAGCGTCGACTCCGCTCTCGCGGCCGATTCCGGAGCGTTTATAGCCGCCGAAAGGCGACATGTAGCTCACCGCCCGGTAGGTGTTTACCCAAACCGTCCCGGCCTCGAGCCGCTCCGACATCAGAAGCGCGCGCCGAATACTGGTAGTCCACACGCCGGCCGCCAAGCCGTAGATCGTACTATTGGCAATGCGCACGGCCTCGTCCTCGTCGTCGAACGGGATGACCGATAACACGGGACCAAAGACCTCTTCGTTGGCGATCCGCATCCGCGGTTCGACCCCGGTAAAGATGGTCGGCTCCACAAACCAGCCCGATCCGCACTCAGTACGCTGAGCCGCCGCTCCGCCAAGCCGGCAGACCGCGCCCTCCTCCTTGGCGATACGAATATATTCGAGCACCTTCTCGTATTGCGGCTTGGTGGTGACGGGCCCGACTTGTGTTGATAACTCCAACGGATTGCCCATGCGCGCAGTTTGCGCCAGCGCCAGCAGCCGCTCGACAAAGAGATCGTGAATCGGCCGGTGAATCAGCGCGCGCGAACCGGCTATACAGGTTTGCCCCGTTGCCGCGAAAATTCCGGAGACCACGCCCTTCACGGCCGAGTCCAGATCGGCGTCATCGAAGACAATATTGGCCGACTTGCCCCCCAATTCCAGCGTCACGTGCTTGATGCCCCGTGCGGCCATTTGGTAGACCTGCTCGCCCGTGCGGTCCCCGCCCGTAAACGCCACTTTAGCCACATCGGCGTGAGTAACAAGCGGCTCGCCGACCTCGTGGCCATAGCCCGTCACGATATTCACCACTCCCGGCGGAAATCCGGCCTTCTCGAACAGCTTGCCGAACTCCAACGCCGAGACCGATGAAAATTCCGAGGGCTTCCACACCACCGTGTTGCCGGCGGCCAGCGCTGGCGCCAGCTTCCATGCCGCCAGCATCAGCGGCGAATTCCACGGCGTAATCGCCGCGATCACTCCCAGCGGCTCTTCGCGCGTGAAGTTGAACACGCCCGGCTTATCGATGGGAATGACGCGCCCTTCGATCTTGTCCGCGAGGCCGCCGAAATAATAAAACCACTGCGGAATATAATTCAGCTGCCCGCGCATCTCCGCGAACAGCTTTCCGTTGTCGGTGGTCTCGATGGTCGCGAGCCGGTCGGCATCGGCGGCGATCAGGTCACCCAGTTTCCTCAGCAGAGCGCCGCGCGCCGATGCCGTCAGTTTGCGCCATTCTCCTTCATAGAAGGCCCGCCGCGCCGAGCGGACGGCACGCTCGATGTCCTGCTTGCCTCCGCGAGGAATGAGCGCCCACGGCAGCGCCGTAAACGGATTTACCGATTCGATCCACTCTCCACTCGCGGCATCGACCCAGGCGCCGCCCACCAGCATTTGATATTTGTCCATTCCTCGTCAGCCGCCGACCCGCACGCCCGCCCACTTCTCTACCGTCTTGACCAGATCCGTCATGTCTGCCTCGGCCCCCTCGCTGGCCGTGGCAATCGACAGTATCTGCCGCACCGCGCTCCCCACCACCATCGGAACGCCCAACGCCTCGGCTTCTTCCATACACAGCCGCACGTCCTTGTTAAGCAGCCCGATCGCGAATCCGAAATCGAAAGTCCGCGGCAGGACGCATCGGGGAAACTTGTCCTGCGTCGCGGTGTTGCGCCCGCTGCCCGCGTTGAACACGTCAATGATCTGTTTCGGATCGAGCCCGGCCTTGACTCCCATCACCACCGCTTCCGAGGTGATTGCCATCGCGGTAGCCGAAAGCAGGTTGTTCATGAGCTTCATGGTCTGGCCCTGCCCCGGTTTCCTTCCCACGTGAAACACCTTCCCGATTACATCGAGGGGCGGCTTTACTGTCTGGAACGTTGAGTCATCGCACGAGACCATCACCGCCACCGTGCCACGCTCGGCCCCCGCAATCCCACCGCTCACCGGCGCGTCCACCGCCGTGATCCCCTTCGCCTTCAGCCCGTCCGCCACCCGTTTGGCGTAGGTCGAGCCGGTGGTCGAAAGATCCACAAAAATCTTAATCTTCGTGCCTTCAACAATTCCCTTGGGCCCCAGCGCCACAGCCTGCACGACCGGCGGCATTGGCAAACTGGCCAGCACGATCTCCGCCGCCGAAGCCACCGCTGCCGGAGTTTCCGCGCGCCGCGCGCCCAGCTTCACCATCTCCTGCACCGCGGCTTCGCTCGTATCAAAAACCGTGAGTGCGTACCCGGCTTCAATCAACCGCCGGCACATGCGTCCGCCCATGCGCCCGACACCGACAAACCCCAGTTCCCGTTCGCTCATAAGCCACTCATCTTAACGTACCAGCGACTTACCGGGTTTTGATATGACAGATTGAGAGCGCGGTCAGTACGCTTCGGCTCGAGCCATGCCGTATACCGCGGCGCGCTCCGCTGTGAATTCGCGCCGCCAGGACGAATCGCGCGCTACCGCATCGCCCAGCCGTCCCGCGCGCGCTTCGCGGTAAAAGTCGTTCGCCGTCACGAATAGATAATTCAGCCTGTGTTCGCGCGCGTTGCGCGGCACGTTGCGCACAAAGTTGTCCGTTTCACTCGCCCCTCTGCCGGAATAGATCCGGCCGGAAGGCATCGTCATCCCCATCGCACGACGCCCGGTGTACAGGTAAAGCAGCGGATCGTCGTATGCGTAGAGGGTTGCGTCAGGCGCCGTCCGCGTCCGGATCCACTCGTAAGCAGGGTAGCGCGACTGCAGGTCGCGCGCGCAGGCTCGGTAAAGTTTCGGAAGAAACACGGCGTATCCGAAAACATAGCCGGCTGCGATGAACACGGCGACGCCGGCCAGCCCCGCCGCCCCCGCCGCCGCGAGCACGCGCTCCGCGAATGGCCGCCCCCAGGCGCGCCGCAGGGCTCCGCAATAGTTTGCCACCTCGGTCCAAAAGCCCATGAGGATCAGCGGAAACAGGGGCAGGCAAATCCGTTCATCCGATGGGTAGAAGTAGACCAGCAGCAGCGCCGCGATGCCGGCGGCCGCCGCCGGATATTGCATGCGCCCGCTTCGATTAACGAGCCGCACCGCTCCGGCAATTGCCGCCGCGCCGAGAATGCGTTCCACGTGGACGTTCTCCAGCAGCACGACATCGAACGTCAGCAGTTTTCCGAAGCTGCGCAACAGCGCGTCTCCGTTGTACCAAAACACCTGGGCCAAGTTGTCCAACCGGACCGTTGCACGCTGCATTGCGAAATAATTTGTGTAGTACAGCAGCGCCGGGTCGCTGGTGCGCAGCATGTGGGCAACCGACCAGGCCTGCCACGCGCCCAGGGCCGGCACCATGCCCGCCAGAAAATAGAAGCCGTCCTTCAACCGCCGGCGGTAGGCGAAACAAAGCGGCGCGGTGATCACCAAAGGCAACGCTGCCGTCCGCGTCAGATAAGCCAATCCGCCGACGACGCCCGCGGCAAACGCCATCCGCGGACCGGTTGCTCTCTCCGCCAGCAGCAGAGATCCCGCAAATAACGCCAGAAAGAGCAGGTCCGACATGATCGCCGTGCTCAGCAGTCCGAACATCGGATGCCAGGCGGCCGCGAACGTAAGCAGCCACGCCTCACGCGGTCTAAATCCGAATTGCCGGAACAGCGCGCGCAATGCCAGCACGCACGCCGGCAGCATCAACCACACCAGGAGCATCGCCGGCTTCAGGTTCTCTGGAAAGGACGGGCCGAACTTCCATACCGGGGCCATCAGGAGCGATAACAGCGGTGGATATTTGGTCTGAAACGGCGTGCCCGGAAGGCTCTCGATCCGGTAGCCCTGCCCTTCCGCGAGGCTCTTGGCGCCCACCAGGTACAACGCGTCATCCTGATGCAATCCCAATTGCGGCATCGCCCGCCACCGCCAGGCCAGCCACGTCGAGGGCGCCAGCGCCAACACGAACAGCGCCACAGCCGCGAGCCGATGCCTCATCACCCTTCACATCGACAAGTCCCCGGAAATCCTTAACCGGCTCTTGCGCCGCCGCCGGCATCGCCGGAACGGGCAGCGCACCAGGTGCCAACGCGCCTTTACGTCAAGTGCATCGCGCGAAACATGGCGATCCGCTGCTCCCGCAACGGGTCGTTCACCACCTTGCTCACATTATCGATGACCATGGTGGCGCGATCTTTGGCGGTGAACGCCGGCCATCGCGGCAGCTTCGGCGTGTTTGGATTACCCGTCCGCGCAAACGCGATCCAGGCGTCACTCACTTTGTCGGCCAGGGCCATTGCCTCGGAGCCTCCGCCGGTCAGCCGCGACGCGATCTTCACGTTGTCGAACGCGAACGGAATCTCCATCGTGTGCGGCGACTTCAGCCGCCCTCCCTGCACCGGCGATTCCCACCGGAAATAATACAGGTACACCGGCCCTTTGCGCAGCGCCGCGCGCCTCTCCGCGATCTTCATGGTTGGCGCCCCGTACCGGTAGTCGCTGGCAATCAGGAAGTAGATATCCGAAGGCGTCGCACCCGGATTCAGCTTGCGATACAACCCAATCATTTCCGGCGCCTGCGCCGGCAGCAAATCCTGAACGCGCTTGCGCAATCCGTCATCATCCAGCTGGAACGCCGCCGGATCGTTCAGCGAAAACAGCGTCATTTCCGTGCGCGTGCAGCCGATCATCACCGGCACGTCAGCCGATACCGGCGACGCCGACGGATCGAACGGATGCTGCGGCAGGATTTTGCCGTCGACTTCGGGCACGAATCCATCGACGGTCTGATCCACGCCGCGCTCGTCGCGCACCACTTCGAAATACGCCCGCATGACGCGTTCCACCGGAAGCTTCTGCAGTTCGCGAACGTCGCTCTTGGCCACCCCCAGCTTGGCCAGCAGCCGCTCCGCGTTGCGCTCCGAAACTTCGCGGCCCGCCACGCGGATGGCAGCACCGCTCTCGATAATCGCGCGATGGAACAAGCCCTTGGCCGACGGCATTGCGAGAAGCGTCTCCACCTTGCGTCCGCCGCCCGACTGGCCGAAGATCATGACCGTATTCGGATCGCCGCCGAATCGCGCGATGTTCGTGCGCACCCATTGGAGCGCATGGACAATGTCCAGCATCCCCACATCGCCGGACGCCGCGAAATCCGTGCTGAACTCGCTCAGGTTCGCAAAACCCAGCACGTTGAGCCGGTGATTGATCGTGACCACCACCACGTCGCCGCGCCGCGCCAGGTTCGTTCCGTCATTGTCCGGAGAGGATCCCGAGCCGGTCGCAAAGCCGCCGCCGTGACACCAGAACATCACCGGCCGCTTGCGCCCGTCATTGAGGGCCGGCGTCCAGACGTTGAGCACGAGGCAGTCCTCTCCCTCGGCGGGCAAATTCCGAGCGGCGACTCCCAAACCGCCGCCGTTCGCCGGCGCTGCCGCGGGATCGCGCTGCGGCGCGCTATGCCCGTATTCGAGAGCATCGCGCACTCCGCTCCATTTCTCCGGATCCACCGGCGGCATGAACCGGTTGCTGCCCGCCGCATCCGCCCCGTACGGAATGCCTTTGAACGTTTTGATCCCCTGGTTATCAACGCCGCGGATCTTCCCGAGGCTCGTCTCTGCCACGACAAACTTGGTGTCCTGCCCCCAAGACGGCCGGCCGGCCACAGCTAACGCAGAAGCACCCCACAAGAATTCCCGCCGGTTGATCGTCATCAGTGGTTTCCTCCGCGAGAATTCTATCACTGCAGCGCGGGAGTGGCGCGCGCCTACGTGCGGCTCGGATGCCGCCGCCACCGGACAAAGCCAAAACTGGGCCGGCTGCAAAAAATGCATCCACTCGCAGGCGGCAGGACGCACCCCTGGTCCGAGGGTTTTCATTCTGTGAGAAACAATTTTGGCAAAAAAGCTGCAAAGGGTCCGTCCGTGACACGACCGATTGCACTACGGAGCGAGAATTGCTGCACGTACTGACCCTGGTGCCACCCGGCATACCCGGCTAATAGTCGCGGTGCGGCAAAAGGAGAGGGTGGATACGGCACAGCCCGGATCTTATTTCGAGTGGACGATTTCGGCTCGTTCCGGCATTTGTCAAAGAGAGCAGGAATCTGATGAATTCGGCCAAGGATGGAATATGGATCATTGATGCGAATGGACGCACTTCCTACGCCAACGACCGAATGGGTGAAATCCTCGGTGTCAGCCCGGCGGATCTGCGTGGAGGTTTGTCGTTCGACTACATATTTCCCGAAGATGTCGCGCGCGCTCAATCGATGTTCGAGTCAAAGAAGCAGGGGAATGCAAACGCGTTTCACTTCCGGTTGCGCCGCAAAGATGGCTCGGCGATTTGGGTGGACGTGCAGGGTACTCCGATGTTCGATGCCGACGGAGTGTTCCTCGGCATCGTGGGGACCTTCACCGAGTATCCCTGCTCGGCGAAGGTAGGGCCGTAATCAGGGCATCCACCCGGCTCGCCGGCGGGGGACGATGCGCTACCGTCCCGGCCCCGGCGTCTGCGGCGGCGCTACCTGCTGCGGTCCCGGCGGTTGTTGCGGGCCGCCGCAGTTCTTCTGGCACTTGGCCGGCATCTTGAATTGATCTTTGATCTTGTCGCGAAAGGCCGGATAGGCCGTCTCGGCGCCGCCCATCGCGGCTTCGCGCGGAATGCCGTACAGCTTGGTCATCTCATCGACCAGCGGATTCCTGCCCGGAAGATAGTGCGGTACCACGCCTTCCTGCACTCCTTCATCGCCCACCACACAGGGCGGTCCGCCCGAGTTCATCAGCGTCGGAGCCCGCACGAACGTCCGCGTAATGTAGTACGGCTCGGTCAGGTAAATCGGATCGTCCAGCGCCGAAGCCAGCGTCAACATATCGCCGTGGATGATAAAGTGCGTGATCATGGTGGCCTGGTCGCTGGTCATGACGCCGTTGCGGCGCAGATACCCGGTCAGCATGTGCGTCGTGGTGGCGGTCAGCACATTGCCGTCCCATTCTCCCGTGGTAAAACCTTCCTGGCTGTGCGGTGCGTTCTTCGAGGGATGCGGCCGCCCGTCCATCCAGATTTTCATCTCGGCTCGGTCTTCCCAGGCGCCTACATTCCAAGAGACGGTTCGACCCGTCACCGAATCGGTTTCGTTCCAGATCTTGACTCCGAACGTCCCAACCATCATGTGCCACTGCGAGTAGAAGGCGCAGATACGCTCCGGCATCGAAAGCTGCGATTGCGAATTCATCAGCGCAAACGCGCGTCCCGACGCATTAAAGGGAATGCCCGTGAAGTCTCCGGGATTCGGACCCGCGCCGCGCTCCAGCGCGTCCTCGTGATTCTTCGATTGCCACGATCCGGAGAGATCGATTTGCGCCAGTGCGGGCAGGCCCGCGCAGAAAAACAGGGCCGCGGTGAGGCTCACTTGCTTGCGTGTCATTGGCAGATCCTTCCTTACCACCTGGACGAGCACGGCGTGGGCTTCCACCCGTCGGCGCCGGCCTGCTTTTTAAAATGCGACGTGATGATGAACGGCTCGCGCAGATACTTCGGATCGTTCGTGACGATTGTCACGACCAGCATCGTGTCGCCGTTGCGTTCCTTGATCATGTCGTAATATTCGGTGAGTTCGGCGTTCTCGCTGTACGGCACCCCGTTCTTGCGCAGATAGCCCGCTTTCAGATGCGTCGTCATCACCTTCAGCGTGCCCTTGCCGGTCGGCGGCGCATCGGGGTTTGCCGCCGCAGGGCCGCGTCCGCCGCCGGTGATTTCCCATTCCGCCACCGAATCGCCCTGCCACGTGGCCGGGCCTCCGGCAGGCTTCCAGTCTCCAAAATGAAACAGGCGCGTCTGCTCGCCCGCGTCGGTCTCCAGCTTCAATGTCTGATCGTCTTGCCAGGTGAAGTGCAGATGCTCCGGCACCCGCAGCAGCGCCGGCGCGCCGTACGCCTTGCACTGCTCGCCCGCGGCTTCATCTTTAGCCGGATCCCACGCATCCGCCACCTGCTTTGACGCGGCGTTCATCGGCACTCCCATGTAGTCGCCCGGCGGGGGCATGACCATCCGGAAGCGCCAGTCCTCATCCACGATCGAAACCCAATAGCCGGTCAGATCGATCGGCGCCACGGCTTTTGCCGGCCGCGCCGGTCCGCGCCCCCCGCGCGGAGGCTGCGCCACGAGCGGCAGCGCCAGTATCAGTGTCACCGCACAATATCCGATGCGTCGTCCCATGTCTTCTCTCTTCCGCCCGCTTACTTCTTTGGCGTCAAGCTCTTGTAAATCGACTCGACGAACTGCGCGGTAACTCCCGGCTGCGTTCCGTACTCGCTCTCGAACGGCTTGGCCGGCGACGCCTCTTGAATTTCACTGAGCGTCTTTCCCTGCTTGATCAAGTCCGCGACGTTATCCCGAACGATCACCACCATGTCCCGGTAATTCACCACGTCGAGTTGCTCGCAAAGCCGCCCGTGCCCCGGAATCACGTACGTCCCGATTCCTTCATAGATGAACGGGCCCGGCGGAACCGCCATGTCGATCAACCGGTTCAGCGCCTCGATCTCTCCCTGCACGCTGCCTCCGTTGGCGACGTCGATCACCGGAAACCGCGTCATATCCAGAACGTCACCCGCGGCCACCACATCGGATCTGCGAAACATCACGAAACTGTCGGCATCGCTGTGTGCTTTCGGCTGGTACATCACCTCGATGGCCTCGTCGTTCATCCGGATCGATTTCTTCGGTGTATAGAAAGCCTCCGTGGGCCAGGTCTCGACCGCAAACGCGGAAGTCTTACCTGTCGGCGCGCTCATTCTCCGTAAGACGCTGTCGTGCGCCAGAATCGAAGCGCCGCCGCCGTTAGTCATGGCATTGGCGAAATTCGTGTTCCCCAGCGCATTCGTGAAAATGGTCAGCCCGGCCTTCGCCAGCCGGGCATTTCCGCTCACGTGATCGGGTTCGGCGCCTGTATCGACGATGTACCGGATCGGCAGATTGGTCAGCTTCTTGATCTCGGCCAAAACCCGGTCCGATGCCCCTTCGCTGCCCGCATCCACCAGCACTACGCCGTCGACGCCGATCTGCACGCCGATGTTACCGCCGGCCCCGGCGATCATGTAAAAGTTGGGCCGGACCTTGATCACATCCAGCCCGCCGTTATCCGGCTCGGCCGCCCGGAGGGACACGACAGCCAGACCCAAAACCGCCATCCCCGCGCAAATCCACGTCTTTGTTGTCCTTAAATGCATGCACACTCCCACAACCAGCGTGAATAGTAATATTGGCAGGACGTTCCGGCCGGAGTCAAGGTAACGTCCGGCCACTGGAAGTCCGGCTTCTTAATCATTTCAGCCCCGGCATGCGAGGGCGGGGTTACTCGTGCCGCAGCGCCACCGCCGGGTCCACCTGCATCGCGCGCCGCGCCGGAATCCAGCAGCCCAGCCCTGCCGACAGCACTAATACCGCTGCCGCGGCTGCCAGCGTCAGCGGGTCCGACGGCGAGACGCCGACCAGAACCGTCTTCAAAACTTGATTTACTCCTACGGAAGCGACCAGTCCAATTCCCAGCCCGGCCGCCAGCGGAACCATTCCCTGCCGGAACACGAGTCTGAGAATGGCGCCCCCGGTCGCCCCGACCGCCATCCGAATTCCGATCTCCTGGCTGCGCCGGCTCACCGCATGCTCCACCACCGTATACAGCCCGATGGACGCCAGCAGCAGGGCGATCGCTGCGAATGTCAAAAACAGCGCTCCATAGAACCGGCTGTCCCAATAGCGTTCCAGCCGGTCCGTCAGAACGAACGGCCCATACACCGGCAGATCGGCATCGAGTGTTTGCACTTCGCGCCGGAACGCGGCCGAAAGGCTGCGAGGCGGAACTTCCGTCCGCGCGAGAAACCAGCGCGCGCCCGGACGTCTCCCGTAAGGCAAGTACGCCACCGGCTCCCTCTTCTGTCGCGTAATGTCGTCTTGAATGATGTTCGACACCACGCCTATAACGGCCATCCACGGCCCTGGTGTCTCGTCCGTGAAAAACCGCAATCGCCTGCCGATCGGCTCTTCGCCCGGCCAGAATTGGCGCGCCAGCAACTGGTTCACAAGTACCACGGGAGGTCCCGATTCCCCGTCGCCCTCGCGAAACTCGCGTCCGGCCAGCACGGCGGCCCCGACCGTATGAAAATAGCCGGGGCTCACGTACAGCGCAGCCAGCTTGGGGCGTCGCTGATCCGGGTTCGGAGTGGCGGCTGCCCCGCCGGCCAGTTCGTACGCATATTTCGTCACGTTCCAGGAAGGCAGCGAGCCGGCCATCGCCACCGATTCCACTCCGGGGAGGCCCTCCAATCGCGTGCGCACTCGTTCGTAGAATGTGCTCTGTTGCTCGGGCCGATATTTCGTATCCGGCAACGTCATCATTGCCGCCAGCAGACGATCCCCTCTCACGCCCATATCGGCGTTGTGAATCTTCAGAAAGCTGCGCACCAGCACGCCCGCGCCCGCCAGCAGCACGATCGCCAGCGCCATCTCTCCCGTCACCAGGACGCCCGAGAAATGCCTTGCCGCTGCGCCACCGCTCACGCCCCGCGCCTCGTACTTTAAGCCCTCATTCACATCGAGTTTTGCCAGCCGCAGGGCCGGCGCCAGACCGAACAAGATCCCCGTTGCTGCCGAGATCGCGATCAGATACGCCACAATCCGGCCATCCATCGAGTAGTCCAGAATCAGCCATGAAGATTTGGAGGCCATCGCCAGTTCGTAACTCCGCACGCTCCACTTCGCGATCCACCACCCGAGCATGCCGCCAAATCCCGACAGCATGACGCTCTCGATGAGAAGCTGGCGTACGATCTGCCACCGTCCGGCCCCGAGCGCGATCCGAACCGAAATCTCTCTCGATTTGCCCATGGCCCGCGCCAGCTGCAGGTTCGCGAGATTCGCGCAAACGATCAGCAGCACAAAACCCACCGCCGCCCACATTGACCCGTACAGCGCCGCCGCATTCGGCCCAATAAAAAAACCCGCAAAATTCTGGGCCACCAGGTGGAATCGCGCGTCGGTCACCGGATATACGGTCTCCAGCCGCCGGATGATGCCTTCCACCTCGGCGCGGCCGCTCTGAAGACTCACGCCGTCGCGCAGCCTCCCGAACGCGAACCAGGTATCTGTGTGGTCCCGCCGAAGAACCTCCGCGGTCAGGGCCAGCGGCACCCACAGATCTACACTTTGCGGAAACGAGAACCCCGCCGGCATCACTCCGATCACCTCCGTCGGGGTGCCATTCAGCCGCACCGTCCGGCCCAGAATCGACCGCTCTCCGCCGTACCTCCGTTGCCAGAAGGAATAGTTCAGGATGGCGGTCGGCGCCGCCCCTGCCTGTTCGTCGGCGCTCGTGAAATCGCGGCCCAGTATCGGTTTCCGCCCGACCGTCCGGAACGTATCGGCGCTGACTTCGGTAACATTGACGCTCTCCGCGAACCCGCCCGCATCGCTGACGATTTTCGCAAGCCCGTGCGTGATCCCCATCCCCGAAAACGATTTCGCTTGTGCGCGGATATCCGCGAAATCCGGATACGAGATACAGCAGCCGCCGTTGCTGATATATACCAGCCTGTCGTTCCTCTCCACCAGCGGGAATCCCTTGAACAGCACGGCATCTGTCACCGTGAACACCGCCGCATCGATTCCGATGCCCAGCGCCAGCATCGCCACCGCTGCCGACGTGAAACCAGGGTTTTTCGTTAGCACTCGCAGCGCAAACCGCACGCCCCCTGGTATGTTCATCGGCTGGAACACCTCGCTTCAGTGTTGCACGGGAATCACCAGCGGCCCCGGCGGCGCCGAGTTGATGGTGGACGGAGAGGAAACGCCGTTGATCGATACCGTCAGCGGATAATTCCCTTCCGGCATGTTGGCGAACTGCAGCGGTACCGTAAAGTTGACTTGGAATTCGCCCGGCGCGACCAATCCCGCCCCGTCGGCAGCCACCGCGATATTGCCCAGAGTCACCGTAACCCCGGTGAGCGGCTGAAAGGCGCTGATTTCCACGCCCGGAGGCGAGGCCGCCAGCCCCGTGCCAAAGAGCTGTAGCGTGTCTCCCGGTTTGGCCTTCCGGGAACTCGGCCAAACCGCGGGATCGCCCGCAAACGCCCCATCCACGAACACGGCGGCTGCGAAATTTGTCCCGCCGGCCGGAATCGGCCAAATCCCCGGCGCGCTTGCCGCCGTCGCAGCGGTCACGACATTGCTGCCGGCACCGTTATTGAAGACTTCCACCGTGACCGTCCCTGAGACTCGGGACGGCACCTGGAAATCGATCTGGCCCGGGCTCAGATAGTACAACGGTGCCGGCTGTCCATTCACCGTAACCGACGCCCCGTTCACAACCGTGGGCAGATTGTTCCCGTTCAGATCCGCACTCGTGAACTGATGGACGGCGTTCGCCAGGTTCGTCCCCTTCACCTGTGCCCACGACCCCGGGACGAGCCCGCCGGCGATATACGTGGCGCCATTGGCGACGCTTCCGTCAGCCACCACCGGTGCGGGCCCATTGCCGGCGCCGCGCGCGCCGACAAAATACGCTGTCACGTACAGATCGTTGGCCAGAAGATCGGTCCCCTGGAAACCGCTCCCAAACGAGTAGCTCCATTCGAAATTCGGCGCCGGCCCGTCCGGCTGGCATGGACTTTGGATTGTCGCGGCTTCGCACGTCCAGTACAAATAGGGCTGAATATTGTGAAACGGCCCGACTGCGAGATCGGGAACCGCGACCGCCGACGATCCCGCCTCAAGACCCAGCTGGTCGTAAAAGAGGTTGCCCATCGGATTCTTCGTGCCATCGCATTTGTATCCGGGACAGCTCGGATCGATACTCGGCGCCTGCCAGTTGGTCTGGCCGAGGTATTTACCGTTGTTCATGTTCGCCAGGAACTGCGCCGCCGCCGCCCAGGTCATCGCGCCATCGGCCGCAACGCATACCGCCGGTGTGGTCGGGTCCGCGCAGCGCGGCAGCCCGAAACTGTTGGCCGCCGCCAGATTCGCGTTCGCCAGCCACGTAACGTCGGTCATCGGGTCGTAGATGGTCCCGTTCGAATTGACCTGCAGGCTGCTGCCTGCCGCAGGCGGCGATCCCGGAATTTTCCCTGGTATCATGGGCAACAAGTAGAGAAAATTCGGCAGTGTGTTCGCGCCTTGCCAGCCGGTCGCGAACGAAAAAGTGTAATTTCCCGAAGTAGGTCCCGCACTCGATTGCGACCAGTAAAGATACGGCTGAATATTGCTGAACGGACCTGCCGCGTTGGCCGGAATCGGGGCCGCCGTATTGGGCGGTTTCAGCCCCACGCCGTTGTAGATCGTGTCCAGCGCGCCCGCCGTGCACCCGAACCCGAATGATCCGCCGTTCGGCCCCGTTTTCGGACAGGTCTTGTCGACCATAGGCGTGGTCGGCAGTTGCCAGTTCGAGTGCCCCAGATAACTCGCTGCATTCATCGCCGCGACCCAGGCGGCCGCTGCCTGGTAATTCATCGATCCGCTTGTATTCACGCAGGGTTGGGGCACACTCGTGCCGCACACCGGAACTCCGAACCGGACACTGCTCGGCAGGTTGGCGTCGGCAAGCCAGGTTATGTTGTTACCGGTGTCATAGACCGTGAGGCCATCCGAACTAAGCACCAGCGCCGCGTGCGCCGCCAGCGCATAGGCCATCCATAATGCCGGCGACCAGATCGCCGGCCCAGCCCATTTTTTCAAACCGGATTCCCTCCCTTTTCGAGCCCTTTATTCTAAACCTCGATTCCCCCGGAAGTTGTTGCCGCCGGCGGCCCGCCGAAATCGGTCGGCCAAAACCCGTAATCGTTCGACCAGTTCCGGCGGGTCGCGCACCTCGAACTCGAGGCCAGTCCAGGCCAGGTACATGGAAACCATATCGAGTGATGTTCCGCCGGTGCGCAGCAGGCACGTGTGTTCGTCGACCGCATCGATTTTCCCGGCTGCGGCCGGAAGCCGTTCTGCCAGCTTTTCGGCAGGTGCGTGGAACAGCACCACGGCCTGATACTCGTACCCTGCCGTGGAAACGCTCCGCGCCACGTAGGCTGCGAAATCCCCATCGGGCGCGGCCCGGGGCGTGAAACGCTGGCCCGCAGCCGGCCGCGCCTGAATTCGGTCAAGCCGGAAGGTGCGCCAGTTGTTCCGCTCCAGGTCCCACGCCGCCAGGTACCAGCGGCGGCCCAAGTGTACGAGCCGATGCGGCTCTACCTCGCGATGGCTCGCGGCCCCGTCGCGCGCCTGATAGCGGAACCGCAGTTTCTCGCAATCCCGGCACGCGCCGGCGATCAACGCTAGCACCTCCGCATCCACCACCGGTCCCGTATACGCCAGCGGTTCGATGGACGCGTGCAGCGCTGTCACGCGCCGCCGCAGCCGCTCCGGGAGCACCTGCTGCATTTTGGTGAGCGCGCGGACGGAGGCTTCCGCGATCCCCGACACTGTCCCGCTGGCCGCCGTTCGCAGCCCCACCGCCACCGCGACAGCTTCTTCGTCATCCAGCAGCAGCGGCGGCAGCGTCGCCCCGGCGGCGAGTTGGTAGCCCCCGGCTGTTCCCGAGGCGGAATTCACTGGATATCCCAGACTCCGGAGCTTGTCGACGTCGCGCCGCAGTGTACGTGCCGTCACTTCCAGGCGCTCGGCGAGGTCGGCGCCCGACCAATAACGCTGCGCTTGAAATAGAGATAGCAAGCGCAGCAGCCGCGCCGATGTCTCCAACATTTTTACAGTCTCCCACAAATCGAGGACAGAACTTGTCCGCAACCGCTGCTATGGTTTCTCCTGTAAGGAGGAGACAACGTGCCATTCAGTCAATCGCTGTTACCGGAATTCGAAGAAGAGATGAAGAACACCCGCAAGCTGTTGGAGTGCGTTCCCGACGGCAAGTTCGACTACCAACCCCATCCCAAATCGATGACCCTCGGCCGCCTCGCCAGCCATGTCGCCGAAGTCCCGGGCTGGGTCAAAATGACTCTCGAACAGGAAGAGCTGGACCTCGACCCGGCCGCTCAGTCAAAACCTGCCGGCTCGCGCACCGAGCTACTACAAGTTTTCGACCGGGGCGTGGCCGAGGCGCGCGCCAAGATCGCCGCCGCCACCGACGGCGATTGGCAGAAGACCTGGACATTGAAGGTCGGCGGCAAGCCGGTGATGTCGATGCCGCGCGCCGTTCTGATGCGCAGCATGATCATGAACCATCTGATTCACCACCGCGCTCAGCTCGGCGTATTCCTGCGTCTTAACGACGTCGCCATCCCCGGCATGTACGGCCCTTCTGCGGACGAGCCCCGCATGGGCGCTGCCCAGACTGCAGCCTGACAACATGGGGCGGGCCTCCGGCCTGCCCTTCCCTTACTCGTTCGGCTCATTGACACGCTTTTCGCGCTCACGATATCCTGCCGGTAGCCCGAGGTTTATTGCCATGAATGTTCGCTGGTTCGCCGGAGTTTTCGCGTGCGCTTCCCTCTCCGTAATCCCGCTCTGCGCCCACCATTCTTTCGCCGCCGAATACGATGATTCCAAGCCCGTTAAAGTCACTGGAGTGGTCACCAAAATCGAATGGCAGAATCCGCACATCTGGTTTTATGTGGACTCCAAGGATGCGAGCGGCAATATCACCCACTGGGCGTTTTCCGGAGGAGCGCCCGGCCAGCTCATGCGGCGCGGTATTTATAAGGATGTCATTCAGCCCGGCATGACCATCAACGTCGAGGGTTTTCGCGCCAAGGACGGCTCCAACAACGCGAACGGCGCCAAAGTGACATTCCCCGACGGCCGCATGGTCTTCACCGCCGGCGCCGAAGACAAAATCCCCGAATCAGGCGGGAAATAGCGCTGCCGGAGTTCTCCCATGATCAAATATTGCTTCCCGATCGCCGCCGTCCTTTTCCTGTCCATGGCCGGCGCGCAGAACGCATCTTTCAAGATGCCGCGTGCGGCCGACGGCAAGCCCGATTTCAGCGGCATCTACGAATGGCCTAAGGCTTCGGCCGCCGAGCGGTGCAGGTGCTCCGCCACCATCTTCGACCGGAACATCTTTCTGCCGCTGCTCAAACCCGGCGGCGAGCCGATCTACGAGAAACCCACCGGCGACCCGCGACACGATGAGCCGCGCAACTTCTGCATGCCTGCCGGCTTTCCCTCCGGCATGCTGTCGGCCAACGCCGTCCAGTTTGTGCAGAACAGGAATTACCTCGTCGTCGTCCACGAATTCCAGCGCATGACGCGCATTATCCCGCTCGATGGCCGCCCGCATCGCAAAGGTCTCGAGCCGATGTATTACGGCGACCCCGTCGGCCATTGGGAAGGTGACACGCTGGTGGTCGAAACGACTAATTTCAAGCGCTGGGGCTTGGACGATTACTACTACACGAATCCCAAGGAATATCGCATGCACAGCGATGCTCTCAAAGTGACCGAGCACATCAGCTGGAAAGATCCGAAGACGCTGGCATACGCGATGACCATCGATGACCCCAAAGAGTTCACCGCGCCGTGGACGCAGAATTTCACGATGGCCTACAAACCCGAGTGGGATTCAGTGGGTCTCTTCGAATACGTTTGCGAAGAGAACAATCGCTGCCCAGGCGGCAAGTGCGCGTCGAATCCATAGTTATTCACTGAGCCTTTGCGGCCGCGAACAAGCGTTCTGTTTCGGCGGCTAACTCTTTTCCTGCAAGCTGCTAGAAGTGCGCTTGATCCGTCGCCGCCCCATCGGGTATCGGCGATGGCACGTAACGGGATTTCGGTCGCCGGCGTCGAAAACTCAATCCCGTCAAAACCAACGCGCCCGCCAGCAGCGAGCCATCCCGCGCCAGAGTCGCGGGTGAAATCGCCTCGCCCGGACCGAAGCAGCCGCAGTCGATGGTCTCGCCCTTCGCGTACACCCGCACCATCAGCCCGAAAAACAGCAGGAGCAGCGCCGATGCCGCCGCCGAGGAGATCCGCGGCAGCCGGCCTGTGAGCAAAACCAGGCCCAGTAAGAGTTCGAACCACGGCAGCGTGCGCGCCACCGCCAGCACCGCCCACTGCGGCAGAACCTTGTAGTTGTCGATCGCCATCGCGAACAGCAGATACGGATCTTTCAGTTTGCTCCAAGCGGCAAAAATAAAAATTCCGCCCAGCGCCAGCCGCACCAGCCACACGAAAATCGTCAGCGCTTTATTTCGAGATGAGGTCATCGAGAAAGCGGCGCAACAGGTCGTAATTCAGCATGCCGCCGATCGGATACTTGCGCCCGTTGCGGATCACCAGCAGCGTGGGTGTCTGGTTAATGCGCTCCTGCTGGCCTTCTTGCACGTCGCGCTCGATCTCGCCGAGCACGCTCGGGTCCTTGGCCAGCGCCTGAACTTTTTTCCGGTCGGCGGGCGAGAGCACGCTCGCGACGGTCTCGTACACTTTGCCGTTCTCCGCCCACGAAGGTTGGCTTTGGAATAGCACGTCGGCAACCTTGTCATACTTACCGATACGCGCCGAGGCGCAAGCGTATGCCGCGGCCTCTCTGGCATGCGGATGCATCGGCAGCGGAAATTCCTTGTAGATCAGGTAGGCCTTTCCGGTGTTCACGTAATCGCGCATGATAAACGGCAACTGGTCCAGGTGGAGCGCGCGGCACGAAGGGCACTGGAAATCGCTGAACAACTCGATCTGCAGCGGAGCCGAAGGATTGCCGAATGCTTTGGCTCGATCAACCTCCGCCGCGCTTGCGAGCGCCGGCAGCACGGCCAGCAGGAAATAGACAGGCAGCTTCATTCTTTTCCTATTGTACTCGCCGCCACGCTGCGCGGGCTGGGCCCGGAGCCGCCTCGCCTTTCATGATTTCCCGTTCAGATTAATCCGAATTGCCAAGGAACTCTCACAGCGGCTACACTGAAGCTCCTCCCCCAAAAGTTTCAGGAGGTTTTTTGTGTTGATCGATCAGAGCCTGTCTGAGGCGGTGATCGCTTTGCAGCGCCAGGACCTGGCGCCGGAAACGCGGGATGTTGTGGATGAGGCTGCGCGCCTGCTGGCGGACGGCCGTGACGGGGAGGCGCGAGCCCTGGTTGAGAAAGCGGAAGCCTTGATCGCCGTACGCACTTCCGCGCGCGAAGGCAAGGTCAATGGAGTTTCAACCGCGGATGGAAGTTCGCCCGTCGCGCTTCGGGAATTGATGGCCCCGTTAGCGGCGCGGCTGGCGGCCGGCCTCACCGAGGTCCTGACCGGCGTTTTGGAAGACCTGCACCGCGTGGCCGGTGATCAGATCCAGTCAGTCGCTACTTCCCTTCAGCAGCACATGGGAGATATCGAGACCGTTCTGCGCGGCGTCGCCGCCGCCGGCGAGCGACTGGAAGAGTCGAGCGCTCGGCAGCAACAAGCGCAGGGAGAACTGAGCGGTGCGGTGCAAGCCCTGCAGCAGTCCGACCGGGAGCAAAATGATTCCATCGCGCGCGTGGCCGCCGCCGCCGAAGGACTCTCCAATCACGTCGCGGATCGTGTGGATGCGGTGGAATCCCGCCTGGGCCTGGTGGAAGATCGGGTTTCGCTGCTCGACCGCTTTTGCCAGGAGGTGCCCCCGCAACTCGAGGCGATTGTGGCGCGGCTCGATGGCCACACCGATTCGCTGCGTCATCTCGAACATCGACACGCGCAGCGCGTCTCGACTCTCAACCAAGTGCTCGATTCACTAGCCAGGTTGAAAGAGCCGGAGGCATCGGAAATAGCGGCAGTCGCCTGATGGGCAGCCGGCAAGGCCTCTCGGCGTGCCCTGATGCCTTGCCGGCCCCGATTCGGGTAATAAGCGTCCTGGAACTTCCGTTAGGGGCAGCCCATTATCCGGATGTCCGTTTACACCCTACCGCCATTTCGCTACAATTTGATTAAGCTCTCATGGCACGAATGATGGTTGTTCGCAAGCGCGTCGAGCCACGTCAGGAAGAGTCGCGCGATGTGTATGAGCTGGCCAGCGAAGCCGCCGGTTGCCTCGAAGCATATCGGCGCGCGCCCTGGACACAAATCAACGATCGCATTCGCCTCCACAACCTGGCACGGGCGCTCGAGTTGCTTCAGCGCGCCCACGACATCGAGACCGGCAAGATCCCTCCCCCGATTTGGGGCGATGTTTAGGCTCCCGCTCGCGCGCCCATCCAACCCGAACAGCTTCGCATGAGGATTTTCAGAGCAGCGCCGCTAATTCGTCTGTCCTCTGTGATTCTGTGGCCGAAAGAGGCGCAGACCCCTGGGCTCCGCCGTCAAGCGATACACTCAGAGCCATGGCACTGCGCATCCTTGTTTCCCGTCACTCGGTGTTCTATAGCCCGCTGATCTCGACCATCGCCGGGGGCTTTCTCGAACGCCAGGGACTGTCCGCCGAATACGGCATCCTGCAAACGGGCCAGCGCTCCGCCGATTTGATTCGCGAAGGCGCGGCCGACATCATCCAGTCGGCTGTCTCGTCCAACTGGAAACTCCTGGAATCCGGCGAGTGTCCCCTACCCGTACACTTTGCGCAGATCAATGAGCGGGACGGTTTTTTCCTGGTGGCCCGTCGCTCGGAATCCGCATTTACCTGGAACGATCTGGAGGGAGCCGCGCTCATTGCCGATCACGGCTGGCAGCCGTTGACGATGCTGCGCTTCGCGGCCCGGACCAACGGTGTCGATTGGTCGCGCGTCCGCCTGGTCAACCGCGGCGCACCCGAAGCGATGCAGCGCGCCTATCGCGGCGGCGAAGGAGACTACATCCACCTGCAGGCGCCCGCCGCGCACCAACTCGAAGCCGATCAGTTGGGCCGCATCGTGGTTTCAGTGGGCGCTTCCATGCCTCGCGTTGCATTCAGCAGTTTATGCGCCTCCCGCGAATTTCTGCGCACCGAAACATGCCGTTCGTTTCTGACCGCCTACCGGCAGTCCCGCGAGTGGGTCCGGTCGGCCTCCCCCGAGGACGTGGCGCGCGCCGAAACCGATTTCTTCCCGGGCGTTGCTCCTGCGATCCTTGCAACCGCCATTCGCGCTTACCAGAAGGTCGGCAATTGGGAAGGCGGCATCGAAATTCCGCGCGATCTGTACGAACAGGCACTAACGGTATTCGAAGGGGAAATCCAGCGCCGCCATCCTTACGACCAGGTGTGCGCCGCGCCGTCGGTCGCCGCCGCTTGAGCCAACCCGCTCCCCTGCCTCTCGCTCTCCTTGCGCTTACCTACCGCCCGATAGATAATAATCGGCATGCGGGCTACACGCCGTATGTTGTTACGCCAAGGCGCCGGTGCGCTGCTGGCCCCGTTTGCGCGACCCCTGCTTTCCCAGCAGCCACTACCTCCCACGCCCACGCAGGATACCGTTTACGTCTGTCCCATGGATCCCGATGTCCGTGCCACTAAGCCCGGCGTCTGCTCGCGGTGCGGCATGAAAATGGTGGCGGGCTTGCCCGATCCGGTCGAATATCACCTGGATCTTTCCGTGGCGCCGCGCGCCCCCAAAATCGGACAAAAAGCGCGGATCACGTTCGGCATCCATGATCCCTGGAAGGACCGGCCCGTCACGCACTACCAGGTAGTCCACGAAAAGCTGTTTCACATGTTCGTGGTCAGCCAGGATTTGAAGGTCTTCGTCCACGATCACCCCGTGGGTCCCGACGAAGATGGCAACTTCACTTACGACTACCAGTTCCCGCAATCGGGCATGTACCGCCTCCTCGGCGATTTCTATCCCGACGGCGCCACGCCCCAGTTGATTGCGAAGACCGTCATTGTTCCGGGCAAGCCGCCCGCCCCGCCGATGCTCACGCGCGATTACTCGACCAAAGACACCGAGAACATGCGCGTTGAGTTGAAGACCGATCCCGAGCAGCCCATCGCCGGCCAGAAGACGCAGATGTACTTTCACGTCGGTCCGGTTGAAGGTTTCGAAAAGTACCTCGGCGCCTGGGCACACATGCTGGCGGCCAGCGATGACCTGATTGATCTCATCCACACCCATCCATTGATCGCCGACGGCGGCCCGCAGGTTCAGTTCAGCCTCGTCTTTCCGCGCGCCCGCACCTACCGCGTCTGGGTTCAATTCCAGCGCCAGGGCATGGTCAATACCGCACGCTTCGATGTGCCGGTGAAGGATCTGGAGTAATCCCGGGACCGGGCCGCCAGTCGGCCCCCAAGCGTCCGGATCACGTCAAAGAGCCGGTCGCCCCGGTACCGCAAACCAACGGATTTGTTGGGAACAAAAATCGCGTCGCTTCGTCTAACGCGAGAGGCAACGCGCTTGCGGACTTTCTTGCAGGACCTCCTATATTCGTTCCGGCAGCTGCGCCATAACCCGGCCTTCGCCCTCACCGCCGTCGTCTCCATCGCGCTCGGTATCGGCGCCACGACCGCGGTTTTTAGCGTGGTTTATGCCGTTGTAATGAATCCCTATCCCTATCGCGATGCCGGCCAGCTCGTCTATCTGAATGTGCGCGACAAAGCCGGCATCGATCGCGGCGCCGGCTTAAACGTGTTCCAGATCCGCCAAGTGCGCCGGCTGAGTTCCATCGAGAGCGTCGTGGCCATGAACGAGTGGAACTTGACGACTACCGACAGCGACCTTCCGGAGGACGTGATCGCCTGGTACCTGACGCCGAATGGAATGACGCACCTCGGGGTGCCGCCCCTGCTCGGGCGTGGTCTCATCGCGTCCGACGCGCCCGAAGGCCAGGACCCTCAACCCGTCGTGGTGCTCGGCTATAAGTTCTGGCAGAAACGCTACGCCGGCCGCCCGGACATCATCGGGCAAACGCTGCAGCTGGTTCACAAGCGATACGCCATTGTGGGCGTAATGCCGGCGCGCTTCACCTGGCAGGGCGCCGACCTGTACCTGCCTTTGAAGC